>Ga0272442_10003991_pt1 | contig 20367 bp, 17 predicted proteins | sample SSMForm2O_FD_200262 | JGI IMG/M metagenome (GOLD analysis project Ga0272442, IMG submission 200262) | Marine sediment archaeal communities from Little Sippewissett salt marsh, Falmouth, MA, United States - SSM-Form-2O | ecosystem: Environmental > Aquatic > Marine > Wetlands > Sediment ... | reverse complement strand
TGGGAATGACGTCTCTGTTCCCACCATCGGCGACCAGCAGATGAACGTGGTTTGAAGTAACCATATAGTTCAATATCTTAAATCCATACCGCTTCCTGGCCTGATACAACCATTGGAGATAGCGGCGCCGATCTTTCGAAAATTTGAGGAGAAATTCTCGTTTATGGCATCTGTGGGTGATATGCCAGATGTACCCCGGAATAAAATGTCGTTTTGCTCTTGCCATTACCGCCAGCCTATAACGCCCTTTTTGGCGTCAAAAATTGAAATATAGGGTATTATTTAGCACCAATTTGACAACATTATTAAATCATTTCATGAACTTGCCGTGGCCCGACCCCCGTCCAGCCTGCAAGCCGGCTCCGAGGGGCCTTCCCTCATCTCTTGCGCAGTTACGCGCACTTTATGAAACAATGCGCTCGTGGCGCACTTACTTGCATAAATCCGTTATCAAAATCTTTGTCAAGCATACCTATTGGTAACCTTAAGTTTTTCAGAAAGACAGATACTTCTCCTTTGGATAATTATCCTTGAACGTCGCACTTCACCAGCCGGGCGCGAGGAAGCAATGAATTTTAAACAATCACTGAATTACGCCAAACACTTTAATCGAAATTTCCCCAAGATAGCCCGGTCGGCGGTGTAAGCGCTTGTTAGTAAACAAATTATAGACTCAACTTATTTTCGATGTATCTCTGAAGAACGTTTATTGCGACGTCTCCGGCTTTAGATCCAACGCCGATTAAGAATTTCTTAAGCTTTTGCTTTGCATTCAAGCGGCCTGGCTTAGGGGCACTACTATCTTCCAGCTCATGCACAGAAGATGCTAAAACTTGGGAATTTTTTCCTCCATATTGTTTGATAAGTTCCAAAATTTGATGGGCCTCTGGCCCTATATATTGATCTCCACATATTTCTTGACCTACCAAGCCATTTACAGTTTCGATTATTTGTGGATTAACGTTTATCGTTATCCTTCCGTGGTTATCAATGGGAGGAAGGCACTTTGTTGATTCTTGATCTACTGAGATTGCCCCGTAGACACCGCTAAGTCGTGGAACACCAAGGTTTATTAGTGATTCAATAGCACTCCAATCAGTCCCGCCAGGTATGGTGTCCACTAGTTCCGACTCAAGCCTTTGTCGAATACTTAACACTTTCTGTTCTCGTTCATGTTTTAAATCAACGCTTAACCTTTTGGCTTCCTTGGAGTAACGGGAAAGGATACTAATAACTTCTTTAGGGTTAACATCTTTATTTTTTAGCATATTTTCAGCAGCATTAGTATCTGTTGTGCAGAGATCCATAAACTGTGTAAACTCAGAAAATTCAGTTACTATGTTAGTACTATCGGACATCTCTTCGCTATGAATTTCATAAATAATTCCTTTATCAGTTCTGAATTGATCGAGGCGCACTTGAATGTTGGCAACTTTTGTCAGATATTCCCGAAATAGTTGAAGCAATTTATCAGTTTCGTTTGACCAAATCCGTCCAGCCGGAACATATATACGGAAAATTAGATGTTGCTCCGTTTCTTCAAGAAATGTTTCGGCCATTATCGTGATTTCGGCGTTCCTTTTGTATGGCATTAAATTAGCATTTTGCGCTATTAATTTTTTAATAGTTGCTTTTATGGATTCATTTGATGGTCGTTCATAACTAAATGGCCAGTATACATTTTCTAAATCGCAGGCCATCATATCCTCATAAATGAACAAAATGTTTGGAACGCTGCTTATCTTTGCAAACAAATTTGAACCAACCTCTTCATATTCTGTTAAACAAAGCAAAGAAATTGCACGAGGACTTAACTTACAAAGCACACCTTCAATCGAAAAATCATCAAAAAGTCTAATTATTGATTCCCAATTTTTAGCACTCGATTCCAGCAGTTTTGTCTTGTACTGCCTGCCAGATGTTCGGAGTCTACTTAGGATGCCCTCGTGACCGATAGCTCCTAAAAGGAGCATCAAGGGTTTATCAAGTTCCAATTCAAATGTGTCTGTATCTGGATCGTACATAGTCTGCTTTCTAAAGGCCCAACGCACACCATCACCAGTGTACAGGGTTAATAGAGCACTGTAACAATTGAAATCAAACAGAGTATTCGATAAGAGCTATTAATCGCCGCCACCCTGCCCATCTGTGTGAATGGTGTTGTTATGCATTGTCAAATAGTAGGGTTCCTGCCACTGCGAGTTCACACAACTTTGTTTGTATTAATTCTACTAGCTGAATTGACAAAGCGAGGCTTTCAATTTCATGCCGCGTTATGACAATAAACTGGCGGCCTTCTGCTAATGCCGCGTTAATGACATCATGTGCCGCTGTTCTATCAGCAGGATTTCCTGTTATGCCATTGGCAGCAACTAATATTCCAAAAGGCTGGGCTCTTCTTCGTAATTTTGAATCAAACCAACCGACTTCCTCACTCCCTAAAGGTCGAGACCAATTCTTACATTCAGCTAAAATTATGTTTTGAAGAAAATACAAACCATTGTGATGGCGTCTATTCCAGAAAGCAACATCAATTTCTTCGGATAAAAAATGATTTAGTGTGTTTCTTTTTGTAACCGTGATTCCAGGCACCTTCCCGAAAATGTAACAAATAAGATCTTCGAGAGCTCTGCCTTTTTCAGTAGTTGTTTGGGCATTGTCACCTGCAGCAAGAAATTGTTGAATTCGCTGTTGGGATATGAGAGCCATTATATCTCGCCCCCATGTGCAATTATGTTCCTGCGTGTCCTTATTATGCCAGAAAAACTTTTTTCTTGGAGTTGTTCAATAAACTCTTCTAGTTGGAAAAAAATGATATTGAACTGATGTGCTGCAGTTTGAGCTTCAAATGATGGCAGTCCTTCCAAATATAGTACCAAGGAAGATCTTGAATTACTTTTATTCATGTAGCGGAGTAATTGATTTGTAACCTTTTTAACCTGTGCAGCACTCTTAATGCTTTTTTTAATTTCAATTAAAATTGGGTTGCCAAATATTGAACTAAGATCGTCAGACCAAATAGCAAAATCGGCTCCAAGATCTGGTCTGTTTGATTGCTTGATTATTGAGATACCGCTTTCTTTCAGTATGTCGCCCACAAAATTTTCGAGTTCGTACCCAGCGATTTTAGGATCTAAGGATTTTAGCCTGTTTCTTAACTCAATTACTCCGAATGCGGCAGGTTTACCAACATTAGGAGGTTTCTTTAACAGTCGCTTTTTCGTTCTTTTGATCGGTGCGGCAAGCAACTGATCAACTGTAAATCCAAGAGCTTCGATGTTGTCTGCATTAATTTTTAGATAAAGAAAGCCTGCTAAATCGGATGGGATTTTAAATTTCGGGGGGGCCAAGATAATTATCTGTTTTTTTTGGGCTACGGCCAGCCCTAATTCAAAGAAAATATTTCCATTTGGCAGATCGTCGTCGAAGACAGCGATAAAGAGATCTGCTTGTGAAATTAGTTTTGAAATTTTTTCACTAATGCTTTCACCAGAAAATGGAATTTCGGACGGGTGAATATACTCTAGGCCTTTCTCGCTGAGTATCCTCTTTATTTTTAAAAGGTTGACTCCTGCTGGTGCTGAAATAAAGCAAGACAGCATTTTAGTACTCCTCTATTATTTTGCGATGTTATGCAATCTCTTTTTTATCTGACTGATACTTCAATAAAGCATGCCTTAGATTTCTTACTTCTGTTACAAGGTAAGAGGTCTGGGTTGCAGTGGGATCGTACTTTACGCCCCAAAAACCAAGGCTAAAATGTTCGAACTTACCTAAACCAGCTTCCAATCGGAAACTGGATACCCTCTTTAAACTCACGCCTGGTTCGGCCATATCAACTACAATATCACCAACTTGATATTGCCCTACGAGGAATTCGACCTCAAAAGATTGGCCTTTATTGATATGGGCTATTTCCAGGGTGGCAACGTTGTCCATTTTTTCTAAACTCAATTTTTTCCTATAAACGCCTAAATCTCCTATGTATCGGCCGACATATACCTTTGCATCATCGCCAAATCGAAAATACAATGTTATATTTTGAAGTTCAACGTTACCTGTATTACCAACCTTAATTCTTATCGTGCTAAGATCGGTTACTTGATTCGGACCCATAAAAACCTTTACAGGGACGCCAAAACCGGTCTCCAATTCCTCTTGGGTAGCATGAGATAATAAATTGCTTTCATTAACCAAAGACCAAATAATTTTCTTTTTCTTTTTGCTTATACGCTGAGTCAGAATTGTTAGAAAAACACCAAGCAAAAAAGTAGCTCCCCAGCCTACAATTGTAATCCAGTAAGAGCTTTTTATATCAAAAGCCATCTATACCCTCGTCATTTATGTATTTGCATAACAAGTGATTATACGGATCTGGATAACATTACAGAGGTGATGTTATCCAGGCAGATTACGATATCATATTGCAATGCGGATTCATCGAAAATGCCAAATAAATTGGATCAGTTATGATATTCAAACTTAACAATACTTGCATTATCCTCAAATCTCACCAAAATCAAACATGCATCTGGTATCATAAAATTTTTTTTGCACGGCTTTGATTCCAGGATAGGGATAAAAGTCTTCACTTCACGAATATTCAAGGTTTGAGCCGGTAATCTAAACCGGCTATTGTCGAGTTTTGATATTCAAGACAATATTTACTCGTTTTAGGGTGTCCCGATTGACTGCAATTATAATTCATCCGTCCCCTTTTTCATTCAATTCGGGACCGGCATAGCCAGTCCAACATGACCACGCCCATAGGGCGTGGGTTTCAACAGCGAACTAAAGCACATTCTGCACGAACATTCCCCATCATGCTCCGAGCTCAGAGGGTTCAAGACTGTTGCGCTCAAGCCAGGTTCGGACCGCTTTCTCGCGCACTATCTTGGGCATGTGCAGGTGCGGAGCCGCGACCTCAAGGTCTTCGATGATCGCCTGGCGTTTCTCCTCGTCGCTTGGACGGTCCGGGTTTTCGCGGTTGTCCAAGCCAATTGCACAGATGGCGCGGTTGAACTCGTAGAACGGATACCAGTCCCGGTCCTCCCCTTTATCCCGGATGCTTATCGCACGATTCAGTGCCGCCCGTGCTTCAGTTAAGTCAGGGTTCTGTTGGTCTTTCAGCGCGTAGCCAAGTTGGGCGTGGTATCGGTGGTGCGCGTGAGCCTTGTCCGCCTCTACGAGAGCCCTAAAGATTCGGATCGTTCGGGCCATTGCGGCCTTGTTATCTCGCCATGTGGAACGGCGTAGCGAGTGAGCCCGCTCAAAAATAATGTTCCTGACACTCTCTGAAGCCTCTTGGACAGCTTTGGTCAGCTCCGATTCCGGGACTTCTGGCGCATCAATTTCACTCTGTCGGTCCACCAGCGCAAGCGCATTTACGTCGGCCAAGCGTTGCTGGTCTTCTGCTGCGAGTCTGGACTCGACCGTCTCCGTTCGGTCGGTTAGTTCCCCGGTTTTCTTCGCCAGCTCTCGGATCGTCATCGACAGCGCACGATCCAACACGGCGGGGCCGCCGTAGCCACCAACCAGTGACAGGGCTAAGACCCGAATAAGCTCTCCAGCACTTTTCAAGTTCAGCTCTGCCGGAACGATAAGAAAAATAACGACAGCCCCGGCTGCACCGAAAACCGAGTCACCCAGGAAACCGAGCTGTACAGATTTTTTCTCTGGTTCACGGTGCGGCCAAACCAAGCCAGCCTTTCGGTAGCCGAAGAGAATGCCACCGATGGCGCCGGACAATGTCACGATAAGCAGAGCGGTAACGTGTGGAATGTCCATCTGTGTCCCTCCGATCTCGACCTCGACTTGAAAAGGATTGATTAATCGACCCCGGGCCAATGAGCGCAAGCACTAGGATACCAAATTATTCGCACCGATATCTCAGGATTGTTACTCAACATCGAAGTAAAAGGGCAAGTTCGTTCAGAACGTGCAGAACGACTATATTCCGCCCTCTATAGCAGGTTTCTCTCCAAAAAATATATTGATTACAGCCCCTTCCTTAACAAGCTGGGGCAAGCGATTAATAAAATTCTTCCGATCCTTATTGTTTAAGAATACATTTTTCCTCTCGATACTGCGACCCATCACATGGTGTAAAACCCCGGGGCATCTAATCCGGCTAATTTGAGCATATCTTCTAAAAAACATACCGGAAAAGCACGTTCTGCACGAACGTACCCTCTCACATAACCGATTATCTTTTCCCGATCCAATTCGTTCGCCTGTCCCCCCTTTTACCTCCCCCATATGGCGGTAAAACCCGAAGACTAGGCGCTAATGAGTCTTTTGCCTTCTTCTCAGGCCGATCAGGCCGACAAGACCGCTGCCAAACAACCACACGGCGCCTGGTATCGGTACCGAATCCACATAAATATTGAACCGACCCAAGCGATCGATGGTGGTGTCTATTCCATCATAACCGTGGGCCAGAAAATCCAAAGCGAAGGGTTGTTCAAAGAGATCAAATAGGTCGAATAGGGTTGTTTCATAACCCAGTTCGAAGGACAAAATAGGTATTTTAGCGATTAATTCCAATAAGAAGTCTAGATCTTGTTCGAATATGTTCTCGTCCAGGAAAAAATCCTCCAGGCTGATTTCCCAGTGCCCAGGCAGATCCAGGTCAAGATTCAAATCCAAGTTCAAGTCTCCTGTTCCTGCCGGAAAATCAACCTCAACTTCTTTCTGGGTTTGTGTCTCCATATGTGTATATTTCACGGTCCCTGCAATGGTCTCGGGAGTGAAGTATACGTCCTGTTTTAGATCGAGATTTAATTCGACTCCTGCGAATGCAACATCCAAACCGAAAGGCAGAATTTCATAAAGGCCATGACCGACGGCCATGTTATTGAGTCCTGTAGTAAAATCAGTACTTGTATCCGTATTTACGTCAACCAGGTTCACATGCGGGCTGATGTCAAGGTCTTGTACACCCGGAGCCATTAGATGGACCCACCAAGGGAAGTTCACCTTAAGGATCGGTTTGGCCGCAAGAGCCGCACCAAATTGCGTGCTGATCTGGCTCTCGTTTGTGAGTCCTCTATAGGAAAGGTTGATGGTCGTTTGGCCGGGACGGTCTAATATGTTATCGTACTGGGCCGTGATCAGCCCCTCCACATTGCCGGAAACCGTGCCAGCATTCGCCTTGACACTATACTCGATGCCCGTTCCTTTTAGAATGCCCGAATTGACATAATACCCGTCCGTGAAATCATAGCTCGGAATAGAAATATCGGGACTCCAAATGCTCTGACCGGGCGATATCTCCGAACGAAAAATCCATGAATCGGAAGTTTCCATAGCCGAGCCCGTGGCTGATATTGTGAAAATGATCACCAGTGACAACAAGAATTGACAGAAAGTTTTATTCCTCATCATTTGAGCCTCCGTATTAAAAGTTGCAGTTCTGATCTATCTAACCGAGATCGTGTCTGATCTTGAATCGAGTTCCTGTCCACCCTGAAACCTAAAATCACCCAGTGGACATGGTGAGGTGAAATTCAAATTGATAGCAAAAAAAATATCTTTCCGGTTCCCATAACAAAGCTTGTTGAGCTTCTCCAGTGAAAGCTCCCCGCAGCAAGCTGCAGGGTATTCCGGCGAAGCCGAATAAAGTACACCCGAAAGAGAATAACACGAGATAAAACGTTTTTCACATAATTTTTGCATTAATGCATTCTTCGTGCCGAATTGACATATGAGACATACTATAGCAATTTCAGATATTTGGAAAGATTAAATAATCAGAATCCAGGATGGCTATGTAATAAAATACAATAAATATAGGCAATAATATATCTATTTAATGTATATATATACACAATTACTGCTCACAGGCGATATTATATCTGCATTTTTGACCCTGGATGATTGGAATACTGCTTCAGAATTGTTGGTAGGGATCTTTCGCCTTCCACGGGAGAGAATCAGGTTGCCATGACTTGTGCAAGAGGGGACGTTCGTGCAGAACGTGCATAAATACTATTTTAAACCGGGAATCTAAAGCGGCGATTGTTGGGTTCAGCTATTCGAGTTATTTTCTATTTTGGGGGTACCCCGACTCACAGCAATATCCAATATCAACCGACAAAAAAAATATTCATTCTTTTGAAGAATTACTGTCTACCCAATAGAGCCATAAGATATTCCTGTCAATTACGAAATGTCAATCAAAAATAAACAATTTCATATCATATAATGATATGCAAGGCTATTTCGATTATCTGCAATCTGATTTATTTTAAATTGTGAAGAGATGAGGGAGACCGTAAAAAAAATCACCAGCCCCGGGGAAGCCGGAGACTGGTGATTTTACGTTTTAATGGGCCCGGGGTCGCCCAAGTTAACATGCCGAAATCTATTGAATAACACTCCAAAGACAGGCATTTTCCGGCCCTATATCACTCTTTTACACTCCCAAAAGAGCAATATAGAAAATAAATTAGAAACCTCCCCCCGATCCTATATTGCCCATTTTACCCTCAAAAAGGGCCATATAGGCCCATTTTTTGGGTTGAATTTGCGCATTTCCATCATCCTTACAGCATGTTAGCTTGGTCCGACCCGATTCCAAATGTTAGCTTGGTCCGACCCGATTCCACGATTCCATTGACTGCCCCAGCGCCGCTGATGGGACGGCCGCCAAGAGCGAGAGGAGCAGGACGGCGGCCAGTTGGAAAAATCTCCGCTGAAGCGGATGTGCCCTTTCGAGGGTTGCGTTTATCTTCATGGTCTGGTCTCAGGTTGCGGCGGCATAGTGGAACAGATTGGCCGCCCTGATGATTCTAAATGAAAGAATTATAGTAAGTGTTCAGGTTGTTCAGGTTGTTTAGGCTGTAGGCTAAAGGCTATTAGTTTCCGAACCCTTCGCTATCCGTGCATTGATCGAAGCAGGGCGCCCAAAACCTTCTCGGCTTCCACAATACATTTCTTCTTTGGGGAATTCCCTGGTTGCTCGATAGATTAGAAGTACCACTTCATCAGCCAATTCAGACGCTCTGAGTTTCCTATGATCTCGCATGTTCCCTTCCTACGGTACCTCACAGCCTAAATGCCTACAGCCTATCTAGCTGAGTAGTTACGAATAAAAAATTCATCCGTCCCCTTTTTTATTTTTAGTCAGGAGCAAATGCATCGTTCATTTAATTAAAGCAAATATTGCTTTACATCATCGATTGGTGGTGGAATCAAAACGAATTTACCCACATGCATTTTTTCTGTGAATTCTTGCTGTGCCTCAACAATTTTTTTGAGTGGAAACGTTTTTGCCAGAAGGGGCTTGATCTCATCTTTTTCGATATAGGAAACAAGGTTTGGGAAAATAGGCTCATCCCACGCAGTACATCCAATCAGCGTCAAATCCTTTAAATAAAAGTCGCGCATATCAAGTTCCACAAGCGGCCCGGCAATGGCGCCCGAGGATACAAAACGCCCGCCTCTTTTCAATACTTTGAGCATCCCCCCAAAGCAAGGTCCTGCAACGTTGTCAACGACAACGTCCACGGATTTTTCTCCCACACAATCCACGATATCATCGTCACGGGCAATGACCTGATCTGCACCAATGGCCTGTACTTTTTCAAGTTTTGCTTTCCCCGCGATAGCGGTTACAAAGGCCCCCCGTCTCTTTGCCAACTGCACGGCTGCGGATCCGACACCGCCCGAAGCTCCCGCGATCAAAACATGATCCCCTTTTGATACCTTTGCCCGGTGGACCATATTTTCAGCCGTACCATAAGCGCATGGAATGGTGCCAAGCTCGGCATCGCTCCACTCACAGTCCACAGGAAAAACTTCGGTTACAGGGACTTTTACAAATTGTGCAAACGCGCCGTCAAAATCAGAAGCCATCCAGATATTTTCCAATGAAACCCATCCTGCACTGCGCATACAGGACCGAACCAATACGCGCGAACCTATGAGGCTTTCATCACCCCCCGGTGTAACAGCAACCACCCGTCCGCAACAATCCGTGCCCTGAATGAACGGAAATGGTGTCGCCTCATTCCAACCGCCATCTCCCTGTGCTTTTGCCTCTTGCTTTTCTTTTTCGCCGGTCGTGAGGGCTTCTGTGCTCGCAGTGACCTTGGAAGAATACCAGCCAAGGCGGGTATTGATTTCAGTATTGTTTACTCCAGCGGCAAGGACCTGCAAAAGAACTTCATTCGAAGCAAGTTCCGGAATCGGAACATCCCGGTAGTCGAGTTTTTCATAACCGCCGTTTCCAGTTGTGACAACCGCTTTCATGGTTGCTCTGGAGTTCCTGATATCAAAGCGATCCTTATTGGGAGCTATTGTATTTTCTTTCTTCATATCGCCTCTTTTTATTTGTAAATATTTCTTAAGGGGTTAATAAATGAATTCAAGCCACAGAGAACGGAACGTCCTTTGGGTTTGTGTTTCTGAGTTTGTTCCTCAAGCTTACTCTCGAAATCTGCGCGGCCCAAGTGGTACGCAGCAACATGCAATGGGTGCAGATTAACCCCTTTAGGTAGATTCTCTCTGCCTCCCATCACTGAATCACATCCAGCATGAACCCCAGACTCAAATGCCTGCTGAAGTTCAGCCGCATATTTTTTCTTAATGCGTAGCAAATTACAGATAAAGTCAATTTGGTCTCGTTGATTTTTTCCAGACCGCATCAATTTCAGCAGGTCACTTGCGAGTCTATCTGCTTCGTCTTTATGCATTTTTAAATTATAATTTCTATAGTTTTCATAATATGGTTTTCATAAACTATTTCATTTTTGAATGCAAGTGATTTTGGTGCCGCCCTCTTATTCCAAGTCACATTTAAATATAGACCAAGACGACCAGGACAGGAACGACGGAGGCGCACATTGAGTACGTCCCAGTCGTGCCTGCGCAGGTAACGTAAAACGTTCGCGCAGAACGTGCATAACGACTATATTACACCCTCTATCGCAAGTTTCTCTCCAGATCAATCCTCTGCCCTGAAATCGCCAGGTTCTTTTTTTTCATTACTAACCGAACACTGAAATCTTCCAATTGAAACAACGTCCCCCTATACATTGTTGATATCTTCCATTTCAAGCTTAAGTGCTGAAAGAGATTGGTTAACATCGAGGATAAACGCGAAAAGAGAGGCTATTAAGCTTATAAGGCACAACATAAAAAGTACTATAACGAAAAGGTTCATTGCTAGACCTAGCAGGGGCATAATGAAAAGGAAAACAATAATAAGCGAGGAAAAGAGTACACTAAATGAAGCAAGGATAATCGATTTCCGGATAAGTCGAGCCCTTCGCCAGAGAATTGACAACTCTCTCGTGAGAATAACTTTCGCATCATTGGGGCAAATTCGTATTTGGGCGCAAAGCAAACGTTGTCGGTCGATAAGTCTACCCAGTCGATTAGTCATTGTGAGCAGAAGAAGGCCTACCCCGGAGATCATAATTGCGGGACTGATGGCCGTTTGCAAGAGAACTACGATATCTTGGAGAGAGTTTGTAGTCATGAATTCTCCTATTGCTGCCTAAAGCCTTGCGTCACAGATGCGAGTTTATGAGCGTCCTGTGGACGCAAAGGTGTCGGCCTCCAAGTACGGGACCCATGACCGGTATATCGAAGATCCCGGCCTAGCGGGAGGCGTGAATCTGTTTGGTGACCCATCTTCACCAAAGGCTACAGCGAGGCTGGGAGACCCCCTGTGTGTGGAACCTCCGCATTAATAGCAGAAGCCAAAGTCATCAGGGCATGAACGTTTGCATATGGTATTGTTGAACTTTTAGGTCCGTTTTGGACTCTGGCATAGGATAATTATCCTTGAATCCGGACAGGCAGCGGGCGGTCTTGTCGATCCGCTGCATTGGATGGTTAAGTGACAGAATCATATATATCGATAGCTAATCATCATGTTCATTGATTATGTAACCGCGGCAAATAAAGGATAAGCCTTGTCCAGAAGTCAATCCCAGCATAATTCCTTCAATGATCGGTTGGTTAACTTTGTTTGCCGACCGCCATTTCACAATAAAATTCGCTCCAGGTCCACCTCTCTTATCATATTCCTTAATATAAAAATGAGTTGAGGCCAATGGACCTAATTCGAATTGTTCTTTAATATATTTATCTATCATTTTCCCATTGTTATCATAATAGTCTACCTTCAGGATCGTAATAGAATACTTGGGATCTGTATTTCGAATGCTTAACATTGCAGCTAATTGGAAGGGTAATTTATTAGGGCCAGAATAGATATTAGAATATATCGAAACATATACCGTCTCTCCACCAGAAAGTTGACTCTGGGAATTCGCAAGCCCTGGCGAGGCAACAAAGATCATAGAAAAAACAAAACCAAATACTAATGCTTTTTTGGCATCGAAATTTAAAACAGTCATAAAGGAAACCTCTCTTTCATTCCAGTCATTCTCTCCGGGATCACCACAGAAACCAATCAATACCCTCTACCCTAATCGACTAGGCAAACAAGGACAAACAGTCCACGCCTCACATTTTTTGCATAGGCCTTCACTTCAGGAATGTTTAAGGTTTGAATCGGTAATCTAAAGCGGCTATTGTTGGGTACTGATATTCGAAATATTATCTTTTTTGGTGTCCCGATTCACTGCGATATCAATATCAACTGGCAAAAAAACATTCATTCTTTTGAGGAATTACGGCTTAGCCGAATAAAACCATAAAATATTCCTGTCAATTACGACATGTCAATAAAAAATACACAATTTCATATCATATAATGATATGCGAGTCTATTTCGGGTATCTGCAATCTGATTCACTTTAAATCATGAAGAGATAAGGGAGGCCATGCAAAAAAAATCACCAGCCCCGGAGAAATCGGAGACTGGTGTTTTTACGTTTTAGTGGGAGAACATGCCCGGTATGCTTCCGTGATCTTCAGGCCGTAGTAGGGCACACTACCGTCGGTTTTTCCTTTTTGAAAGTGCATTAAAGATTATTCAGCCCTTTCGAAACCGGGATGAATCAATGGGGGTCTTCGAATCCGTTTCCCGGTTCCTGCAAAAATGGCATTACAGACAACCGGGGGAAAAGATTGCAGGTTACCCCTTTTTTCCACTGGCACGACGATTTTTTTAAGGCTCAGGCCCCGGCAGGAGTGCCGTCCGCTATTTCTTTCCTCTCCCAGCCCTCAGCGTGACCGAACCGTCCATACGTTTTATGGTTTCAATAGAATATCCCAGCGACTGAAGTAACCTGAACACGTCTTCCCTGGGCTTTCCATCGTCAACCTCTGCGCTTACTTCCGGGTTCCCGAGAGTATCGAGGACCTTTTTTGTGTAGACGGCGGGGAATTTGCCGTTGAGCCCTTTGAGCTTAATTTCTATAGTTTTCATAATATAATTTTCATAAACTATTTCATCTTTGAATGCAAGTGATTTTGGTGCCGCCCTTTTATTCCAAGTCACATATAAATAGACCAAGACGACCAGGACAGGAGCGACGGAGGCGCCCATTGAGTACCTCCCAGTCGTGCCTGCGCAGGGAACGTAAAACGTTCGTGCAGAACGTGCATAACGACTATATTACACTCTCTATCGCAAGTTTCTCTCCAGATCGATCCTCTGTCCTGAAATCCTGAGATTTTTTGTCATATCATCATGGCCGGATTTGATCTTCAGAACGCAAACACTGCAACCAAGTACTCTGCTATCAAAAGCTTGCCTTTCTTTGCGTGACCTGAACGCCAAAACTTCGGAGTAAAGCACATTCTGAACGAACGAGGATGCACTTACTCGTTCCCGGAGGTCCTTTCCGGATGGGCACAACTTTTTTCTTCCATTCTATGGTTTGCTTCTTATCTTCTCAAACAACCGGCACATAACGACAAAACGGACCGCCCACAACAACGTAATAGCAGGGCGGCCCGGCTTGATAAGAGCGTTCTCCGAATTCACAAAGAGTCCCCTTTATTGGACTATGCCGGGTAGGAAGGTTACAAACGCCGGGAATGTGATCATAAGTGCCAAGGCCACCCAGAGGGCGATGAGAAACGGGATGCAACCCCTGAATACCTCGACCAAAGGAACTTCTTTTGCCAAACCACTTACGACATAGGCATTGACCCCCACAGGTGGCGTAATGATTCCCATCTGGGTAACGAGGACGATGACGACTCCGAACCAGAAGGGATCATATCCCAGGTCAGTGGCGATAGGGTAAAAGATCGGCAGGGTCAGCATAATAAGGGGCAGTGCATCAATAAAACACCCGCCGATCAGATAGATCAAACACATCATCGTCATCACGCTCCAGGCCGGCCAGGAAAGACCTCCGACCCATTGAGCCACCGAAAGAGGGATTCGACTGAGGGCCAGGAAATGACCGAACAGCGTCGCCCCCGCGATGAGCATCAGAACCATGCAGGACGTCTTAAGGGTATCATTGACGGCGGCCATAAGGCCTTTTACGCTCAGGGTTCCCCTGCACATGGCGATTACGAGCATACAGAAGGATCCAACGGCTCCGGCCTTTGTCGGCGTAAAAAGGCCCAAAAAGAGCCCCCCCATGACAAAGACAAAGACCAGGATCGTTTCCCATAATTTGCCGAGGGACGTTATCATGGCTTTGATGCCGAATTTTTCGGCCGCAGGTCCCTGATCCGGGTGAATACTACAATAGATAAATATGGCCACGATAAATAGGGCAGTTGTCAGCAAGGCGGGAACGATGCCGGCGATAAAGAGTTTCCCGATGGACTGCTCGGTGAGTATTCCATAAATAATCAGGACGACGCTGGGAGGCATCAGACTTCCCAGTCCGCCTCCGGCGGCCACCGCCCCCGTCGCCAGTCTTGAACCGTAATTGTAGCGCTTCATCTCCGGAAGGCCGATCACCGCCATGGTGGCCGCCGTGGCGGTTGCTGATCCGCACACCGCGCCGAAGGCCGAGCAAGCGGCTACCGTAGCCATGGCCAACCCTCCCCGTATCCGCCCGAAGAATACATAAGCCACCTCATACAGACGGGCACTTATGCCCGCATGGTGTGCGATATACCCCATAAAGGTAAAGAGAGGGATCAAGGTGAGGCCATAGGAAGAAAAGGTCTGATAGATATCTCTGGACAGAATTTTGAAACCCGCGCCCCAGCTGGTCAGATAACTGTACCCCAAAAAACCTATGAAAGCCATGACATAGGCCACGGGCATGCGGGTAAAGAAAAGGCCCACAAGGACGGCGACTCCAATTACCCCGATTAAGGTAAACTCATCCATTATATTTTCCTTTGAGGTGTATAAAAAATTCTGAACTGATCACCAGGGCCAGGACAAAAAACGCAAAGGCGATGCTGAATATCAGGTAAAAAGATGGGAACTGAATGGTTGCGGTCACCTCGCCGACCTTCTTGAGTTCAAGCGCATAGGAAGAACACTGCCAAGCTACGATAAAGAAAAAAACAGCCCCAACGAGACTGATGATCACATCATCTATTCGTTTGAGTCGAGGAGGGAACACCTGGTAAAGGAGGTCAACGCCAATCTGTGCCCCTTTCTTGTGAGAAAGAGGCAGGCCAAAGGCCAAGAGAACGGGAGCCATCAGGCAGGTAATCTCTTCCGCACCTAAAATGGGATAACCGAACATTCCCCCGACCACGTCCGCTACGGTAAGCAACATCATGGCCAGGAGAAACAGGCCCGCAATAGTTTGAAGGATTTGTACCAACCACGCTATTAATTTCATGGAAACTCCTCGATCCAGGGGGAAGAGGATCAAGGCTCCTCCTGTTCCCCCGGTTTAGTACGTCGCGGAATGACTCACGATATCAGATAAATTTGCTCTTGAATTTGCCCTTTTTTGCATCTTTCAAGCGTTTCGAGACGTAATCCAGTACGGGTTTCGCATCAATACCCTTTTCTTTGGCCTGTTCCAGGTACATGTCCACAACCGGGCGAACGGCCTTTTTCATCCTCTTGGCCTCTTTGGCATCAACTCCTACGATGGTGTTCCCGCAAGACAGATCGAACTGAAAGCCTGTGAAATCGGTCCAGTCCCATGTCTGCCCGGTCTTGACGATCCATTCCTGATTGACCTCTTCAATGACCTTCTGGACATCGGCCGGAAGGCTCTCCCATTTATCCTTGTTCATAGTAACGAAGAATGCGAGGGAGTAAGCGATATCATAACAGGCCAGGGTCGTGTTGGTCACCTCTGATATCCTGAAACACTGCACACCTTCCATCGGACAGATGCCTCCCTGTACGACACCTTTCTGAAGGGCCTGATAGAGTTCGGGCATGGGCAGGGCCACGGGGGTCCCGCCAAGGCATTTGAGCATTTCAGCGGTTGGGCCGTGGGAACGGATCTTCAGCCCCTTGAGGTCCTCCATCTTGCGAATAGGATCACCCTTGGTGTGAATAAAACCCGGGCCGTGGGAATGGAGGTACATGATCCTTGTATCGCTCAGTTCCATAGGAGCGAATTTTTCATAGACCTCGTTGACGATGGCAGTAGTTACGGCCCCGCTCGGGAATCCGAGGGGCAAGTTGATGACATCCATAATGGGAAAACGGCCCCGATTGTACTGGAGACAGGATAGCCCGATATCCGTTAGGCCGTTGACAACCGCGTCATAAGTCACCGCTGCCTTGGTCAGGGTCTGCCCGGGGTAAAAAATGATTTTCACCTGTCCATTGGTTCTCTTTTCTACCTCTTTAATCCATCCCTCCGCCAATTTGCTGATCGGGTGGGTTGGCCCCCAGAAACCACTGTAAGTCAATTGTATGGGCTTTGCGTGAGTCACACCGGTTGAGACAGAAAAAAGTCCTCCCATAAAAAAAAAGAGCACAGCGAATTTAACGATCAGTCTTTTCATCTTTCTTCTCCTAGTGTTTGATTTACCGTTGACCCTAACAGGTCCGGTGGTTACTTCCTCAAATGTACCATGGAGTGCCGTAACCGCTTCGTCACGGCTGACATTGCCAGCAGATCGTTCGTTTCTATTTCTAATGGGTGCAGGGGCATGGAGTATCTGTGCGACTCAGCGTGTCGAAAGGCCCCATTGAAGATGGTCGAACGTTTTTCGGGGGATAACGTTTCCATTCCGGAATTTCGATACCTCTGTTCTCCACCCATAAGGGTCTCCATCCCTTGTGCACGAATATTGGAAGGTGAAAAGGTTTTTACTTGGAAGGACCTTGAAAAAAATTTTCTTGAAGAATTCGGGAAATAAAAATCTGACAGGTAGAAGGTATCAATGGCATAACAATAAAATGATTTCATTTTATAAATTCCTCAAGATCAGAACAGGGGAAGCAGTAAAGACCAATCTTTCGGTTTCATACCATATGGAGAATGGAAAATGCCTATTCTTTAGGAAGGCAATTCATATGCCATTATGACAGTGTAGAATGAGAGGGGGATAATGCACTGATAACAGGCTCAAAAAAGCCATGGGTCGGAATAGTCTCACCTGACAAAAAGAGAGAAAAGGCGTCGGACTATTTTACACTATGTAAAAAAGTCTGATGCCTTCCCTCTCTGGGCAGGCAACTGGAGTTGGGGTCAGATTAGTTCACTTGTACTTTGTCCTGGAAAACAATATGTGAAGGGTGAATGGGTCTACGCTTGACTCTTAATAAGACTGCAGATAAGTCAAATCCAGATTCCCCTCCTTTCCACACATCATATAATGATATGCGAGGCGATATCATGTAACTGCAATCTGATTTTTATAAATTGCGAAGAGATAAGGGAGAGCGTACAAAAAATCACCAACCACGATGAAGCCGGTGACTGGTGATTTTGCGTTTCAGTGGGGGGATGTGCCCGGTCTGCTTCCTTGAGGTTCAAGCCGTGGTAGATCACACTGCCGTTGGTTTTTCCTTTTTGAAAGTGACTTAAGGATTATTCAACCCTTTCGAAGCCGGGATGAATCAATGGGGAGTCTTCGAATTCGTTTCCCGGTCCTCTTTTTTTCTCACCCGTCAAGCTTATTAATTAAGGGCGCTACATGGTCTCCCATTCACGATTTTTGCTCCGCAGGACCAAAGGAGCGGATGAAAAGGTCGCGGAGGGCCTGCCGGCCGTCATCGGAGAGGTAGCGGGTTCCGGTGCCGGCAAACGTATCTGAGGTAATCACCGGCGTGTCCTCAACCCATTGACTGCCCTCCCAGGAAAACCACCCTTTTCGTTCCTGATCATACACGCTCAGCGGCCGGTTAAAGAGTTTTGCCAACTCGACCCCCCAGCCGGTTCCCCCCTTGACTGTGTCGTCCGCCTGTATCCAGCCGACCGCAATGACATGGTGGCCCCTGTTGACCATGTGAAAAATGGACTGGATGACTTTTCGGATCTTATCCATCCGGGAATAAGTGCGTTTCATCCGCTTGGACACAATTTCCATGCTGACGTCGCCCTTTTGAAGCTCTTCCGGGTTCAGTACCTGGACACCCCGGATGCGCTCGGCATGGTGCCCTTCAAAGGATATATTCACCTCTTCCATGTGCCAGGCCTCGGCAAGTTTGCCGAATTCCGCCTCAGCCCCCCTGTGGCCGCCGCTGTATAGCGTGAATTGTGAAATGTCTGTCATTTTTTGACCTCCTGAGTTTTTTATGACAATGTGCACAACCCGACGTGGTTCGAAAGGGTGAGCGCTTCCAGTCATTCAGTTGTTCTGTATAGCAACCCTGACCGTAAAATTTATTTTAATCTTTTATAAGCATTAAGACAAGTTTAACGCAAATTGGAAGATTTCATTTAATTTCTAAGTGCAGGTAGTACTTTCCGGGTAGGTTGTAGGTATCACCGATTTCTCCTGAAATTGATGAACTACGACATCTGGTATGGCGAGGTCTAGCCAAGTCGCCGGATCAGGACTTCGCGGTCAATTGATTTTCCGGACGATCGGAGTCCAGTTCCCCCCGACATCCCAAGCCGTATAGGTCCTTGTCCTAGAAACCCTTTTGAGGTCAATTTTTTGTCCGGAAAATTTGGATTCGATGAGATAAATTCCCCCGGGTTCCGTTTCTATGGTCATTATTACAGGCTCTTTGGTGTGAAGAGCATTGGTGCCATGAACCTTTAAATAAAAAAGCTTTAACACATGGGGTCCGGGAGCAAGTTCAACGTGGAAGATGCGATCGCCGGCAGAGTTGTACATTCGTGGGCGCCCTACTCCGCCGAAATTGGGGCCCGGCTTGCCGTCAACCTCATGCAAAGTTTCGTAAGGCCCACCCTTTATAATTGAAATTTGACTGCTGTCAGCCGATCCCGAGTACATGCGGTGATGCCCGGTCGCGCAACCGGTCAGGAGGCAGATGCAAAGAACGGCCAGAAAAAGTTTCAGTGTATTAAACATGCCCGTTTCCACTCCTTTTTGAAAATCGGTTTAAAGCGCCGCAGACATAAGTTGCTGTTTTCCAGCTAAAAATCAGTTGATACTGCACAGGATGAATAAAGTCAAGGGCGAATATAAACCAGCGTCAGCCCCATTAAAAAACCTTCATCACTACTACAGGATGATCCGCCCCCTTCATGTGCATCGATACTTTTCCCCTTCGTGGGCTTCACTTATAGGGTTTTTTCTTAGCATCACATGAAGGGTTCCCACGTTCCGCGCAAAAGCCTGTATCAGGGTCATGCCATCTTTATGCCGGGTTTCACACGTTCTCGTAGAACGCCCCGGGTTGGAGCTCGGGCGAGTCAATCCCTTTTTCAAGAACGAGATATTTCCGGATATCCAGGCACAGGTCGCATTTCGACATGTATCGGCCAGCGGGTTCATACCCGTAATCACGGGATGCGAGATCAAAGAGCCCCCCGATACCCCGCCGGAGCAATATGTTGAGCAGGGGGTACTTGCCCGCATCCAAAGGACTTCCCATGTCCTCGTGGAAAACGGAAAGCCCGGAGCAGAGACCGGGGATGTAGTTGCCGTAAAGGTCGAAGTGAAAGTGCCCGACGTTCAGGAGTAGTTTGTCATCACGCCCCCGGACTGAAGACGTTCGATGCAGAATTGGCCTCCACGATCATAGAAAATAGACATGGGAAACGTGACTCCTGGCAAGTCAGGGACAACTGGCTCTGCCGAATAAAACGACTAAGAGAATGGGAGTATTGGAAAAGCTAAAAGCAGCCGTTTGTCTTCTAAAATAGGGTTAATCCAATGCCGTCTTAGCTGAGCAGAAGGATCTTTCATCACTGCCCCATCACTACATCACTCCAGTCCCGCTGAAGACGGGATCTACGACGCTCCAGTACTCTGTGTGTCTTGAAATTCCGGTCTCTTAATTAGTGCTTGACCGAAAAGTAGATTGACCGACATTTCAGCCGGTTGCGAGTTTATTGGCGATGAAAAAGTTTAAGTTTTGTGTATTTTGAGTTGTCTTTTTGCTTTCGGATTTAGAAAAAAAGTGCT
>Ga0272442_10003990_pt1 | contig 20375 bp, 14 predicted proteins | sample SSMForm2O_FD_200262 | JGI IMG/M metagenome (GOLD analysis project Ga0272442, IMG submission 200262) | Marine sediment archaeal communities from Little Sippewissett salt marsh, Falmouth, MA, United States - SSM-Form-2O | ecosystem: Environmental > Aquatic > Marine > Wetlands > Sediment ... | reverse complement strand
CGTCGTCGCCGTCCGCGTCCAGCGGATCGGTGCCGTCGATCTGCTCCTGGCCGTCGGTCCGGCCGTCGTTGTCCGTGTCGCTGTCGTCGGGATCGGTGCCATTGGTCAGCTCGGTCTCGTTGTTCACGCCGTCAGAGTCCCAGTCGCCACCCAGATCGTCCCAGGGTACGTTGGGATCGCGCTCGCCCACGCCCAACACGCCGTCGCGGTCCGCGTCCTCGGAGCCGTCGTTCTCGCTGCCGTCGTCGGTGTCCGTGTCCACGGGATTCGTGGTGCTCGCGCCGCCGTCCGCGTCGGCCGCGAACACGCCGCCGTCAGTGTCGCTGCCTTGCGCTGCGGCCAGGCCCAGCTCGGTGCCGTCCTGGATCAGGTCGCCGTCGGTGTCCACGCTGTTGGGGTCGGTCTCGCCGCTGCCCGCGGCGCCGCCGGTGCCGCCGATGGTGTTCTCCACCGCGCCGCTGGCGTCCGCGTCCTCGCTGCCGTCGAGCAGGCCATCGTCGTCGGTGTCGTCGTCCAGCGGATCCGTGGTGCTGCCGGTGTCGCTGTCCGGCTGCCAGTTCGCGGAGCCCGTGTCCGTGCCCACAAAGGCCACGCCCGTACCGTCGCTGGTGCCACCGCCGACCGCCGTGTCCACGCCGCTCTCCAGGCCGTCGGACAGCCCGTCACCGTCCGTATCCCAGTTGTCGGGCGCGGTGCCGGCCGCGGCCTCGGCCCCGTCGGACAGCCCGTCGTCGTCGCCGTCCGCGTCCAGCGGATCGGTGCCGTCGATCTGCTCCTGGCCGTCGGTCCGGCCGTCGTTGTCGGTGTCCGCGTCGAGCGGATCCGTGCCGTCGGTCGCCTCGTCGGCGTCGCTCACGCCGTCGCCGTCGCCGTCCGGCGCGACCACGTTGAAGTCATCGCTGGTGACGATGTTGGGATCGGCGGGCGTGTACGCCGCGGGCACCCCCACGCCGTCCGGATAGACCACCGCGTTCCAGCCGCCCAGCTCGATCGTGCCGCCGAGATCGATCTCGCTGGTCAGCTTGCCCGCGCTGCTCGAGGTCGCGGCCGCGGTCGAGACCCCGTTCCCGGACGCGTCGTAGTACGCCACCTGGTACAGCGTCTGCTTGGTGTAGCCCATGCCGCCGAAGTAAGCGATATCGCTGCCGCCGAAGTTCTCCTGCTCAATCGCGCGCGTGCTGTCAGCGTACGAGACCAGCGTGGGCTCGGGCTGGCAGCCAGCGCCGACGAAGTCGGTGGAGTAGGCCACGACCACAACGCTGGTGTTGCCCTGCTCGTCCAGGGCGCTGATGCGATAGTAGTACGTCGTCAGGTCGCTCGCGCCGGTCACGTCCGCGGTCCAGCTGTTGAAGGCTGTGCCGCCGTCCGTGCCGTCGCTGTCAATGGCGAGCGGCGTCCAGGGCCCGGACGCGGACAGACTCTCCTCGAAGGTCACGCTTTCGATGGTGTCGGTCACCACGTCGGCGGTGAGATCGACGTAGTACGCGTCGCCGCTGGAGGCGCTGGCCATCGGCGTATCCAGCGTGAGCTGGGTCTCGCTGTCCACGGTCTGCACCAGGTAGCTGCCCTGGTTAAGCCCGCTGGCGATGTCGACCGCCATGCCTGCGGTCACGCCGGTGGTCTGGAACAGCGCGCTGGCCGAGGTGACCACTGCGGAGCCGGCCGACTGGACCAGGTCCTCACCGTTCTCGCGGTTCTGGATGTCGAAGGTGTCCTGCACCGTGGCCTGGATCGTGAAATCCGCCGCGCAGGGCGCGAAGCTCACGTCGGTGATCATCGGCGCCTGCTGGATGCCGTCGCCGAACAGGAAGGAGTCCGAGAAGACGAAGCGGCCGAGCTCCGAGGCAGTGAATGGCGTGCCCAGCGAGAGGTCCTTCTGGTACGGGTTGGAGTTGCTGTTGGCCGAGGAGAAGCCGATGTTGATCGGCGTATCGTCAAAAACCAACTGGGCGCCGGTGTCATCGACCAGCGCGGTCATCGGTATCTGCACGTCCACGAACCAGCCATCGCCCCACAGCACCTCGTCGCCGGCGATGATCTCGGGATTGCCCGGCGCGTCGGTGGTGCCCGCGTTGGATGTGTATACCACGGTCTGGGTGGTGCCGAAGTCCCAGTGGAAGCCGTCGTAGATCGCCTGGCCGTTCAGCCCATCACCGGCCGCGTCATGGCTGATGGCCTCTGCGATCCACACCAGTTCGCCCAGCCCCGTGAGCTGGCCGCTGGAGATGGTCGGCTCGGTGATCGTCTGCGCACCCGGAGAGATGCTGTTGTACACCACCTGCAGGTCGTCACCCTCGTGCATCGCAGTGCCGAAGTTGGTGAAGCCCAAGCCGTTGACCTGGGTGGTTACGTCGGTGCTGTTACCGCCGCCCGAAGCGCCGTTGACCAGCACCGCGAAGTCCTGGAAGCCATCCGCGTTCATGTCCAGCGTGATCGCCCAGAGGGTCGGGGTGTAGGGGTCGGAGCCTGCATTGGGAATGGGGCCGTTGCCGTTCTTGCCCACGCCGCTGGCCAACGGCTCGTCCCCGAGCCGCAGGCGGAACATAATCACCTCGTTGACCGGGTCCCAGTAGACCAGGCTACTGACCTGGGGCGGGTCCTTGTCACCGCCCCCGATGTCGGTCTCGCCCTGGGGCGTGGTGCCACCGGTGGAGTTGTCCGAGCCCCCCACGTTGTCGGCGATCGGCCGGCTCTTGAAGGTGAAGGGGATCCACTGCCCGACCCCACCGATGCCGGTCTCGTCCGGCCAGGATGCAGGGTACACGGCCAGCGCCGCCGGGGGCAGAGTGCATACGAGCGAAAACGCCACAAGACGCAGGGCTGCTGCCTTCATGTCGACCCACCTCTGTTCAAGTACCACCGTGCCCACGATTGGGCGCATACATAATCTAATAAATATACACTATTCCGGTAATTTATGGCCAGTTCGCGCGCGCGAGGGACCCGAGATCAGCCGAACTGCTCCACCCGGTTGCGGCCGTTGCGCTTGGCCCGGTACAGCGCCTGATCCGCGCAGTCGATCAGCCGTTCCTCGGACTCGATCGCCTTGTGCGGGAAGGTGGCGATGCCCACCGAGATCGTCAGCTCGATCAACTCGCCCTCGTGCTCGAAGCGGTGACGCTCCACGGCCTCGCGAATCCGCTCGCCGACCAGCAGCGCCTCGTCCTCGTCGGTCTCGGGAAGCAGGAACACGAACTCCTCGCCGCCGTAGCGCGCGGCCAGATCGATGCGCCTGAGCGCCTCCTTGAAGATCACGCCCAGGTCCGTGAGCACCGCGTCGCCGGCGGCGTGGCCGTAGGTGTCGTTGACCTGCTTGAAATGATCGATATCGGCCATCGCGCAGGATAGGTGGGAACGATACCGATCGGCGCGTTCGAACTCGTGCCCGATCCGCCGCCTGAAGTACAGCCGGTTGTGCAGCGCGGTCAGCGCGTCGGTGACCGACAGCTCCTGCAACCGCTCGTTCATGTCCTTCAGCTTGCGGTTGGCCCGAACCAGCTCGTCCTGCAGCGACTTGAGCCGCAGCATCGACTTGACCCGCGCCGCCAGCTCCAGCGGATCGATCGGCTTGATCAGGTAGTCGTCGGCGCCGAACTCGAGCCCCTCGACCTTGCTCTCGATCCGGTCGCGGGCGGTCAGCAGGATAACCGGGATCAGACGGAAGCGGTCCTGGGCCTTCAGAATGCGGCAGACCTCGATCCCGTTGAGCTTGGGCATCACCAGGTCGAGCAGGATCAGGTCCGGCGCCGCGTCGCGCACCCTGGCGATCGCCTCCTGTCCGTCTCCGGCCTCGGACACCTGGTAGCCCTGCTCCTCGAGACTCTCGCGGATCGCCCGCAGGTTCATGCGGTTGTCGTCGACGACCAGGATGCGCGGGATCGTATCATTCATGGCACGACCCTCACCCGGGCGGTGTTGATCCGGTTGGCCCCGTCGGTGGAGACGCTGCTGACGACCTTCATCCGGCGGCCACCGAGATAGAAGCCCATCCGCACGGTGTAGGTGCTCGGCTTCTTGTGCCGCGGCACCGTGAGCGTGTGGCGATCGATGATGATCTCGCCGGGCTGCCAGCGGCTGGTGGGATACAGCCCCCGCGCGGGCGGATGGTCACCGTGCAGGCGAGCGCCCTCTCCCGGATCGTCCCCGTGGATGAATATCTGGTAGTCCGCCTCCATCGGTCGCAGGCACTTGAAGTAGTAGACCAGCTCGAAGCTCTGACCGGGCCGCACCGTGACCGGCTTGAGGTCCCAGCCGAGGAGCGCGATCTTGTCCTCGAGGATCGCGCCGTCGCCCGGCAGCTTGCGCGCGATTTGCGGCACCTCGGCTTCGGTCTCGCCGTCCGCTGGACGGATCACGAACTCCGCCAAGCGCCGGGTGATCTCCGCCGTGGGCTGGCTGGAGACCAGCAGCGTGAGCGGATGGCGCTCCTCGATCACGTACAGGCTCTGTCCCGTGGCGCGCCGGTAAGCTGTACCGAGATACGGAAAGCGGTCCTTGTCCACCAGGCAGAAGCGCTGGCCCGGCTTGCGCAGGAAGCGCACCGCACCGGCATCATCCCTGAACAGCTCGACCCCGGTTCCGAAATAGAAGGTCGCGGAACGCCGCAGCCAGCTGTTGCGGTCGCAGACCGGGGCGTCGGGTCCGGTCCGGTTCCGCTCGTAGCTGCGGTGCAGGTCGGAGAGCGAGAACACGGGCGCCACGGGCGGCACGACCTGGAAATTGACCACCAGCAGGAAGACGATCGCGGGCACGGCCAGCAGTCCGGCGTGAATCGCGCACAGCCGACGCCGCAGCAGACCTGCCAGCATCACGGCGCCGATGGCCGCGAAGCAGATCGTGAACGTCAGGTACGGCTGGATCTCGGCCGGCAGCTTGCGGCCCTGGTACGGGCCGTACACGAACAGCTGCAGCAGCGGCTTGAAGCTGGTCATCAGGTCGTTGGCCAGCACCAGCAGCACCAGCGCCGAGAGCAGCAGGGACAGCCGCAGCTCGACCCGCGAGCCGCCGGGCTCGCCGAGTCCGGCCAGGAAGCGTCCAATGAAAAGCGCCAGCAAGGGCACCGCAGGGAAGGGGTAGTGATGAAACTTGGTCGAGCTCAGGGTGAAGCCGAGGAAGACCACCGCGGTGAAGAGGAACAGCAGCAGGTCCGCGCGGCTGCGTGGATCCAGGTCGCGCCGGTCCCAGCGCAGGGCCCCGACCAGGGCGAAGGGCAGGAAGGCCGACCAGGGGAACAGCGCGAAGCCGAGCACCTTGACGTACAGCTCGAAGGTATCATTGGGCTTCTGGATCAGGCCGGCCGCCCGCTCCAGGTGATGATAGACCACGAACTCGTCGAGGAACAGCCATCCATGCTGCGCTGTCTTGTACACGAACCACGGGACGGCGATGAGGACGAACAGCAGCGCGCCCTGACCCAGCCGGATGCGCTTGAGGAAACGCCAGTCCCAGGTGACGAGCACGTACAAGGCGACGGCCAGCACGGGGATGGCGACTGCGGTCAGGCCCTTGGTCAGCACGGCCAGCGCGGACAGGGCGTAGAACCAGAGGAACCGCCGGCGCGCAGACCAGGACTCGGTATCGCGCGCGGCCAGGGCGAACTGCAGCAGGGCCGCGGTCTGGAACAGCAGGTACGGCACGTCGAGCATCACCTGCCTGGCGAGCAGCACGAACTGCGGGCTGGTGGCGAGCACCAGCGTCGAGAGCAGGCCGACCCGCAGGCCGTAGAGCCGCGTGGCCAGCACCAGCAGCACGAGCAGGGTGGCCACGCCGCAGAGCGCCACGGGCAGGCGGGCCGCGAACTCGCTCACGCCGAACAGGGCGTAGCTCACCCGCAGCATCCAGAAGGCCAGCAGCGGCTTGCTGAACCAGCGCTCGCTGTCGCGATACACCGCGTCGAGCCAGGATCCCTGCTCGGCCATCTCGGCCGCAACCTGGGCATACTGCGCTTCCCAGGGATCGAACAGGGCGTACCCGCCCAGGCCGGGGAGCAGAATCGCTGCGCCGAGCACGACCACCAGGACCGCGGCCAGCAGCAGCCGACGCCGCCCGGGCTGCGGTGGTACCGGGGGCGCCACGGCAGGTCTCTGGGGCTGCTGGGTCAATCTAGCTCCATGGAAACGCCCTGATAGCACTTGACTGCCACATTGACAAGGTTCGCGGCCGTCTGGTAGCGCTGGCCGTGGAGGTTGCGTGGTGTTGTGCCCGAGCTGCGGGGCGGAGGTCGCCGAGGGCCACTCGATCTGCCCCTACTGCGACGAGTTGCTCGACGACAGCTTTCTCGACGACGCCGCCGAGCGCGAGGCCGACCCCAGCCGCCCCACTCAGCCCGAGATACCGGCAATGGTCGACGAAGACCGGGATACCGACGAGATGCCGGCCCGGATCGACCCCGGGCCTGCTCCGGCGCCCTCCCCCGCCCCGCGCCGCAAGCGCGCGGACGCGACTCGACGGGAGGACTATGACGAGCTGCACGACGCCTTCGGCGCGGTCACGGATCGGCTGCAAAACCTCACGCTGTTCGAGAAGATCGGCTCGGTGGCGGCCTTCGTGGTCTTCGCCGGCAGCCTGCTGCCCTGGCTCGACCGGGGCAAGGCCGACTGGCTGATCGGCACCGACCTCGGCGGCTGGTTCAACGCTCTGGGCGGCCTGGTCAGCGTGGTGCTGATCCTGCTGCTGCCGCGGTCCAAGCTGGCCGGCGTGGCCACGGCCGCGGTTGGAGCGCTGTCGCTGATCCTGGCCTTCGCGGCGATGGCCAAGACCGGATCGGCCGCGATCGGCCTGTACCTCACCCTGCTCGGCGGCGCCGCCATGGGTGCGACCGGCGTGCTGAGCATGCTGCCAGGCAAGAAATGAGAAGCCCCGGCGCCCGCGAAGGACGCCGGGGCATCGAGAGCTCGGTTCGAGCCTAGCCCTCCTTGGGCAGGCTCTGGTAGTAGCCCATCAGGATCTTGGCCACCTCGGGCCGGGCGAACTCGGGCGGCAGATCCTCGCCGGCCGAGAGCATCGCGCGGACCTTGGTGCCCGAGAGGAACACGAAGTCCTCCTTCTTGTGACCCTCTGGCGCCTCGCGCATCATGATCACGTCGCCCACCACGTTGGACCACGCGGTGTGGTCGGCCTCGAAGATCTCCAGCAGGAGCTGGCCCTTGACCATGTCGGTGTGGAAGATCTCCTGGGCCTCGAAGGCGCCGTAGTAGTCACCCACGCCGGCGTGGTCGCGGCCCACGATCAGGTGGGTCGCGCCCATGTTCTGGCGGAACACGGCGTGCAGCACGGCCTCGCGCGGCCCGGAGTAGAGCATGTCGAAGCCGTAGCCCGTGATCTCGACGGTGTTGGGCTCGAAGTACAGCTCGACCATCTTCTTGATACAGGAGTCGCGCACGTCGGCCGGGATGTCGCCCTTCTTCAGCTTGCCGAGCAGCATGTGGATCACGGCGCCGTCCGCACCAAGGCGGTCCATCGCGATCTTGACCAGCTGCTCGTGGGCGCGGTGCATCGGGTTGCGGGTCTGGAAGGCCACGACCTTGCTCCAGCCGTTCTTCTCGATCAGCGCGCGGATCTGCGGAGCGGTCTTGAAGGTGTTCGGGAACTCCTTGTCGAAGTACGAGAAGTTGAGCACCTGGATCGGGCCGGCCACGAAGAACTTGCCCACCGAGTTGAAGGCGTTGACGCCGGGGTGGGCGGTGTCGTCGGTGCCGTAGGCCTGCTTGGTCATTTTGGCCATCTGCTCGTCAGTGGCCTCGTCGATCGACTCGATGTCCTGGATCGCGATCACCGGGTTGCCGTCCACGTTGGGATCGAGCAGGGCGATGCGCTTGGCGTCCTTGATACCGCTGGCGTCGGACACCACGTTGACGATCGGCGTGGGGAAGAACAGACCCGAGGCGGTCTTCATGCCCTCGCACACGCTCATCGCGTCGGCCAGGCTCATGAAGCCGGTCAGCGGATTGAAGTATCCACTGGCCATCATCACTGCGTTGGCCGCGGCCTGGGAGCAGACCTTCAGCTTGGGCAGACCCTCGGCCTCCTTCTCCAGCGCGGCGCGCTTGGCGTCGTCGGCCACGTACAAGGGATTCAGCGTGTCAGAACCGTGCGGCTTGATCATACCTCTTACCTCCATAAAATGATTCTTGAGTTTTCCTGACTCATAAAACCTCGTTTCAACGCGGGAAGCATCGAACTTTCCGCGACGTACTTTTCGACATTCAACGCAGCGCGTTGCTAGCATAGGCAAGCAGTATGGTCAAGCGCTAGCGGACCTTGGCCTGGACCGCGCGCGAGAGATCCCGCAGCAGCGCCATCGCCCGCCGCGCGTCCTCGGGCCGCATCGGGCCCAGGCCGCAAGCGGGTGTGATCAGGGACTGATCGAGTATCAGCTGGCTGTCGATGCCGCGGCCGGCGAGGTCATCGACCAGGGCGAAGAAGCGCTCCTCGAGTGAGGCCGCAGTCTCTGTGCGGACCGCGATTGACGTGGGCACGATGCCCCAGGCCAGCATCCCGCCCCGCTCGAAGTGTGGGGCGAGACGATCCGCGTACATCAGCATGCTTTCGCCATACTCGTACGCGTCGTAGTTGAGGATGTCCGCGCCCGTATCGAGGATCATCGGCCAGTCACTGTTGCCGCAGACGTGCACGCCCACCACAGCACCCTCGGTCTTGAGCGCCGCCACGGCCGCACCGAGACGCTCCACCACCTCCTCGCGCAGCACGCCCAGGTACGCCGAGGAGCCGAAGGCGGCCAGGCTCGGCTCGTCGAGAAAGGCGATCACGGCCTCGCCGAAGGGCCGCACCTGTCTGATCAGCCAGCGGCCGCGCAGCGAGAGCTGCCGCACCAGCACGTCCTGGTACGCCTCGTTGTAGTACAGCGGCCGGTCACTGGCGTCGGTCAGCGAGAGCTGCATCGAGACCGGGCCGCTGCAGTGGGTCTTGACGCAGGGAAAGATACGCCCCCCCTCCTCGAAAACGCGGATCGCGACGGGCAGGGCCGAGGCGTGGCTCGGGCCAACGCGAAACGCCGAGAGATCTCCGCTCTCCTCGGCGGCCATCACCCGCTCGTAGAAGGCCGCCATCTCATCGGCCAGCCCCGGATCCTCGGTGTCGATCCAGACCTTGCGCGCCTCCAGGTCGAGTCGCAGCCCGGGCAGCCCCTCCACGTGCGCCGGGACCATCTCCTCCCGGAACGAGCGGCTGGACAGCTCGGGCCAGATCGGGGCCTCGTCGAGATGCTCCAGCACGAGCTTCACCGCGGCCGCGGGATCGGTCAGCGGCAGGGAGCCGATCATCGTGGCCATGCATCGAGGTGGTTTCATAGAGGATTGCCTCACAGGAACTTCAGGTGCGCCCGCACGATCTCGCGCGCGATCTCGCCGGCGGTCTTGCCATGGCGGCGCCCGGCCTCGCGCAGCACGTCGAACTCGCCCCGCCCGAGCCGCAGCGCCACGATCTTGGGCGGCCCCTTGGACTTGTCCGCCATCGCTTCCGCGGCAGGAGGGTCCGGCTCGGCCGACGAGACGAGGTACTCGTCGTCGACCTCGTCCTCGGACTCGTCGAACGCATCGAAGTCATGCTCGGTGGACTTCCCCGGCGCGGGACGGGCCTTGGCGATCTCGGCCAGCTGCTTGTCCTCGCGCTCGAGATCCTCCTGGAACAGCTGCCGCACGAAGTTGGCCAGATGCAGCGCGCCCGGGTTGAAGCCGCTCTCCACCAGGAAGGCGTCGAGGTCGTACTGCATGTCCCGCGCGTGCTGGTAGCGCTCCGTCGGATCACGGGCCAAGGCCTTGAGCGCGATCTCCTCCACCTCCTCGGGCAGATCGGCGCGGAAGAAGGACGGCGGGTGGATCTTGCCCTTGAGGATCGAACGGAACAGGTCCCGATCGCTCTTCTGCGAGCGCACCTTCAAGCCCGTGATCAGCTCGTAGAACACCATGCCCAGAGCGAAAACATCGGTGCGGTTGTCCTCCTTCTGGCCTTCCACGGTCTCCGGCGCCATGTACGTCAGCTTGCCCTTGACCTTCTTGCCGCCGTCGCGCTCCTCCCGGTAGTACCGCTCGGCCCGCGCGATGCCGAAGTCGAGAATCTTGACCACACCGTCGAAGCTGACCAGCAGGTTGAGCGGCGAGATGTCGCGGTGCACGATGTCGAGCGGCGTACCGTCCGCGTCGCGCTTGGTGTGCGCGTAGTGCAGCCCGTCGCACACCTGGCTCGCGATCTTCACCGCGTACTCCAGCGGGAAGCGCACCCGGTTCTCCTCGGCGCGCTGCACCACCTCCGACAGATTCCGTCCGTGCACGTGCTCCATGGCGATGAAGAAGCAGCCCTCGGCCTTGCCCAGGTCGAAGATCTGCACCACGTTCGGGTGCGAGAGCCTCGCCGCGATGCGCGCCTCGTTGAGGAACATCTGCACGAAGCTCGGCTCCGCGGTGTACTTCTTGCGAATCCGCTTCACCGCCAGGATCTTCTCGAAGCCGGCCAGGCCCCGCTGCCGGGCGAGGAAGATCTCGGCCATCCCGCCGACGGCGATGCGTCTGAGCAGCTCGTACTTGGCGAAGCGGATGGGTCGATCCACGATTACCTCGCGAGCGCTATACCATGACTAGATCGTCGGCGCCATAAACCCAGTCATCCGACATGATCTCCTCGGTCGCGGTGAGCCTCTCCTCTGTCAGATCCTCGAGGTACTCCAGCACGGGCGGATACTGCATCGCCACTTCCAGGAAGCGCCGCCGGTCCAGCTTGAGCAGCACCGCGCGATCCATCGCCATCACCGTGGCCGTGGCGGGCTGGTTCTTGATCAGCGAGATCTCGCCGAAGACCTCGCCCGGTCCGAGGATGGCCAGCCGGATCGTCTCGGCGTCGGGATCGTCGGTCTCCCAGCGCGAAACCTCGACCTCGCCGCTGCTGATCAGGAACAGCCCGCCCGAGTCCTGACCCTCCTTGACGATCACCTCGCCCTGCTCGACCAGCACCGAGTCGAAGTGCGAGAGGATCTCCCTGCGATCCTCTCGGTTGAACTTGCTGAACAGCGCCGAGGTCGCCACCAGGTTGGCCAGCAGTCGCCGCTTGGTGAACTCGACCAGACTGTGCGCCACGTTCGGCCGTTTGCCGATCAGATCGTCGAGCACCTCGCGGGGCACCTCGAACAGCTCGCAGTCGTTGACGGCGCGGATGTTGGCGCTGCGCGGCGCCCTCGACAGCAACGCCATCTCACCGAACAGGGCGCCGTCGAACAGGTGAGCCAGCTCGATCGCGTGGCCCTCGTCGTCAATCCGCTCGACCACCACCTCGCCGCGGACAAGCAGGAAGAACGACGCCCCTGCATCGCCCTGGGCGATGACCGAGGATCCCTCGTCGATCTCGAGCACCTTCATCGCCTCGACGACCTCGACGAAGGCCTCGCCGGTGAGATCCGAGAAGAAGGGCATCGCCGACAGATCGACGTCGCCTTCCTCCTCGGCGGAGAATCCCGCCGTGTCGAAGTCACTGGCCAAGCGATGCGCCTCCTCGATCAGGGCCGGGAGCTCGTCGCGCTCTGGCGGCGGCGGCGGATCGGCCGGCCCCTCGGGCCGCGGCGCCTCGATCTCGGCCGTGTCCTCGGCGGGCGGCATCGGCGACTGATCGGCCATTCTCGCGCGGCGGTGCAGCCTGAGCAGCAGCTCCTCGAACTCCTCCCGCCGGTCCGGGAAGGTGGCGAGCCCCAGCTTGCAGGTGGCCACGGTGCGCATCAGCCGGCCGCAGAGCGCGCTCTGCCGGGCCACGGCCTGCAGCACCTCGGCGGCTCGGTCGTCCTCGCCGAGAGCGTGGAGCTGACGCGCGATGTGCACCCTGTGCCGGAAGTCGCCGGGGACTCGCTCGACCAGCCACAGGTAGAGCGACAGCGCCTTGTCCGCCTCGCCGGCCCCTGCGTGCTGCTCCGCGCGATCATGGGCCATCATCAACTTGCCGTCGATGTCCATCCCGTCCTCCTAGAGGTTCAGCCGCGTGACCACGTACGGCAGCTCGGCGGTGCCGGTGCGCACGCGCTCCCTGGAGAGTCGAACGTCGCGAAGGAAACCCGCGCCGCCGCCGGGCACGTCGAACAGGCTGCCCGACAGGTTCCAGCGACCCGGCGCCAGCCGGCGCTCCACCCGGCCTCCCTCGATGGTGAAACCGCAGAAGACCGCGCAGGAGAAGGCGGCGCGCGATCGGTCGGCCGTGTGCAGTCCCAGCAGGTCGTACACCAGCAGTCCGCTCCCCAGCTCGCCCAGCAGCTCGGCGAGGGAACGCGCCCCGGGCTCCATCGAGAGCTGGCTCAGCCGCTCGCGGACCGGCGCCTCCTGCAGGTCCTCGGCCAGCAGGGGTCGCCGGTAGCCGTGCCCGGTGGGCTCCACCCCGGCGCGAATCGCCGAGGACCGATCGTGGAGGAAGCCCGAGAAACGCCCTCCGTCGATCAGCACGTGCCGGCGGCAGGGCGTTCCCTCGTCGTCCACCGGGCGGACCAGCAAACCCGCCGACGCGGACGCGTCATCGACCAGCGTGATCGACGGGTCGGCGACCTCGACGCCGGACTGCAGCTCCGAGAGCCCGGCGAGCCTGGCGCTGCCCGAGAACTTGTCGCTGCCCAGCGTGCGTACCAGGGACTCGAGCAATCGCGGGTGCAGCACCACGTCCACCGTCCCGCTCGCGAGCCCGAGATCCTCGGGCGCAGCGGCGGGGCGGCTCGCCTCGCGCCAGGTCCTGACGCCGAGCTCGGTGAGCTCGCTCCAGTCGTCTCGCCAGCCCGTCGCCCAGAAGGTGTCGTAGAACACGCTGTCCGCCTCGGCAAAGGCGGTCAGCGCGGTGGCCGAGAGGTCGGCCGCACCGGCCCTGGTGGCCACCGCCAGCTCGTCGATGTCGAGCGATACCGAGCCGGAGAGCGAGCCGAGCTGTTCGCCGGCTTCCTCGAACACGCGGTCGCGCAGCCGACGCGCCAGATCGAGCTGCTCTGCCGGGCGACCGCGCAGCGCGGCCAGCCGCTCGTCGCAGGGCGTTCGGCCGACGCCCGGCGTGCAAGGGCCAAAGGCCGTCAGCGGAGTCGGACGCAGGGTTTGCAGCGCCTTGTCCAGGGCTCGCCGGGCCTCCTCGCGGTCGAGCCGCATCAACGCGGCGTAGCCCAGGCCGCCGTCGCGCAGGATGCGCAGACCGATGCGCACCTTCTGGCTCTCCATCCGCGGAAAGATGCGCCGGTTCTCGATACGGAAGCTGTGGGAGGTCCCGCGGACGGCCCAGACCTCGACGTCGTCCGCGCGATCGCGGCCGGCGGCCGCCACGTCGGCGGCGAAGTCGATGAGGGCCTGGGAGTTCGCCGACAAGATCAGTACCCCAGCGTGATCGCGTCGGACAGCGCGATGCGGAGGTACACCCCGCCGTCGGTGACCGGCTTGGACTGGCCTTCCTTGCCGCAGAAGCCCAGGCCGTCGACCACGGGCTCACCGGCGAACCCCTCGATCCTGTCCAGCGCCCCGACGGTCTTGACCGACAGATTGGCCGGTGACAGCACATCGTCGGTCAGCTCACCGTTCTCGATCCGTCGGCCGTACTGGATCGAGGTGCTCATCCCATCCTTGCTCACGGCGCCGCCGAGCGAGCCCTCGAGTAGCGCTCCGTGCGGGATGCCGTCGATCAGCGCCGCCAGGTCGGCGTGCCACTGCGAGCGGTCCGCGGGGAAAACATAGGTGTTGGTCATCCGCACCACCCGCGGGCTGCCCAGCTCCGAGTAGCCGTGCCCGGTGGGCGCCTCGCCGAAATGATGCGCGGTCTCCCGGTTGTGCAGCCTGCCGGCGATGCGGCCCTCGCGCACCAGCTGCACGCGCCGCAGGGGTACGCCTTCATCGTCGATGAACTGCGTGCCGAAGCCGCGGTCGGGGATCTCCCGACCCCCGGCATCGCAGGGCGGACCGTCGAACAGGTCCACGCTCGATGCGCCGAGCGGATCGATCACCGGCCGACCCTCGGGATCGAACAGGCCGGAGGCCTTCTCGCGGATCAGGTCGGCCTCGAAGTTGTGCCCCTGGGCCTCGTGCAGAAACACCATCGCCGACGGGGCGAGCACGATGTGCGTCAGCCGCTGCAGCTCGTCGCCCGAGAGCGGCCGCGCCGAGAGCAGGTCCACGGCGCGGTTGATCCAGGCCCGCACCGACTCGCGGTGCTCATCGGCCAGACCCTCGCCCGGCACGAGGAAGCTCTCGAGGCCGAGGATATCGCCGAAGCGCACGCGCGTCTGGGCGATGCGCTCTCCCCGCAGGGCGCGGGTCAGCACCTGCACGAAGGTCGTGGGCAGTACCTGGGTGCGGATCAGCCCCTCGCTGTCGGCGATCAGCTTCTCCTCGACCAGCGTATAGGCCCAGACCTCGGGCACCAGCTTCAGCGTACCCCCGGCGTCGCCCCGGGCCGCAACGACCTCGTCGCCCAGCGCGCGGACCTCGTCGATGATGCCGAGCAGATCGCCGACCGCGTCCACCTCGCCGTCGCGCGGATCCCGCTCCGGAGCGCGGCCGTAACGCGTCTGCCCGGCGTCCGGAACCGGGGCCAGGCCGTAGTCCGGATCCGGCTCCACGAGCTCGAGCAGGGTCAGCGCGGCGTCGAGGTCGGGCTTCAGCGCCTCGAAGTCACCGAGCCCGAGCGAGACCTCCAGATGCCTCCCCTGCTCGCCGACCAGGCGGACCTGCATCGCCGCCTTGCCGGAGTAGGCCGAAGCCCGCGTCTCGCCGCTGGAGAGCAGGTTGACCTCCACCTTGGTCACCTGCTCCACGAGCAGGTCCGCGTATTGCGCGCGGGAGCCAGCGTGATCCAGGATCGCGCGAGCGAGCTCGCGCAGGGTGGTCTCCTCCGAGAGCGAGGCACCCCGGTCCGTCACGCAACCCTCCCTCCGCCCTGCCGGACGCCGCAATTCACGATTCTGACTCCATTACCAGGTTCCAGAAAGGGGCGTCAAGCGAACAAGAAAGCAAGCGACCCTCCCCGCGCGAAACGCGGAGAGGGTCAGAAGAACTACAGGGGCCACGGCCCCGGGTACCTGGCTACTAGTCAGCCTTGATGATGCAGTCGACCGGGCAGACCTCGACGCACTTGGGCTCGCCCTCTTCCTTGCACTCGGTGCAGCACTCGGCATCGATCACGAAGATCTCGTCCTCCTCGCTGATGCATGAGCGCGGGCACTCGGGCTCGCAGGCGCCGCAGGAGATGCACTCTTCTGTAACCTTCATCGCCATGATTCTTCTCCTCCTCGAACCTTAAGCCTTTCATTTCCATGTCGCGGCCGGCCCTTGCCGCCCGACTCGGCGCACCTATATCCGACCGGATCCGGGTTTGTCAATCGTGTTCCGGTGCGACCGGCTTTTTCCCGTCCCCGGCCGGTCCAGGCGCAGGATCCGGTGCCGGCTGCACCGCCGGTTGGGATCCCGGTGCCGGCGCAGGCATCTTGACCGTGGCCTCGCGCACCACCTCCCGCACCCGGATGGTCGCCGTTACCTCCTCGTCGAACTCGGAGCGGGTCCGGAACAGGATCAGGTCCACCGGGTGTGAGTAGCGCAGACGCACCTTGATCGTGTTCTCCGTGGGCCGGCTGATCTCCACGCCGTCCTCACCCATGCTGAGGCTGGAGCGTATCGCCCGGTCGCGCAGCAGGCTCTCGACCTCCTCGTCACTTTCCCCGCCGTGCTCGGCCAGCACCTCCGGAACGGCAGATTTGAGGTAGTTCCGGGACTTGATCGCTGCCGGGTTGTAAGCCAGGGCCACCATACCGCCGAATACCGCAACGATGATCGCCACGGTGACCACCAGGCTGCGGCCCGGCTTCTGCGTCGAACTCCTTGCCATGGTCCCTCCCCGGGATGGCTAGACGTTGAAACGAACGTGCACCACGTCACCGTCCTGCACGCGGTACTCCTTGCCCTCGACACGCATCTTGCCCGCCTCGCGGCACCGGGCCTCGGAACCGAGCTTTGAAAGATCCTCGAAGCGGATCACCTCGGACCGGATGAAGCCGCGCTCCATGTCCGAGTGGATCACACCGGCCGCCCGCTGCGCGGCGGTATCACGCTGCACCGACCACGCCCGCACCTCGTCCACGCCCACGGTGAGGAAGCTGATCAGGTCGAGCGCGTCGTACGCGGCCCTGATGAAGCGCAGTCGGGCCGGCTCGGCGAGCCCCAGGTCGGCCAGAAAGGCGGCGCGATCCTCGGGCTCGAGCTCGTTGAGCTCGGCCTCGACCTTGCCGCAGAGCGTGAACACCGGAGCTCCGCTCGCCGCGGCCGCGGCCGCCAGGTCGTCGGGCGGGGGCCTGCCGATCCGCTCCTCGGGCCGGTTGAGCACCACGAGCAGGGGCTTGAGGCTCAGGAAGGAGAAGCCCTTGATCATCGTGCGCTCGGCGTTGCCCAGGCTTTCCATCACGCGCAGCGGCCGCTCGGACTCGAGGTGCGCGACCAGCCGTCGCAGCAGCGGCAGCTCGCGGGCCTTGCCGCCCTCCTTCTCCAGGCGCTCGATGCGCTTCTCCAGGATCGCCAGGTCGGCCAGCGCCAGCTCGGCCTCGAGGTTGCGCAGGTCGCGCAGCGGATCGATGTCCTGGATCGCCGCGGGATTGTCGAAGTTCCGCACCACGTGGGTCAGCGCGTCCATCTGGCGCATCTGGCCCAGGCTCTCCGGCTCGAAGGCCTGGCCCGAGACCTCGGGCGACGGCGCGACCAGGTCGGCGAAGAGGATCTCGGCATAGACGATCTTGCCCGGCCTGAAGATCTCGGACAGCCGGTCCACGCGTTCGTCCGGCACCTTGATCGTGCCCAGGTTGATCCCGCCCCTGGCCGAGTACCCGCCGACCTCGACGCTCTGCCCGGTGAGGGCGTTGAACACCGTGGTCTTGCCGCAGCCCGCGTACCCGATGATCCCGACCTTCAACTCTCCTCCGCTCCGGCGGATTCTCGCGGGAGGATGGGTGGTTGTCAATCAGTATCATGTGGTTGACCCTGAGGTACTGCCTGGGCTACCTTGCCTCGCGGAGGCTGGATTGCTCTCACGCTGTCCCGGATGCGGCCGCGAGTACGATCTGAGCGGATATCCCCCGGGGTACTCGGGCGTCTGCCTCTGCGGCGCCACGGTCTCACGGGCCAACGAGTCAGGGCTCGCGGCCGGAGCGCCGGGTACGGGCGCTCCTGGACCGTCCGCGATCCCGGGACCGGCTCGGGTCTCGGGTCTGGCCATTGCCTCGCTGGTGCTGGGCATCATCTCGATTCCCCTGTTCGTGCTGTGGATTCCCCTCGGCCCGGCCGCACTGGGCCTCGGCGCGGCAGGTCTGATCAGCACCTCCCGGCGACCGGACCGCTCGGGCACCGGGCTCGCCATCGGCGGGCTGGTGCTCTCGGGGCTCTCGCTCGTGATCTACGTCTTCTTCATCATCGGCGTGATCGGCGCGACCATGGAGCTGGAGAACCAGATGGAGACCCTCGGGGGCCCGATGGGCATCATCGAGGATTTCCCCGAGGACGATCCGCTGCAGAACCTCGAGCCGCCTCCCAGTCCCTTCGAGACGGAACCGGAGCTGCAGGAGGCGTTACGCAAGCTGCAGGAGCAGCTCGAGCAGCCGGTCGGGGACCAGAACTCGCAGTTCAACCTGCTCGGCCCGGGTACCTGATTTGACAGCTCGGGAGCCAGTTGCCTAGGATTCGACGGATCCCGGGAGGAATCGCGGATGACCGATTTCGAGGACGAGAAACCCGGACTGTCTGGATTCAGCAAGGCGCTGATCGTGCTGATCGCGGTGGTCGCGGCGCTGGCCGTGTTCTACTTCTTCAGCTCGCGCAACGCGAACCAGTATCGGCTGGTCCTCGACGGCGAGGAGCTGACCGTGGAGAAGGGCTGGTTCTTCCCCTTCGGCTGGGGCCGCTACATGCCGGAGGATCGCCGCTTCATCCCGGCGTACGAGCCGATCGCGGTGCCCGAGGAATCCCCGCAGCCGGCGAGCAAGGTGTTCAAGGAGGTGGCCGAGATCGACGCGGCCCTGCTGGCCTACCTGATGGACATCACCCGCGGCCTGGTGGCCAAGGGCCGGCCCGAGGACTTCGAGGCCGCCCTGGCCCTGCTGGGACGCGCCGAGCGCCTGACCGCGCTGAGCCCGGAGCAGCAGCAGCAGCTCAAAATCATGCGCGCCGACGTGTACTACGCCCAGGGCAAGATCATCCTGCAGAAGGTGGCTGACGAGCTGCGCAAGGTGCTCGAGCACTTCCGCGAGGCCAAGATCAGCTCGGGCGGCACGGGCAAGTACCGCGACGTGGACCACTGGATCGCGCTGCTGGAGAGCAAGATCCGCTTCCTCGAGTCGGGCTCGGCCACGCTGCCCGCGCCGAGCGTGGGCCCGGAGGCCGTGCCCGCCCCGGCCGGCATCGAGGCCCTCCAGCCCTGGCCGTACGCCCAGCCGCCGGCAGTCGCCCCGGCGCCCGCGGCTCCGGCACCCGCTCCTGCGCCAGCAGCCCCGGCACCCGCTCCGGTGTACCGCCCGGCTCCGGCAGCCCACCCGCCGGCAGCAGCGCCCGCGCCCAGGGCCCAGCCCAGAGCCCAGCCCAGGGCCCAGCCCAGGGCCAGACCGCGGCCCGCTGCGCCGGCGCCCGCGCCGGCACCGGCCAAGCCTGCACCCGCTCCCGAGGCCGAGGAGGCGAGCTCGCTCTGATCGGCAATCCCGGTAACCCTCTTCCGGAAACTGGTTTTTTTGTCACGCGGGTTGACTCGCTCGCCTTGAACACCAATAATGTTGAAGAACTGTGTTCTCCACGCCGGAGGGCGGGTCATGAAACATTGTAGATCGACCGTAAGGTGGCAGACAAACCCTGTATTCGGCGTAATCGTCTTGGTCTTGCTGCCGCTCGCGGCCAGTGCCGCGCCCGAGTGGATCCACGTGACGTACATCGACGTGGACACCACCGGCACGATCGGCATCAGCTGGGCCGGCGACGGCGACACCGTGGAGTACGGCACCTCGGCCGCTGCGCTGAACCAGACCGCTACGGCCACGTCGCACTCGGGGGTGGGCAAGACCCTGTACAACGCCCAGCTGACCGGCCTGTCCGCGGGCACCGAGTACTTCTACCGGGTGGGGGGCGGCGGGAGCTGGTCCGACGTGCACAGCTTCTGGACCGGACCGGGCAGCGTGTGCGAGCCGCTGCGGTTCATCGTACTCGGTGACGGCCGTTCGGATGGCTCCGGTCCAGGGAAATGGTTCAGGGGCAACATGGAGGAAGCCCTGGCCGAAGGCCCGGCCTTCATCCTCGACGGCGGCGACCTGGTCAAGGACGGCGGGGACAGCGGCAGCGAGTTCGTGGAGTGGTTCGACGAGATCGACGGCCTGCTGGTCTCGGTCCCGCACATGTCCTGCCTCGGCAACCATGACGACGGCCCCGGAGACGGCGACGGCGCCAATTTCAACAAGGTCTTCTACTATCCCCGCAACGACGTGTCAGGCACCGAGGATTACTATTTCTTCACCTACGGCCCGGTGGCCGTTGTAGTGCTCAGCACCGAGAGCTTCGACGGGGACAAGATGCAGGACCAGGCGGACTGGATGGACCGGATGTTCACCGACCATCCGCGCCCCTGGAAGTTCGCCATGCTGCACAAGCCTGTTTTCGGCAGCAACCACATCTTTGGCCACGAGCCGAACGAAGATGGACAGAACGCGGCCCTGGTGCCGGTGTTCGACAAGCATCACGTCGACATCGTCTGGCAAAGCCACACGCACTGGTACGAGCGCGTGGGTCCGGTCGTCGAGAAGAACCCTGGCGGCGACCAGGGCCAGGAGGTTGGCGACCCCAACGATGGCACGGTGTACATCACAACCGGTGGTGCGGGCGGCGACTGGTTCCTGGTGCCTTGCCTGGGTGCGTCCAAAGCAGATGGGTTCAAGACCTGCTCGAGCAAGCGGCACTACATCGTCGTCGATATCGAGTACGACGAGATCTCCATCCGCACTCAAGCCACGGAGGCAGGTCTCGTTGCTGGTTCCCGGGAGGTGATCGACGAGGCCAGCTGGATCAAGACCGGCCTCGATCCGGGCATCTGCGGGGCTGACGCGGATACCGATACGGACACCGACACGGACACCGACACGGACACCGACACGGACACGGACACGGACACCGACACCGACTCCGACGCAGACACCGACACCGACACCGACACCGACACCGACGCAGACACCGACGCCGACACCGACACCGACACCGACACCGACACCGACGCTGACACCGACGTGGACACCGACGTGGACACCGACGTGGACACCGACGTGGACACCGACGTGGACACCGACGTGGACACCGACGTGGACACCGACGTGGACACCGACGTGGACACCGACGTGGACACCGACGTGGACACCG
>Ga0272442_10003989_pt1 | contig 20377 bp, 14 predicted proteins | sample SSMForm2O_FD_200262 | JGI IMG/M metagenome (GOLD analysis project Ga0272442, IMG submission 200262) | Marine sediment archaeal communities from Little Sippewissett salt marsh, Falmouth, MA, United States - SSM-Form-2O | ecosystem: Environmental > Aquatic > Marine > Wetlands > Sediment ... | reverse complement strand
ATGGCAAACCCCACCTGGAGCAAGGCCAAATAGGCAGGGATGCTGCTGGGAACAGCAGCTGCGGACTTGCCCGGTCCGCTATACCTGCGGGTAGGCTGCATGACACTGCCGGCAACAGCAGTGCAAGATAAATGATTACCGCCCGGCTGGTCCGGGATACAGAATTCGGCTTACAGTTCTCTTCGTCGGGGCATCTCTTTTTCAATGGAGGCTCGCTGTGCTCAAATGGGTTTTACGCGATAAGGCGGAGGCAGAACAGACCAGGGACATACAGGATGACCTGAATATTCCTGAGATTGTTGCCAGAATACTGGTATTCAGGGGCATTACAACACCAGAACAGGCCCGTATTTTTTTCAAGCCGGACTGGTCCCGTATGCACGATCCTTTCAGCATGAAGGATATGGACCGTGCTGTCGAACGGATTATAGCTGCACGGGAACAGGGGCAGCGTGTTTTAATATACGGTGATTATGATGTTGACGGTGTAACCAGTGTCAGCACCCTCTACCTGTTTCTCAAGTCCATAGGTTTTGACCCCCTGTATTTTATTCCAGACCGGATGAAGGAAGGATACGGCCTTTCCCGGGCCGGGATTGACAGAGCAAAAGAGGAAGGCGCAGATCTCCTTATTACAGTTGATTGCGGGATTACAGCTGTTGAGGAGGTTGCCTATGCCAAAAGCCAGGGCATTGATGTTATTGTCAGTGATCATCATGAACAGGCCGAGACAATTCCTGATGCAGAGGCAATCCTTGATCCCAAGCGTGCCGACAGCACGTATCCGTTCAATGAACTTGCAGGTGTAGGTGTTGTTTTTAAACTCATTCAGGCTCTCAGTATTAAACTGGAGCTCGGCCCTGAATCGTATCAGCAGTATGTTGACCTGGTTGCATTGGGAAGCGCTGCTGATATTGTCCCCCTGGTTGATGAGAACCGGATTTTTGTGCACATGGGGCTCATGCGGATAAACAGAATGGAACGTCCCGGGATCAAAGCCATGTTCGATGCCTCGGGCTGGCGGGGTGAAAAAGTAAGCACGGGCAAGCTGGTATTTGTTATTGCGCCGCGCATAAACGCGGTGGGAAGACTGGGAAACGCTGAACGGGCTGTCAGGCTTCTGGTAAGTGACGAGGGCCAGCAGACCGTAAATATTGCACAGATTCTGGAATCGGAAAACAGGAACCGTAAACTCATTGATGAAGAGACTTTCCATGACGCTCTTGACATACTCTCATCAGAATTTGACGAGAGCAAAGACAAAGCTGTTGTGCTTGCCAAGGAGGGATGGCATTCAGGGGTTATAGGGATTGTTGCATCACGTGTGTCCGAACGGGTTCACCGGCCAACGGTCATGATATCTGTAGACAACGGCATTGGAAAAGGATCAGCAAGGAGCATCGGCGGCTTTGATATATATTCCGCTATAAAGGAGTGTTCTCATACGTTAATAGGTTTCGGAGGCCACCGGTTTGCAGCGGGCCTGACTATTGAACAGAGCAGGATTGAAGAGTTCAAGCAGTCGTTCAAGGAAGTGGCGAAACAGAACCTGACAGAAGAAGACCTTGTTAAAAAATTGTTTTATGACGGTGAAATATCCCTCTCGGATGTTGATGAGCGGTTTGTGAAAATATTGAGGCATTTTGCGCCTTTCGGACCCAGAAACATGCGCCCGGTGTTTAAATCCACGAATGTGCGTGTTGTAGGGTCACCCCGGATTGTTGGAAGAAATCATCTGAAATTCAGAGTTTGTCAGGAAAACAGGGTATTTGATGCCATTGGGTTTGATCTTGGAGACCTTATGTACAGGGTAGGCCCCGGTGAGAAAAATCTCGATATGGTATATGTAATAGAAGAGAACCACTGGAACGGACGCACAAAGGTTCAGCTGCGCGTAAAGGATCTGCAGTAGCATAATTCTCCATGATGTATAATGGTATTTTTAACAGATGAGGCACAGTACATGAAAAAACGGCGGTTGGCCCGGAAATTGGCGCTGCAGGCTCTGTATGGATTGGAATTATCGGAGAATGATATTCAGCAAGCATTAGTATGGATAGAACAGGAGGCCGGTGGAGAGAAAGAGGTGATGTCTTTTTCTGCCGCCCTGACAAGGCACACTTTTACAAAGCGGGAAAACCTTGATGAAGACATAAGAAAAGTTGTGAAAAACTGGGATCTTGAAAGGGTCGCACTTCTCGACAGGCTGGTACTTCGCCTGGCATTGGTTGAGTTCCTGTTCTTTGACACCATCCCGCCCAAGGTGACAATAAACGAAGCAATAGATCTTGCAAAAGAGTTCAGTACCGAGCAGAGCGGAAGATTTGTAAACGGTATTTTGGACGCCCTGTACAGAAAGTGCCTGAAAGAAAAACGGATAAATAAAAGCGGCCGCGGATTGCTCACCTGAACTTTGGTAATTCTTTATCTAAATTGGAACAGTCGAAACAGAGAAGACGTTTAAGAAGTATCGATGATATATTAATCCGGAGTATATATGTTTCAGAAATTAGTGGAACTGTTTTTGGGCAACAAGAAGGAAAAAGATATAAAGGCACTGGAGCCTGTTGTGCAGGAGATCAACAGCCTGTATGATCAGCTACATGACCTTTCCGATGAACAGCTCAAGAGTAAAACAGCAGAATTTAAAACCAGGATTGCTGCTGAAGTCTCCAGTATCCAGCAACAGATCGAATCGCTAAAAGAGGGGCTGCGGCACCCTGCCGACGATAATCAAAATCTTGAAGATGTGCGGCTGGAACTGGAAAAGCTGGAAAAAGAAGAACATGAGCTTACAGAAGAGGTGCTCAATAGTATTCTGCCCGAGGCTTTCGCCGTTGTCAAGGAGACATGCCGGAGGCTTGTGGGCAGAAAGTGGAAAGTAGCAGGCAGAGAGATTACCTGGGATATGGTGCCCTTTGATGTTCAGATCATGGGGGCAATTACACTGCACCGGGGCAAAATAGCTGAGATGGCAACGGGAGAGGGAAAGACCCTGGTAGCGTCCATGCCCCTGTACCTGAACGCCCTGGTAGGCAAAGGCGCCCACCTGGTTACAGTAAATGACTACCTGGCTCAGCGTGACTGTGAGTGGATGGGTGAAATCTTCCGGTATCTGGGACTGACCGTTGCTTTTATTACAAACCAGATGACCCCGCCGGAACGCAAGACAGCCTATGCTGCGGATATTACCTACGGCACAAACAATGAATTCGGATTCGACTACCTGCGGGACAATATGGCAGTATCGCCTGAAGGCATTGTGCAGAGAAAACATCATTATGCTATTATAGATGAGGTTGATTCAGTTCTCATAGATGAGGCAAGGACGCCGCTTATCATATCGGGCCCTGTCGGTGAGACAAAAAACAGATTTGCCGAGCTGAAACCACGGGTAGAAGACCTGGTCCGCAAGCAGACAGTTCTGACCAACCGGCTGGTATCCGATGGAGAGCAGCTACTCAAAGAGGAGAAAGAGTATGAGGCGGGTATCAAGCTGCTCATGGCACAGCGGGGCATGCCGAAAAACAAGCGGCTGGTCAAGGTGCTGCGTGAACCGGGTATTCAGAAACTGATCCGCAGGGTTGAGGGTGATTATATGCGCGACAAGCGGGTCCACGAACTCGATGTCGACCTGTTTTATTCCATTGATGAAAAGGCGCACACCATTGACCTGTCGGATAAAGGCCGTTCAGCCCTGGCTCCCAATAATCCCGAGCTCTTTGTACTTCCGGACCTGGCTACAGAATTGTCCCAGCTTGAAGCTGAAGAGGACATGCCGGAAACCGAAAAAGAGAAGAAGCGGGATGCGTTTCATGCTGAATATGCGGAAAAGAGCGAACGGGTTCATAACATTAATCAGCTGCTGCGGGCATACTCCCTGTTTGAAAAAGATATAGAGTATGTGGTGTCCGAAGACAGAAAAGTGATGATTGTTGATGAATTTACCGGCCGGCTCATGCCTGGACGGCGGTACAGTGACGGACTGCACCAGGCGCTGGAGGCAAAAGAGAATGTGAAGATTGAGGGGGAGACACAGACCTTTGCAACAATAACATTGCAGAATTTTTTCAGATTGTATTCAAAGCTTGCAGGTATGACCGGAACAGCAGAGACCGAGGCCGGCGAGTTTTGGGAGATCTACAACCTTGATGTGATGGTAATCCCGACCAATGAACCTATCAGGCGGCAGGACCATGATGATGTTGTGTATAAAACAAAGCGGGAGAAATACAACGCTATTATCGATGAAGTGGAAGCTTATCATAACCGAAAACAGCCGGTGCTTGTCGGTACAATCTCAGTAGAGGCTTCGGAAACGCTGTCCAGGATGCTGCGCAGGCGGGGTATTCACCATTCGGTCCTCAACGCTAAATATCATAAACAGGAAGCGGAAATCGTTACCATGGCAGGGGAACCGGGTATGGTTACCATTGCCACCAATATGGCGGGCCGCGGTACAGATATCAAACTGGGAGCCGGTGTCATTCAGCTGGATGAGAATACGCTTTCGAAAGCCCTGGCAAAAAAGGCTCAGGATGTATACAGCGGCAAGACACTGCTCATTCATGAAGTTCCCGATCTGGAGATGGATGTTGTTAAAACTGCCCTTGAACAGCTTGATATTCCCCTTATGGCTCCCGGATCAAAAGAGGAGAAAAATGATATTCTCATGGGCCGCACTGAGTCGGCAAAACATGCGGTTGTGATTCCAAAACAATTAGGCGATGCCAGGGATTCGGCAGCTGACAAGGGGCGGTTTGTACATTTTAAATCCAGAGACTGTGCATTCGGAGGGCTGCATATCATCGGCACTGAGCGGCATGAGTCGAGGCGGATAGACCGGCAGCTTCGGGGACGCTCGGGCCGCCAGGGAGATCCCGGATCATCACGCTTCTTCATCTCCCTTGAAGACGACTTGATGCGGCTTTTCGGGTCAGAGCGAATCGCAGGTCTCATGGACAGAATGGGTGTTGAAGAGGGAGAGGTTATCACCCATTCAATGATGACCAAGTCAATTGAACGGGCTCAAAAGCGTGTTGAAAACCGGAATTTTGAAATACGAAAACACCTGCTGGAATATGACAATGTGATGAATAAACAGCGGGAAGTTGTATACACCTGGCGCAGACGGGCATTGGAAGGCGAGAGCCTGTACGATGACATTGTGGACGTTATTTATGATTTTGCCCATGACATAGTTGAAGAATATGCTCATGCGGGTGTTGATGACACGGTTGACTGGGACGGCCTGAACCAGGAACTGCTGAAAACGCTTTTAATTCGAATAACCCTTCCTGAGGACCAGAAACAGGATATACAGCAGGAAGACCTGGAAAACCGTATTGCCAAAGCAGCAAAAGACCTGTATGACAGAAAGCGGTCCGTGCTGGGCGACGACCTTATGTCATACATCGAAAAAGTTGCAACCCTCAGAACCATTGATGAATCCTGGAAAGAACATCTGTATGAGATGGATCAGCTGAAAGAGGGTATAGGGCTCCGTGCCTATGGGCAGAAAGACCCGCTCATTGAATACAAACACGAAGCATTCAGCGCGTTCCGCGACATGCTGGACCGGGCCAACAGGGATATTCTGGCCCTGGTATTCAAGGCCCATGTTGAATTTGAAGAGAAGGAGAGCCTTGAATCTGTTCTGAAGCCGGCACCCCAGGTTGCAGAAGTCCACGAAGAGTCTGTTGGCATGGGATTTGTATCAGCAATGCCTGAACCCCAGGCACCCCAGGCCAGACAGCAGCGGCCCAAGCAGGCACCGGTCAGGGTTGATCACAAAGTGGGCAGAAATGATCCATGTCCGTGCGGAAGCGGTAAAAAATATAAACACTGCTGCGGAAAAAACGCGTAATGGTAAAATGGAGTCGAATAGATGTCGAAATCGCTGGTAATTGTTGAATCGCATGCAAAGTCCAAAACAATTAACCGTTTTCTCGGAAACGACTATGTTGTGCGCCCGTCAATCGGCCATATAAAAAACCTTCCCAAAAACAGGCTGGGCGTAGACATTGACAACAGGTTTGAGCCGGAGCTGGTAACGATTCGGGGGAAAGGGAAAATCCTGGCCGAACTGAAAAAACTCGCAAAGCAGGCCGACGAAGTGTTTATCGCAACAGATTCGGATCGTGAAGGCGAGGCTATCGCGTTTCATCTTGCTGAAGAGATCGGTAAACTGAACAGCAATATTAAAAGGGCGCTGTTCCACGAAATAACAAAACAGGCCATTCAGGATTCCATTGCCAATCCGAAAGAGATAGATATTAACCTGGTTGAGGCGCAGAAAGCCAGAAGAGTGATGGACCGGCTTGTGGGCTATAAGGTAAGCCCCATTTTATGGCAGACTATATTCAGAGGCCTTTCAGCCGGCCGGGTACAGTCTGTGGCATTACGGCTTGTGTGTGAGCGGGAAGAAGAGATCGAATCGTTCACGCCGGTTGAATACTGGGAGGTCGATGCGGATTTCAACACGGAAAAGGATGAATCCTTTTCAGCCAGGCTTGTTAAAATTGATAATGAGAAGCCTGTTCTCTCAAATAAAGATGACACGGAAAAACACGTTAAGGAAATAAGAAGATCTCACTATGTAATCGATACCGTCGGCCAGAAAGAGATAAAACGGAATCCTTATCCGCCGTATACGACAAGTACGATGCAGCAGGATGCTGCCAGAAGGCTCGGCATGTCGACAAAGCAGGTTATGGCTATTGCACAGCAGCTGTATGAAGGTGTAGACCTTCCGGGAGGCCGCGTCGGCCTTATAACCTATATGAGAACCGATTCAACCCGGTTGGCAAAGAGTGCTGTTCAGGACGCCCGCACATATATCGCGGACAAGTACGGACTGGAGTATGTGCCGGACAAACCACGTATGTTTAAAAACAAGAAGTCGGCCCAGGATGCCCATGAAGCCATCCGGCCCACGTCCATGGAACGCGCCCCGGAAGATATTTTCACTCATCTGACACCGGCGCAGAAAAAACTGTATAAGCTTATATGGGACAGATTCATTGCCTGCCAGATGAGTCCGGCACAACTATTGCAGGTTACTGTTGATGTAAGAGGCGGGGCCTATCTGTTCAGGACGACCGGAACCTCAATTAAATTCAAAGGTTTTATGCAGGTTTACGGTGTTGACGCCAAAGATGCCGGCACTTCAAACATGCCTCAGCATGTGTCCAAAGGTGATGATGTGCACCTGATAAAAATTGAACACTCCCAGCATTTTACCAAGCCGCCGGGAAGGTATACTGAAAGCAGCCTTGTAAAAGAACTGGATACCCGCGGCATCGGGAGGCCGTCGACATACGCCCTGATTATTACAACTCTTCTCGATAGAAAATATGTTGAAAAGGAAAAACGCACCCTTTTCCCGACAGACCTTGGCAGAGATGTATACCGCATACTGGTAGCACAGTTCCCCGATCTTTTTAATGTTAAATTTACAGCCCGTATGGAAGAAGAACTCGACCTTGTAGAATCAGGAGACAAGGAACGGGCGGCTGTTCTGGAAGAATTCTACACGCCTTTCAGCTCAGCTATTGAAAAGGCCATGGAACAGAAAGACGCAATTAAGGAATCGCTGCAGGAGACAATTGGCGAAACCTGCCCTGAATGCGGCAGGGACCTGGTTGAAAAGTGGGGGAGAAATGGAAAGTTTATCGCGTGTACAGGGTACCCTGACTGTACATACACGCGGCCTATTAAAGAAGAAACCATTACAGTAGAACGAACATGCAAGGAATGCGGCGCGCCCATGGCGGTAAAAACAGGAAGGTTCGGACGGTTCCTCGCATGTACAAATTATCCTGAATGCAAACATACAGAACCTTTCTATATCGGTATTCCATGCCCTAAACCCGGCTGTGATGGCGAGATAGTTGAAAAGAGAACACGGAAAGGCAAAATATTTTACGGCTGTTCCAAATATCCATCGTGCAAATTCGCTTTGTGGAATAAGCCGGCGGCAGTTGCCTGCGATTCATGCGGCTTTTCGATCATGGAGATACGAAGCACAAAGAACAGGGGCACATTCTTACGGTGTCCTGAATGCAAGGCTGAGAAGGAGCTCAATGACGAACAGTAAGTCTGAGCGGCTTGACCAGTTAGTACAGCAGTATGGCGATTATCTGAATCATTCAAAAGGTTATTCTCCCCATACTGTTGCGGCATATTGCAGGGATGTGCATCAATGTTTTGAATTCATGGGCGAGATGGATACTTCATTGCTGCACCCTGAAAACATACACGTCGATGATGTGCGGTTTTTTATAGGGCATCTGATTGAACACGGCACAGACAAGAGGAGTGCTGCGCGCAAACTCTCATCGCTGAAGAGTTTTTACCGGTTTCTGCAGCACAACAGCATTATACAGGATAATCCTGCTCAGGCAGTTCACCCGCCCAAGACAGCAAGGAAACTTCCCTCATTCCTCCAGAAAGACGAAGTTGCGCAGGCTATTGAGCTGATACCCCAGGACACTGTTTATCACGCCCGTGACCGGGCCATTCTGGAACTTTTTTACGGGACAGGTATGCGGCTTTCTGAACTTGCAAATCTTGAGACCGGTGATATTGAACACACGGCTCAATCTGTGAAAGTGATGGGAAAAGGCGGAAAAGAACGGATACTCCCGCTGGGAAGCGCTGTTTTGAATGCTGTTCAGCTGTATCTGGATAAAAGAGGAGAGATGGCGGCCGGTACAGGTGTTTCAGCTCTTTTTATAAACAGATTCGGCAAACGCCTGTCAAACCGGTCAATCCAGCAGATTGTCAAGAAACGGCTTGAACAGGTTTCGGAAAAAAACAAACTGAGCCCACATATACTGCGTCACAGTTTCGCGACTCACTTGCTGGACAACGGCGCAGACATGGAATCTGTAAAGGAGCTGCTGGGACATGTGAACCTGTCTACGACTCAGATATATACACATCTGACAATGGAGCACTTGAAGAAAGTATACGCTCAGGCACATCCCAGAGCTAAAATCGAAGATAATTGATTATTCCTGAATGTTTTATAAATTGAAAGGAGCGCATAATGCACATTAACATTACAGCCCGCAGATTTACATTAAATGATGACCTGAGAGACTATGTTGAAAAAGAAGTGGGAGGACTGGAGCGGTTTTATGAAGGAATGTTAAAGGCTGATGTCGTGCTTGGGTGGGAGAAAAGAACCCGGGTTGTCGAAATCTCCATTAATGTAAATGGTGCTGTTCTGGTAAGTCATGACCGTTCTGAAAACATGAAGAAATCAGTTGACAGCGCAGTGGAAAAAATGGAGCGCCAGATAAAAAAACACAAAGACAAGAAGCAAAACCGCAGACCGGAAGATATAGTAAAATAATGCTGTTATACACCATAGAGGTTTCCTTTGACCTTAGATGAGAACATACTGAAACGGGAAGACATTACTGTTGAAGAGTTTTTTGAAGAGAACAGGCTGCTGCTTGAGTGGGACCTGTTATGCGGTAAAAAGGGGCTGGCCAATAAAATTTGCAAAAAGGATGTTCACCGGCCCGGGCTGGCCCTTGCCGGATATTTTGAGCTTTTTGCCTACAAGAGGATTCAGGTGTGCGGCAACACTGAAATATCTTTCCTCAAGCAGATGGATCCGGCCAAAAGGGATACATGTATTACAGAAGTGTTTTCTTATGCTATACCGTGTATTATCATTACCAACAACAATAAGGTATCCCGGGAAGTTCTGGAGAAAGCTGAAAAACACAATGTTCCTGTGCTGCGTACCCCCCACGCAACCACCCGGGCCATCCAGCTGATAAGCGATTACCTGGAGGAGATATTTTCAATACGCAGCTATGTACACGGCTCTCTGGTTGATGTGTACGGTATCGGAATTCTTATTACCGGCAGGAGCGGCATCGGAAAAAGTGAAGTGGCCCTTGATCTGGTGGCCCGGTCCCACAGGCTGGTAGCCGATGATGTTGTTACTATAATGAGAGAAGCTGACGGCGTGCTTATCGGCATGGGGAATGATATCCTCCAGTATAATATGGAGATACGGGGGGTGGGCATTGTAGATGTCCGTTCAATGTTCGGTATACGGGGAATACGCCGGAAAAAGCGGGTTGAAGTTGAAGTGGAACTTGTTGACTGGGACAAATCAATGAATTATGAGCGGCTTGGCATTGACGTATCATATGATGAAATTCTTGGCGAAAAAGTTCCCATTGTACGGCTTCCGATTTATCCGGGAAAAAACATAACGGTTATTGTTGAGACCATAGCGCTTAACGAACTGCTCAAACTCCACGGAACCTTTGCAGCGCAGGAGTTTGAAGAGCGGATCATTAACCAGATGAAAGAGAAGAAGAAAAAACAGTACAAGAATTTTCACGGAAGAGATTTCGAATAGCAGCGGCAGGATACAGAAGGATATATTCCGCGTTTTAAAGCGTGAGTTCTACAGTACAGCAGTGTAGTGCTGGTGTGCGCAGCTGAATTATAGGTGTGCATACACGAGACGCTGTCTGTTTTTTTGATATCAGATACAGACATTAGGGGCAATATCATGTATAAGGGATGAGGCAGGTGTGCTTCGTCTTTGATTCCGTTTTATTAATAAAAGAGTTTTAGTATGAACGAGGAAAGACGTGAGTTATATGTCGGGCTGACTGTTATTATCGGTGTGATTGTACTGGTTGGCGGTATTTTCTGGGGAAAGAACTCATCGGTTTTTTCCAAAAAGGAGCTGTTCTCTGCCTTTTTTGATAGCGCATCGGGCCTTAAGCCCGGTGATGATGTAGTGGTGCGGGGGATAAAAAGCGGAAAAGTCCAGGATGTCCGGCTTGATGAAGACAGGGTAATTGTATCGTTCCGGGTTGAATCACAGGTTATACTCTATTCTGACATGAGAATATCCATACAAGGCCTGGAGCTCATGGGAAGCCGGGTGCTGGTTATAAATCCCGGTATGTCCGGCATGCCAGCCGACTCAAAAAAGATATATGAGGGTTCGGCATCGGCAGGCATGGGCGAGCTGCTTGCCAATATCACTGCTACAATGGTGTCAGCCGATTCAATGCTGATTTCTGTGCGGGAATTTCTTGACATGGAGAATCTTAAAGGATCAGTTACAGAGTTTAACAGGGCAGTGGCAGGCCTCCGGTCTCTTGTGGCAGAAAACAGGCAAGGTATAACAGCGACAGTCGACCGTATTGAACGGATAAGCACTATGATGGAACAGGATTCGGTTATGTACGGTTTTTCACGGGCTCTGCAGCGGGCAGATTCAACCCTGCGGGAAATTCAGGAAGCTGTGGGCGGTATCCGGGGCGGTACAGGCAGCCTGGGCAGGATCATGACCGACACAACCCTTTACTGGCAGTTTGTAAATTCAGCGGCCCAGCTTGATTCGCTCATACAGGACATACAAAAGAATCCATCCAAATACGTGCGCGTCTCGATTTTTTAATCTCCGGCAGCTTGCAAGGAACGCTTGACTTTATTTACCGGTTTGATTAAATTTAAATCTATGTTTTTTCTTATCAGACAAGTACCAGATTAAACAGGAAACCTATGAAAACATATCTTATTACAGGCGGAGCCGGATTTATCGGCAGCAATTTTATACATTATCTCCTTTCTGCATATGACAATATACAGGTCATCAACCTCGACAAGCTGACCTATGCAGGAAATCCCGAGAATCTGAGGCCGGTTGCTGATGATCCCCGGTACGAATTTGTAAAAGGAGATATCTGCGACAGTACTGTTGTTGAACGCCTGGTCAAACGGGCTGATGTTGTCGTAAATTTTGCTGCAGAGAGCCATGTTGACCGTTCAATCGGCAATCCCGATGATTTTATTAAGACAGATATATTCGGCACCTTTGTCCTGCTGGAAGCCGCACGCAAGTATCCTGTAGAGCGGTTTGTACAGATAAGCACCGATGAGGTCTACGGCAGTACAGAGACAGGGTTTTTCTCCGAGAAGGATACGTTGCTGCCTTCAAGCCCCTATTCAGCTTCCAAGGCAGGGGCAGACCGCCTTGCATACTCGTATTTTATTACATACAATGTACCGGTAGTGATAACCAGAAGTTCAAATAATTACGGGCCGTACCAGTACCCTGAAAAACTCATCTCCCTTTTTACAACCAACGCCCTTGATGACAAACCTCTTCCGATTTACGGTGACGGCAAGAATGTGCGGGACTGGCTCTATGTAACAGATAATTGTGAAGCCATTGACGTGGTGCTCAACAAAGCAGAAGACGGGGAAGTGTACAATATCGGCGGCGCCAATGAACGGACAAACCTTGAAATAACCGATGTTATTCTGCGGGAACTGGGCAAACCCAAGTCTCTTATGACATTTGTGGAAGACCGAAAAGGACATGACCGGCGGTACGCCCTGAATATCGATAAAATCGCTTCTCTGGGATGGTCACCCAGATATACATTTGAAAAGGCTATGGCTGAAACTGTTTCCTGGTATAAACAGAACAGGCAGTGGTGGGAACCCCTTAAGAGCGGCGAGTATCTGTCTTTTTACAAGGAGCAGTATAAAACCAATCTATAGCATAATGACATTTTCGGAGCAGGCATGCGATTACAGGACAAGATTAGAAATAGAGACGCGAGTGTGGGGGTTGTAGGTTTGGGGTATGTCGGCCTGCCCCTGCTGCTGGAGTTTATTGATTCAGGATTTAGCTGCACAGGTTTTGATATTGATGATACAAAGATTGATGTTCTGCTGAAAAAAGGCACCTATATAAAACACATTCCTGCAGAACGCATTGCACCGGCAGTTGACACGGGACGCTTGTCAGCCACATCTGATTTTTCCCGGCTTGCCGCAGTAGACTGTATAATCGTGGCTGTACCGACACCCCTTGACAAACACCGTCAGCCTGATTTAAGTTACATAGAGAAGACTTCGGAAACAATCTCACAGTACCTGCAAAAGGGCCAGCTTGTTGTACTTGAGAGCTCTACATGGCCCGGAACTACCATGGAAGTGATGAAGCCCATTCTGGAAAAATCAGGGCTCACGTATGCTGAGGATTTCTACCTTGCATTTTCACCGGAGCGGGAAGACCCCAATAATCCCGTATATAACACAAAGACAATTCCCAAGGTTGTAGGCGCCAATGATGATACCAGCAGGGAATGCGCCACTCTGCTGTATGATGCAGTCATCTGTGAGACCGTGCCGGTATCAACAAGCCAGGCTGCTGAAGCCACCAAGCTTCTGGAAAATATTTTCCGAAGCGTTAATATCGCACTGGTCAATGAAATGAAGATGATCCTCGACCGCATGGGCATTGATGTATGGGAGGTGATACGGGCGGCTTCAACCAAGCCATTCGGATTCATGCCGTTTTATCCGGGACCGGGGCTCGGCGGCCACTGTATTCCCATTGACCCCTTCTACCTTACGTATAAAGCCAAAGAATTCGATATGCCAACGAGGTTTATAGAATTGGCCGGCGAGATAAATACCCAGATGCCCTATTTCGTGGTTGAGAAAGCAATGGAGGCTCTCAGCAGAACCGGCAAGCCCATGAAAGGGGCCAGGATATTGATCCTGGGGGCGGCATATAAAAAGAATATTGACGACCTGCGCGAAAGCCCCACACTGAAACTGATACAGCTTTTTGATGAGCGGGGCGCAAAGGTGGATTACAACGATCCATACATTCCGGAAATGCCCAGAGTGAGGAAGTATGATTTTAAGATGAAGAGCATTCCCCTGACAAAGGAAAATCTCGGCTCATACGACCTTGTGCTTATTTCCACAGCTCATGATGCCTATGACTGGGAGTTTATTGTTAAGCACAGCAAGATTGTTGTTGATACGAGAAATGCCGCAGGCGGTGTGCAGGGCGGGGATGATAGGGTTTTCAAGGCTTAACATAAGGAAGAATGATTGATGAGACTCCAAATAAAAACAATAGCCATAGTTTTACTTGTAATGTGCCTGTCTCATGGAATCGGCCTGTTCAGCCAGGTTATTGATGAAGAGGAACAAGTTCGTCAGAAACAGAGCTCAATGCCCAAAGCGATAAATTTTTATCAGCTGCTGGATGAAAACAAGATAACCAGAGAAGAATTCGAGATATGGAAAAAGCAGCAGGAACTGAAACTTGAAAGAAGAATGACTCAGGCAGAAGCTCTTGAAGGTGCAGTTGACCCTGATGCGTACAAAGTAGGGCCCGATGATGTTTTTTATTTTAATATCTGGGGCAGTATGGAAAACAGATTCCCCCTGACTGTCTCACCCGAGGGGACGTTGTATATTCCCTCTGCCGGAGAAATAGAAGTAGACGGCCTCACCCTGAATGAAGTTAAGTCACGGGCAGACAGTGCTGCTGCTGATTTTTACAGCAATTCTTCTACTTCTTTGACACTTGTAGCACTGCGGTTTTTCAGGGTTCATGTTGTGGGTGAAGTTGAATTCCCCGGGACCTTTGTTGCAAGAGCAGTTGACCGTGTTTCCGAGATGATAAAAGAAGCGGGAGGTGTAACAAAAAGAGCGTGGAAGGGCCGGATAGAAATACGGCATAGTGACAACACAAAACACCACTTTGATTTGGCCCAGTTTGAACGTGACGGAAAACTGGCTGACGATATATTTGTAAATGGAGGGGATGTTATTTTTGTGCCTGGTGTTGGATTCGGAAACGGTCTAATACAGGTTGAGGCAGATCAGGAGTTTTCAGGTGCATACCGTCTTGTTGAAAATGAAAACCTGCTGGAGTTTTTACAGCGGATACGTGCCCTTAAAAGAAATACCGATCTTTCACAATTAGTAGTTATCAGGCATGAGGATGGCAGAACCAAGTATCACCGGCCATTTGATACTGGCAGGGGATCTGTGGATGTGTTTATATTACAACCAGGGGACCGTATTGTTTTGCCCTCGCAGTATGTATATGTTAAAGGTGCGGTCCGGCAGCCCGGTGCATATCCCTATGTCTTTAATCTTACTGCCAAGGAGTACGCAGGAATGGCAGGAGGAGACTATAGATCTGCTTCAATAAGACGGGTTTCTGTATATCATGCAAATACCGGGAAGACTGAAAAAGGGCCTGATGTCCTTGTGGAGCCGGGTGATATTGTTCACCTTGATCTTGCCTGGCACCAGCGGTTCGGAAATTATTTGCGTATTGTGTCAACATTTGTATCACTGCTGCTGGCGGCCAAAGCAGCGGGATTTTTCGGGGAGTAATGAGCGGGCTTGGAGGAACATATGGAAACGAAACAGATTAATATTATTGATATTTTTTCATATATTGTCAAATGGCGAAAGACCCTTGTGATTACAGTAGTATGTGCAGGGATCCTGACTGCGGGAATAAGCCTTCTTCTGCCCAATTATTACAAATCTACAGCCATTGTGCTGCCGCCGCTGCAAAAAGGCGGTATGTCCTTTGGATTGGGCGGCCTGGGCCAGATTTCCAGCAACATATTGAGCTCGGGACAATATGAATTACCTATGCTTGCAACGAAGTCAGATGTATATTTTACCATATTGCAGAGCAGGGACCTTGCAGTATTTATTATTGAAAAGTTTAATCTGAAAGAGCGGTACAGGGAAAAATACCTGGATCTTGCAATAAAAAAGTACCGAAGACGGACAACGATCGAACTGAGCCCCGATGGATCAATTCATATATCCTTCGAAGCAAAGAAAGATCCGCAATTTGCTGCTGCAGTGACAAATTCTATTGTTGCGAAACTTGAAGAAATGAATGCCAAAGTTATGCGTTCCGACGCAAAATTTACAAGAGAGTTTGTTGGCGGAAGGCTGAAAGAAACAAAATACAATCTTGCACGGGCCGAGGATTCTCTCCGGGCATTCCAGAAGATGTACGGTGCTGTCTCGGTTGAAGAACAGACCCGGGCGACCATTGAGAGTTCTGCGCAATTGATGGCTGAGATGTCAATGGTTAAGATACAGCTTAGTGCCATTGAGAAAAGTTATGGCAGCTCCAATTCACAGGTAGAATTACTGAAAAACAAGCTTAAAGCCTATAATGAAGTTATTAGCGATATTAAAACCGGTTCACTTGAAAACAGCGGCATCTCAAAGGGAGAAGCAAAAATATTATTACCATTAAATGCGGTGCCGGATCTCGGCCTGAAGATGGTCCGTCTTGTCCGCACTGTAAAAATACAGGAGATTTTATTTGAACTTTTATCGCAGCAGTATGAGGAATCAAAGATAACCGAGTTCAAAGATACGCCTTCAATACAAATTCTTCAGAAAGCTTCTCCGGAAACGTATAAGTCAAGACCTAAGCGCAGCATCATCGTGTTAATATCAGTGTTTCTGGTATTCTTGATCGGTGTTGCAATTGCGGTGTGTCTTGAACGGTATCACATGGGTATACGTGCTGGTGATTCCAATGCGACAAAATTACAGGCAATCCTGGGTGAATTACAGAACGATTTCAAGAAGAAAAGGGATTAAATACAAGGATTGTATATGTGTGCCAAAGAATCATGAATACATCAATAAACCACACAGGAAAAACTTCAGTATTTATCACAATTATTCTGCTTGTTTTGTTGTTCTATGCCGCTCTGCTGTTAAAATTTAACAGTAAAATTGCCCTGGCAGTGCTGTTTTCAATTCCCGCTCTTGTCTTTCTTTTGTATCAGATTGTTAAACACCCATATCTCGGCATTCTGTTCATGGTGATCGGTACAGCATTAGATACAACAGGGAGAGTTCCAGGCATAGGCCTGACCCCGTTTCATATAGGTGCCGTTGCTACGTTTTTTTCTTTGGCCTTTAATAAACTATATAAGAATGAGTATGTGCTGACAGTGCCGGACATCTCGGGTGTATTATACTGTTATATTGTTTTGATCCTTTTCTCGCTTCTATATTCACCGTCAAAGATCGGAGGCGGTGTTGATTTTTTAAGAATCACGGCACTTGTAATAGTGATGCTGAGTGTGGTAAATGTAATTACAACGAAAAAGCAGGTATATGTTGTCCTGTCAGTTCTCGTGCTGTGCTCATTTGTTTTGTCTGTTTTAAGTTTAAGAGATATTTTGGGCAACAGTGTTGATTTGCTTTCTCTGTTGACCAATTTAAACCGCGTTGGAAACCGTACTGTAGCGACATTTGACAACCCAAACAATTTGGCGCTGTTTTTAATGTTTTCACTAACCGTTGTCGTTTCAATTGTGATAAACAGTAATGCGGCGCTATGGAAAAAGAGCATACTTGTTTTGATTGCCATACTTGTGCTTGCAGCCATAGGAGGCACATATTCACGGGCTGTGTGGCTGTCAACTTCTGTTGCTGTGACCTTTATTATTTTTTATTCAAAGCACAGGAATAAAATACTGCTTTCTGTGGCGGCTGCAGTGATTGTTTTTGGATTGGTTTTTTTCCACCATCCGTTTGTTCAATCGATTTTTATGAGAATCAATTCAATTACCCAGGTTGGTAAAGAAGCCTCAAATTCAACAAGGCTTTTTATATTTTCCGGCGGGCTCAACATGTTTTTTGATTCACATCTTATTGGTGTCGGTTTTGGCGGGTTTCCTCACTATTATTCCAGTTTATATATGCCGCCGGGCCAGCTGTTAAGAGATGTGCATGAGTGCCACTCTTTACCAATAGAAATTCTTGCGGAAACGGGAATCATTGGCATCATTCTGGCAATCTCCATAGTACGCAGATTTTTCAAATCAAGTATTCGGGTTATATCGCAATTAAACGATGACCCGTTGTTCCGTGCCTGTTATATCGGGTTGGTGGCTGCTATGATTGGTTTTTTTATTGATAAACTTTTTAGTACCGGCGGTTTGCTTCACAATTGGTTATGGCTCGGGCTGGGATTGGTATATGCCTGTATTAAGATAATTGGCAGAGATGCGTCAAAATATAATAATCAGTTGCAATAAGTGATGGTTTGGTGCTGTCCTGTAAACGGTTTTTCATTCAACAATTACAAATGAGCTGCTGATTTATGTCCGATTCACACCATACACATGAACTACAAAACGTTGCCAAGAGCGCGGTTTTGCCATTTTTCGGCATTCCACTGATGAATGTTTTCCTGTATGCAGTAAATATAGTACTGGCAAGAATGCTGGGTACCGTGGCATATGGAAATTTTATTTTGTCAAAGCGCATTGTATTTTTTACCGCACTCATTGTAGGGCTCGGGCTGCCGGAAGCTGCTGTTAGGTTTATATCATATTATGAAGGCAGGAACGATCGAGGCCGGATAAAAGGATTTTTGTATGCCGGCATTGGTATTGCCTTTGCCAGTTCATGTATTACTGCGTGCTGCCTGTATCTGTTAAGCAGTACAGTTGCAGAGGGGATTTTTCATAATCCGGGCCTTATGCATCCCCTGCGTCTTTTTTCCCTGGGGCTGCCGCTGTTTGTGATGAATTCTCTCAATGACGGCATTCTCCGCGGTTTCAGGAATATTAAGCAGCAGGCGTTTTTGACGAATTTTCTTCTGCCGTGTCTGAAGCTGTGCCTGACACTGCTGCTGGTTTGGGCTCTTGAGTTTTTTGTGAAAGGGGCCATAATTTCCGAGATTGCAGCCCTGGCAATAGTGCAGGTATGTGCTGCATATATTCTGTACAGGAAATTTTTCAGCACATGTTCTGACAAGAAGCCGGTGTATGAAATACACGAGCAGCTCACATTTGCCCTGCCTTTAAACATGACACTGTTTATTAATAATGGAATAAACCAGGTTCCCCTGTTTCTAATCGGTTTTTTCCTCACAAGCAGCAGCGTGGGCATTTATAATGCATGCATCCAGATTGCATTTTTAATTGTTATCGGGCTGAAGGCGTTTCACCCGGTTTTCGGCCCCACTATTTCCAGATTATACAGCCAGGGGCGCATTGAAGTTGTATCAGGACTATATAAATCTGTTACCAAGTGGGTTTTTTCAGCAGCGCTCATTGTTTCGGTCATATTATTTGTGTCCAGACATGAGTTTTTAATGCTCTTTGGCGACTCTTTTGTGCAGGGCAGCAGTGTGCTGGCAGTAGTAATACTGGGAGAATTTATCAACGCTTCAGTAGGCGGGGCAGGCCAGATCATTATTATGTCGGGACGGCCCCGGCTTGCATTCCTGAACTCGGGTATCATGCTTTTGTTAACAGTGGCACTGGGAGTGATATTTATTCCGAAATACGGTTTGGTGGGTGCAGGCCTTACAAGGGCATGTTCTGTGGGAGCAGTTAATATCCTGCGTCTGACAGAACTGTATGTTCTGGAAAAAATTCATCCCTATTCAGTTTCGTACGTAAAACCGGTGTTTGCAGCAGGTCTGGCATTTATCTGCGGATATGCAGTGCACAGTATTATTAACATACATTTTGTATTGACTGTTTTTCTGGTGAGCCTGTTGATTGCCTGTATTTATGCCGCTGTTTTATGGGGGCTTGGATTTGATAATGATGACACCTATATTATCAGCAGGATACGTGAAAGGATGTTAAAACAGTGAAAAACATTAACGTCAATGTGCCGAATTTCCTCATTGCCGGAGCCCCAAGATGCGGCACGACATCTCTTGCATCCTATTTAAATAAAAACGATTCGGTATTTATGAGTCCTGTAAAAGAGCCGGAGTTTTTTTCTGAATCATTTCGTGTTGCACATGCCGGACCGGGAGACAAGGATGGATATATTGAGAAGGATAAAACCTTTGAAGAGTACATGCAATTATTTAAAGGCAGTGAGAAGTGTGCCCATATTGGAGAAGCCAGTGTAAACTACCTCTATTACCATACTATTGCTGTCCCCAACATAAAGAAATATCTTTCTGACCCCTCGATTATAATTCTTCTGAGAAACCCTGTTGACAGAGCCTTTTCTGCGTATATGCACCTTAGAAGAGAAGGCAGAGAAGCCGAACCATTTGAACGCGCCTTGAAACTGGAACAGGAGAGGATTCGGGCTGGTTACGCCTTTAACTGGCATTATACAGAAGTAAGTAAATATTTTCATCAGGTTAAGGCATATCTTGATAATTTTTCAAAGGTGCATATCTGGTTATACGAGGACATGGAACAGTCACCGGCACGTATGCTTCAGGAGGTATACGATTTTCTTGGTGTTGCACAGGGGATCATGCCCATGTTTCACAAATATAATATGAGCGGAGAGCCGCGGTCGAGGAAGCTGCACAGCGTGCTTCAGAACAAAACATTTGCCCGGGCAGTAAAACGAGTTGTGCCGGCATCTTTGTACCCTGCGTGCGGGGGAATAAAGTATTCGCTGTTCAGGAAAAACATGAAAAGGTCCCGATTAAACCCTGAAATCAGGGCCGGATTAACCCGGTTGTTCACACAAGATATCATACGGCTTCAGCGGCTGATTGGGCGGGATCTGTCACTATGGA
>Ga0272442_10003988_pt1 | contig 20377 bp, 17 predicted proteins | sample SSMForm2O_FD_200262 | JGI IMG/M metagenome (GOLD analysis project Ga0272442, IMG submission 200262) | Marine sediment archaeal communities from Little Sippewissett salt marsh, Falmouth, MA, United States - SSM-Form-2O | ecosystem: Environmental > Aquatic > Marine > Wetlands > Sediment ... | reverse complement strand
TGGATCGCTTGGGTAGCCGCTGCCAATCTCGAGGCCCCACCTGTCCCTGGCCATCTCGTTGAGATGGTACACATAGCGGTCCCTGTGCACCTTGGCAACTATCGACGCGGCGGAAACGCAGGGGTATATCTCATCGGCCTTGTGCCTGGAGCGGACACAGGCCCCGTCGATCCTAGACTCCAGGTCCATGCCAAATCGTACCTCGTCGGTGTCGCAGCAATCGACATATATCACGTCACCCTTGAAATCAAGCCCCTTCGCAGCCCTTGAGAAAAGTATCCTTTCTATCTCGTTGAGATTGTGCTCGCCCCTCATGTCGTCTATCTCCTTGGCGGAAACGCTCTCTATGGAGAACTCGCTGCAGGCCTTGAGCTCCTGATAGAGCTTCTCGCGCCTCTTGGGCCTCAGCTTCTTTGAGTCGCGCACGCCAATCTCTTCAAGGCACGTTTCGTTCGTCACCTGCAGAGCGGCGACGACCAAAGGTCCCAGCACGGGGCCCCTTCCGGCCTCGTCTATCCCTATCATAGGGGCGCCTCCGGGTCTACCTCAGAAAGAGAGTCCACTATCCGGTCAGGCCATGGGCCGTCAATGGGTATGTCCTCCGGCCTGGAAACGCCTGTTGTCACCATTATCGAACCAATGTTCAGCTTCATCGCCCCGGCAATATCGGTGCCGTACCTGTCGCCTATCATCACAAGGTCCTCAAAACGCCCCCCAAGCCTGGATATGGCATATTTGAATATCGGGGGATTTGGTTTTCCCATGACAATTGGTTCCCTGTCCGTGGCCGTGCTGATGGATGCCACTATGGCGCCGGCGCCGGGCACTAGGCCCTCAGGCATTGGAAAAGACGAATCTGTGTTCGTGGCAATGTATCCGGCCCCCCCTCTTATCGCAAGCGCGGCAGTTTTCATCTTTTCGTACGTGAACTTCCTGTCCCAGCCCACAACGACGAAATCGGGGTCCGAATCATCCATTATGATGCCGTCCTCCTCCATGGCGCTCTTGAGCCCGGACTCCCCGACCACATAAGCCCTGGCGCCTTCCTTGGACGACCTGACATAATCAGCAGAGACGACAGCAGAAGTGACAATGTTCCTCTCGCTGACATATAGGCCCAGGCCTTCAAGCATCGCCTTGTTGTCCGAGGGCGAGCGTGTGGAGTTGTTGGTGACCAATAGAAAGGGGATCCCAAGCGACTGAAGTGTCGATACGAACTCCACTGCCTGGGGGATTGGCTTATCCCCTATCCTCAAAACGCCATCGATGTCCACAAGGTAACCAAGTGACATGCGATCATCACTTGTCAATGATCCCGTCCTCTGTGACCATGAAGAGCGCTTCACCCTCCGGAAGGGACGGGGAATCCACCAGTCTCGCTATCCTTTGGCCCTGCTTGCTCTTGCGAAGGTATATCCTGAGGGTTGCGGAATGGCCAAGGACATGGCCCCCCACGGGCCTCGTCGGGTCGCCAAAGAAAGCATCGGGCTTAGCGGAGACCTGATTGGTGACATAGACGCAGGCATCGTGATTGTTGGCTATCTTGTGAAGCTGCCTGAGGTGCATGCCGAGCTTTTGCTGCCTTTCGGCAAGCGTTCCCCTGCCAACGTACTCTGCCCTGAACATTGCGGTCAAAGAGTCGACTATGAGCAGCCTGCAGCCCTGGGTCTCAAAAAGCTCCTCCGCCCTTTCTGCCAAGAGAATCTGGTGGCTGGAATTGAATGCCCTGGCGACGTGAATGCTCCTTAACGCTTCCTTGGGGTCGATCTCCAAGTGCGTGGCGATCTGCATGATCCTTTCCGGCCTGAAGGTGTTCTCCGTGTCTATGTAGACAGAACCGGCGTCAAGGCCGCCCCTTTCCGCGGGCAGCTGAACGGTGACCGCCAGCTGGTGAGCGATCTGCGACTTGCCGCTGCCGAACTCGCCAAAGGCCTCTATTATCGCCTGTGTCTCGAAACCGCCTCCAACGAGCTCGTCAAGCCTCTGGCTGCCGGAAGTGATGTGGCCTATTTTCAGCCTCTTCTCATAGACCTCCTCGCCGGACATGAAACCCCCAACATCGGCGGCCTTTCTGGCGGCCATTATTATCTTTGCGCCTGTAGCCTCGGTGACCTCTGCCACCTCTTTCAGCTCTGAAGGCGATGATACGGCTATCGACTCTATTGTGGAGAATCCTGCCGACTTGAGCTTTTCAGCCGTTACGGGCCCAACACCGGGAAGATCGTCTATGTTTTTTATCTCTTCGCTCATCTAATCTCCTCTTAAAACATGTCTAATAATCTATAAGCCTCATCTATGTTGTCTGTATATTCGGCAGAGTGGGTATAGAGCTCGATCCCCTCGCCGTTTTGAAACGTCCTTGCGACCAGGTCATACTCCCTGCCGGCCTCAAGCTCGCCACTGAAGTATCCCGTGGCGATCCCGCTGCCATCGTCAAGCCTGAGGACCTTGAAGTCCCTCACCGGGGTGACCTGCCTTACCAGTCCCTGGACATGGACCAGTCTCTCGGGCTCCAGCTCACCGATCGAAGCCCTCGGCGGGCTCAAAAGCTCATCGATGGACGGATAGTCTCCTTCAATGGCCCCGATCTCCTTTGCTATGACGTTATCATCCTTTATTACGCCCTCATAGCTTATGAGCTCTCCTGCCTTTATACCCTGCTCGTCGGTGATTATAAGGAACTGGCCTTCCCTGGAGGCCGCCTTTATGGCGCCGTCCTTGATCTCGATGACCCTTGCGATCCCGGATGGCCTTGTTGTATAAGTAGTAATGTCGGGCAATCTTGGCATCACCCTGCCCGAGGCGCCCACGCTGACCTCAACGCCGTCCAGCCCCTCTCTGGCCCTGCAACCCTCAAGGACAACGCTTGTCCCCTCCGGCAGGCCCTGGGCGATCCTTGCCTTGTCATCCCAGAGGGAGACCCTGCAAGTGCCTGAGTCATCCTGAAGCTCTACGGTGGCCACAAGCCCCTGTGAACCGTCCTCCCTCTCGAACGACCTGGGCTCATATGCCCTTATTATGGTACCTGTTACGGAAAAGAACTGCATGTCCGAAGTGATGTCGGATATGCTTACATCGGTGTCTATCGTGGGGAGCGATAGGCCCTCTATGACAGGGTTCAGGTCAAGCCTTGTGTACGAGTTGGTCTGGACCTCCATGCCGCTGAATCCGTATTTTGCATAACAGTTCTCTATGGCAATTATGTCGCCGATCGAGATCTTTGCCGACTTATCGGCGTTCTGATTCCAGAGCGACACGCGTATCTGTCCAGTGTTGTCCTTGAGAAAGAGCGAGCATACCTTGAAGCTTCTGTCCTCCCTCTCATAATTTCGGATGTCGGAGACATTGACCACTGTTCCTATAAGCCTGATATTTGACATGCCTTCCTGAAGGGAACCGATCTCGACCCTCTCATGGGTGGCTTCCTCGACGTCCACTGTCTCGTCGCTTGCCTCAATGCTCCCCCTGCGCTGGACGGTGAGCTCCAATTTTTCATTGAGCCCCTTCTTGGCAAAGCCGCCGATGACCTTCACAACGTCGCCCTCCTTGAAGGAGAGGGCGTCATCCACCTTCTCATCCCACAAGACCACCGGCATCGTGCCGGACTCGTCGCCAATCTCCAGCCTAAGGACCTTTCCCTTGGTATCGGTCGTCTTCCTGACAAACTCCTTTGGGTCCGACTTGCGAATGATCTTCCCAACTATGTCTACGTTGGTCATGCCTTCAATTATGTCCGATATCTTTATGCTGATGCTCGAGGGCCTTTCGCCTAGCTGCACCCCAAGCTCTGAGGCAATGATCGTGATCGCGCCCTCTCTTGTAAGGAGCCCCTGGAATTCCTTAATCTTCTCCTTGATCCTGGATTCAAAATCTTCCTTGGCTATCTTGCCTTTAAATACATCATAGTCATCGGTCATCAATAATCACATCTCTATCGCGTCATACGGGCACACCTGCGCGCACACGCCGCAGTTCACGCACAACATATCATCGATCTCTGCCTTTTTCTCTTCTTCCTTGAACAGCATCGCAGGGCAGCCGAGCTGATTTATGCATATCTTACATCCCTTGCACTTTTCCTCGTTGACATGATAGCCCTCTCCTGCGACCACGGATTTCTTCTCCAGGAGCATGCAAGGGCTCTTTGTTATGACCACGGACGGTCCCTCGTGCTCGTTGGCGTCCTTCATGGCCTGTGTGGTGGCCTCCAGGTCGAACGGGTCCACGATCTGCGTGAATGCCCCGAGCGCCTCGCAGACCCTGCCAATGTCTATCATCGGGGCAGGGTCCATGGTGGCGTTGAATCCAGTGCCGGGGTTTGGTTGGTGCCCGGTCATCGCTGTGGTTCGATTGTCCATGATGACAACGGTTATGTCGTGCCTGTTGTAGATGGCGTCGATCAATGGTGGAAATCCCGTATGGAAGAACGTGGAGTCGCCTATGGAGGCTATTACCTCCTTGTTCCCTGCAGCGGCAAGCCCGCACGATATACCAATGCTGCCGCCCATGCAAAATGTGGTGTCAACGGCATTGAGCGGCGGCATCATTCCAAGGGTGTAGCAGCCAATGTCGCTTGGCTTTATCCACTTCTTCGAGGTCTTGTTGATGCAGTGGAAGCTCGCGCGGTGCGGGCATCCCGGACACAGCATCGGGGGCCTTGGGGGAAGCTCTTCGGTGATCTCCCCGTATTGTCTGGGCTCCAGGCCAAGTGAGAGCGCCTTGGAGAGGCTTTCCCTCACGATGTTCGTGTTCAGTTCGCCGACCCTGGGAACCGCCGGCTTTCCTATAATCTTTACATCAAGGCGATTATCGTAAGCTAGAGCCTTGAGCTGATTCTCCACTATGGGCTCCATCTCCTCGACCACGACCACCCTTTCCTTGCCTTTCATGAACTCCAAGAGCATCCTGGTCGGAATGGGATGCACGGTCCCAAGCTTGAACACGGAGACCTCGATGCCCAAGGAGTCCAAGACCTCCTTGACGTATGCGTATGAGATCCCGGAGGCGACAATGCCAGTTGCGCCGCTTCCCTCTATGGAGTTGTACCTGCTGCCCTCGAACATCCCTCTCGCCTTCTCGATCTTTGAGAGGAGCTCCGGGTGCAGCTTCCTTGCATGAGCGGGGATGGTCACCTTGTGCGTCACGTCACGCTTGAAATCAGGCCCCTCGTTCTTCTTTCTGACGGAACCTACCTCAACGCCGGCACGGCAGTGGCATGTCCTTGTGGTCGGCCTGAGCATTACCGGCAGGCCAAGCTCCTCGGATATGTCAAAGGCGTCCTTTGTCATCTCGTAAGCCTCCTGTGGAGAGGACGGCTCCAAGGTGGGCATGTTCGCAAACAGGGAATAGTACCTGTTGTCCTGCTCGTTTTGTGATGAGTGGCATGAGGGGTCATCTGCGGAAACGATCACGAGCCCTCCCTCCACTCCTGCATACGTAAGTGTCATCAATGCATCGGATGCGACATTGAGGCCCACATGCTTCATGGTGGTCATTGCCCTAAGTCCAGACCAGCTGGTCCCGATGCACACCTCGAGCGAGACCTTCTCGTTTGTCGAGTACTCCATGAATACATCGTGCTCCTTGGCATGCTTGGCCACATATCCGGGTATCTCGGATGACGGTGTCCCAGGGTATGCGGCGAATACGCTGATGCCTGCCTCTATGGCCCCTCTGCCTATAGCTTCATTGCCCATCATTAGTAACTTCATTAGAAACCCCATTGAAGTTAAATTGAAAAAGGATATAAAGGTTTTCTTAGTGTAAGCGTGGAAGTATGCGTCATATCCTGTAACCTATCAGTGAGAGAAGGTCCTTCCGCTCCTTCTTCTGCTTCTCGGTCTCAATGGAATCGGCGGCGGTCCCATCCACTATGCCAATTACGCTCCTTCCAAGGCCCGTAGCTCCAACTATGACCTGAAGGGGATTTTCCGATGCCCCGTACACGCAACATACCGAGGGATATGACTTCACGGCGTTCAGGACGTTTATGGGGAATGCTTTTCTCATCATGATAACAAAAACGTGCCCTGCGCCTATCTCCAAGCAGGCCTTGGCAGCGGACGCCTTGAGATCGTCGTCGTTTCCCTCCGCCCTCACAAGCCTCGGCTTCGCCTCGTTCATGGCTATCCCGAACTCGATGGATGGCGTGGTGGTCTTCAACTTGAGTGCCAGGTCCTCCACGGTCAGTATGGAAAAATTTCCCTGGCCGATTATGCACTCAATGCCCTCGGCCTTATCTATGTCTATTGCTGTAAAATCCATGAGAAGAATAAGAAATTGAAATATTAAATCCTTTTGCCATAAATAAAATAATAAAAAAGAACATGACTACCTATTGTGTCAATTGCACTGATAGATTCTATCATGATTTGGCACACAGTAATGCTTCACGATCTCCTCTTGTGCACGTTCTTCGGATATTTCACCGTTTTCCAAACGGCTGAAAATGTCTTCCCATTTTATCTTTTTCATGATAGCCACGCCTATAGAAATTTTGTATCGCACTTTATTAAATTTATTGTAGAATTTATTACTGCTTTACATTTCTTTTTATATGTTTCCGTATTCTTTCGGCCTCTTCGATGATGATTTTGTCGTTTTCAAACGACAGCAGCTCCTTTGCCTCCGGCTGTGGCAGAAAAGTGTATGAGTCAAAAAGATATTCCAAGCTAACATCGTTCCTCTTGGTTTCGCAGAGGTAATAGTAGACATCCTTTGTGAACGGGCCTTCCTTGTCCCTGGCGCTGTAGTGTGATTTCCCCACATACTCCAAGATCTCAAGACTGCACGAGCCAGACTCTTCGCAGGCCTCCCTGATGGCGGCCTGCCTGAAAAACTCCATGTTGTCAACGCCCCCCTTTGGGAACGCCCAGGTCTTTTCTTCCTTCCTCCTGAGAAGTAGGACCGTGTCATTGTAGTAGATGACGCATCCGGCAGAGATTTTGAAATCGCGGGCGGGCATTGGGATGACATTTAGATTGCACCCATTGATCGATCTCTCGAGGTGGTCCTCTGAGTATAGTTCGCATGGGCAGAGATTTGTTCCGGGGCATTCTTTAAGTAGCACTCCGGACACGAATATCTCCGTGCCTTCCTTGGAAAAGACGGCCATGGCAGCCCCAAGCTCCCATTCCTCGTCAACGAGGAGGATCCTGAGGCCCATAAAAGCATATCCCTGCAATATATCGATATAGTTGCTGCACATGGAAGACCTCACAACTATCAGGTCCGCATTGCAGCCCCTTTTCATGAACAGCAATGCAGAAACGAAATCCCTATAGTCCCTTATTATGGCGCATCCCCCTCCCTGGACCCCCAGGGGCAGGCCGCCCGGGCACTTGAACGATTCGCTGAAGATATATGCCCTCTCATTTATTATCTCGATGCCAATATTAAGGTCGTATCCTGTGAGGTCCACCTTTCCCCCACATTCGTAAACTGCCTCGCCGACACAGTAGTTTATTTCAATGGAGGTCATCTCAAAGTTCTTGGTCACCCTCTGGGTTGTGACCCTGAAGGTCGAGGGATCTTCTTGCTTGTAGAGTTCTATTGCCCTAGATTTTATCTCCTCAATGTCGGCATCGAACTCCTCGGCAGGAGAATATGACACTAACCCAAAAGTATGAGCAAGGACATCCTCTACTCTCTTGTCATCAGAGTATAACAATAATCGACCTTGAACTATGACTACCCTGTCATATCCAGCGCCAATCCAAAAAAGACCTCTCTGGATGTTCTTCCTGAGTATTTCAAGCCATCGTTTGCGAGTTTGATTGGATTTTAAACCTATTTCTGCATAACGAAGGAGATAACAGTTCACAATGATTTTTTTAACATTGTTACATTTAAATATTTGCTATAAGTTTTTATATATAGAAAATACCCATTTTATCATAATTCCCCAGTTTGGTGAACACGTTGAAAAAAGATGAACTTTTCAAACTATTGACAGAAAAGGGATACTGCGAAGACAAGATCGAAGGCATAATCGATGAAAAGAGAAGCCTAATTGGACCGCATATAACTGAAGAGGGCCTTTACTCTATAATCGCTGCTGAGCATGGCGTTCGAGAAAGCGTGGTTGAACCTGAACTTACAATCGACTCGCTGCAGCCCGGCCTTTCTAATCTAAACCTACTTGCGAAGGTTATTCGGATATTTGAGGAAAAGGAGTTCCAAAGGGGCGAACAGACTGGGAAGAGGCAATCAATGCTGCTTGGTGATATGACCGGCAAGATATACTTGACCCTATGGGACAGGGAAATAGAACTGTACAGGGACAGGATCCACAACGGCAACGTAGTGAGACTGTTGGACATTATATCCACAAAGGGGCCATCAGGGACGCAGCTCGGACTGGGGTTCAATGGGAGAATAGTGCTTGAGGACGAGAACAAGTACAAAGACCTGTTCGTTCAAACAAAAAGGCAACTAGTTAGGAAAGACCTAGACCAGGTCCGTCCGGGGGATCGGGGCATAGAGGTCAGGGCCACCGTTTCAAACATATACAGATTGAGCACATACGACTCTTGTCCAGAATGTAACAGGAGCCTAATAAAAACACCAAACAACTATTATTATTGCGAGCACTGCAAGACAAGGACATCCGCAAAGAAATCAATGGTAATAGAAATCGGACTCGACGATGGGCATGGGCACGTTAGGGCGGTCTTCTTTGGCGACAGCGCCTCAGAGTTGATCGACGAGGGCCCGGAATCTGTGGAAAGGGACCTTCAGGAATACCTTGACGCAGGATTCAATCCAAAGGGCATAGGGCTCGAATATCTTATGGAGAACAAGCCAGGTCTTCTTGGGAAGGAGATACTTGTAACAGGTTCTGTTACAGAAAATGAATTCAAGGGCAATGTCATCAATGTGTATGACATAAAACCTATAGATTATGAGATGGAAACCAAAATGATCTTTGACAAGCTGGAGAGTGAGTTTGGTGATTAGGACTCCTGCAATTATCAAAAAAATCTCCGAGATCACAGATGATGATAGCTACGTCAGCGTCATTGGTACAGTCGTGTCAACGGATTCAAGGGATTATACATTGTTATTGGATGACGGTTCAGGGCAAGTAACCGCATTTGTGGAAAAGCTTTATGATGTAGGGACTGTTGTCAGGATCATAGGCAGGCCGTTTGAGAGTGGCAAGGGCCTCAATGCCGACATAGTCCAAAACTTCTCTAATATTAATATTTCTATATATAATAAGCTCAAGGAATGGGAGGCAAAACGATGAAAAAGAGAATGCCTGCCAAGAGAATGTACCTCTCAGAGATCGGCGAGGGTTTCTATATAAAGAACGAAGGCGACTTCGAGCCAAACTACCTGTTGTCGCCATTTGGGGAAAAGATATTCAGGGCAAAGGTCGTCGGCACGATAGTGGCAGGGCCTTACTTCAGCGATGACAACTCATATGCACGCATCCTTATTGATGACTCTACCGCAGTACTTTGGGCCTCAGCCTTCAGGGAAAGGGCATCCTTGCTGAAAAGGCTTGGCAAGGGTGACATAGTTCAGCTGATAGCCAAACCCCACGAGTGGCAGGACGCCAAGCAGCTGACCATTGAAACGATAGCTAAGGTCGAGCCACCCCATATGCTGATGTCCAGGGCTGAGACCCTTCTGAGATACCTCCGATTCATAAGGGACTCGGAAGAGGCCAGGAAACTTGTGGAAAGTGTCGGTGATGTCAGGAACGCACGAGAGGAAGCAATCGAGCATAAGATAGATCCAGAGATAATTGACGGGTTGGACGAACTGAACTACCTGATCGGGAAACAAAAAGAGGAGACGATCGACTTCCAGAAGCTAGAGGTTGTAAAAAAGAAAATATTGGAAAAGATCGAGAGTCTTCAGGACACCCAGAACGGTGTCGATATTGATGTTCTCATCGCTGAACTGGATCCCGAGTTCACCTCTGCCGAAGTGGAAGAGGGACTCAAGTCGCTTCTGGGCATCGGTGACATCTTTGAGCCATCTGTCGGGAAGTACATGGTAGCTTGACCATCGGTGGTATTTTTGCAATACATCAATGATTTGAGCGATTCACAAAAGAAGCTTCTAGAGTTATATGGTCACTTTCCAGAAATGACCGAAAAACAGATGGCCAAAAGCGTTGGATTCAAATACTATAATTATGTCTCGACAGTAAAGACCACAATCCTTGAAAAAAAGGGATACCTGGCCGGCCCTTATTATTATCTAAATTTTAGAAAAATCTCAAAAGTGCCTGTAAACAGACTTTTGATTTTTATACTGTTCAATAAGAAATACACATACAGCCATATAATAAAATTGATCAAGAACATTGAATGCTGGAGCTTCTTTTATCCTCTACAGGAAAGCACATTCAATGAAATGATAGTCAGCATATACTCCACCAATCATGATAAGATATTGAAAATAATGAAATATTTCAAAGACCAGGAAATTATATATCATTATTCAGTGTATGAGCTTAATGGAAATCTAAATACCTACAATCCTAAATTCCATATGCCCGGCAGCAAGGAAAATGAAGAGACAAGATATGATATTGACTCTATCCAATTCAATAATGATGAGTTGAAGCCTGATTTTTCTGAAGACGAACTCAATCAAAAATATGTCAAGCTGTCCAATCTGGATACAAGATTGCTGATGTACCTACAATCAGGATTCAAGAATACCGAACTATCCAAATTGATGAAGCATGATGCCAAGATCAAGGACTCCAACGGGGATAACCCTTTCGTCTGGGGATATAATTCATGGCGATACTCGTATGAAAAAATAAAAAAGAATAATCTAATAAAAAAATTCTATATAGTGTATCCGCTTCCAAAGAATCTGTGCTCATACTTTTTCATGTTGATCAAAGGGAACGATCTGAAAGAAACGAAGATGCTCGCCTCGAACGTTGGGGCAAACACTAGAACCCTGAAGTCCGGCAATCTGGTAAGATCATTGAACGAACATAACAAAAACGAAATCTACTGGTGTGCCCATATTAGAAGCCATCCGATCTTCATGCACAAGATATCCTGTTTGCTTGACATACCCCAAGTTCAAGAAAAGAACATACTGCACGCCAGGTCAGTATCAAAACACCAGAATGAAAAATATCCTGTGCCTTACATGAACTATTATATTGAGCAAAGCCTATCATTGGAAAATGAGTATTACGACCACAAAAAACAGGCAGTTAACTATGATTATGACAAATTCTACGACAAAATCAAGAAACAGGTCTAGACGTATCAACTAAAATAATACTTGAAATATCCTTCAAAGTCACTCTTTGACAGTTCTGGGAACAAAGTGTCCACGACTATCGTTCTCGTCGATTTGGGTATTTTCTCAAAGAACGTGTTTATGCTCTTCCCTGCTGTGCTGACTATTAAATTCGGGGGGTCGGATGAGAACAGGTCCCTGAACAGCTTCTTCCTTATCCTGAAAAACAGGCTTTTCTTGCCAAGGCCGTATCCTATCAATATGTTCAGTTTCTTCTTATCACAATTTTCTGTCAGTCTCTCAAGATTCTTCATCGCCCTTACATAATACTTTGGCAATTTAGAAAAATTCCAGTGAAATGTGACCCTAATCCCATTCTCCCTAAGGAACTCGATGAAGTCCGGATCCTCATATACCGTTGATTCAACTTCAATGATAGGTGTCAGTTCCTCATCTTTTCTAACTTGCATCGCGTTCAATGTCAGGCCAACAAAGGAGAACTCATTGATGTCAAAGTCGACCATGACCCATTTTACTATGTCTTTGAAAACTATGGAAGTCGCGTCATATGCATCTATGTTGGAGCAATTGAGTTTTTCTGAATATAGTCTAATGCCGTGAGGTATAAGTAAAAAGTGTTTTAGTTCCCCTTTCTCCTCTTCTTCTTCCATATATATCATTTATTTTGTCTATTAATAAAGCTTTTTAAATGATAGTATACCTACCCCTTTGTTTCCAGTGGAATGGAAAATAAAAATTGTTATGAATTTTTATTTAATTAACAAGAGTAGAAAAATTGGTTATAAAATTTATAGCTACTATTCTATATAAATATTTCTACTATTGCCAAAATTATTTGAAATTATTGTCGAAAATACAAGAAAATGTATAAATTAGTTCCAGTGGAAATGAAGGGCGGGGTCGATATAATATATTTTATCAAATGATAAGAAAAGTAATGATAATTTAAATCTCCAGTGGAAATAATGGGGATGCAGAAACGTATATAAGGCAATGTTTCCAGTGGAATTAGGTGCATTAATGAAGAACCAGAAAAGTCTAGATAGCTTATTCGACAAACTACTCAATACAGAACAGATGCTAACGAACAAGGAAGTACTGCGACACTCATATACACCGGATGAACTGCCTCATAGACAAAAGCAAATAGAGGAACTCGCTTCTATACTGGTTTCTGCTTTAAAGGGAGAGACACCATCTAATATATTCGTTTATGGGAAGACTGGCACTGGAAAAACTGCAGTTGTCAAGTATGTTGGTAAGGCCATAGTGAAAAAGATCGGCGGAAAATATTATTCCAAACCGTTCCAGAACTATAAACCAAGTCCTGATTATCTCTCACCTCAAGGCACTGATTATTCTGTTTGGTTTATCTACATGAACTGTGAGGTTGTTGATACCCAATATAGGCTATTGGCGAAACTTGGTGAGTATTTTGGCCAATCGATACCATTGACAGGATGGCCAACTGACAAGGTATACGACACTTTCTTTACAGCATTGGACCAAAAGAAAAGGCTGGTAGTGATAATACTTGATGAGATAGACAAGTTGCTTAGGAAAGGCAGTGATGAAGTTCTTTATAATCTTACTAGGATAAATTCTGATCTTACCAATGCAAGGGTAAGCATTATTGGTATTACAAATGATTTGAACTTCATTGAGTTTTTAGATCCGCGTGTCAGAAGCTCATTGGGTGAGGAGGAAATAGTATTTCCGCCATATGACGCTGTTCAACTGCAGGATATCTTGTCACAAAGGGCATCCATGGCATGTCGTAACATGGATATAATCGAGCCTGGAGTGATACCGCTCTGCTCCGCGTTTGCAGCGCAGGAGCATGGCGATGCAAGACGTGCCCTTGATCTTTTCAGGGTTGCGGGCGAGCTAGCCGAGAGAGAAAGGAGCAAAAAGATATCCGAGAAACATGTTAGGGAGGCAAAGGACAGGATAGAGCAGGACAGGATAGTTGAGGTGGTCAAGACACTGCCTACGCAATCCAAGCTTGCCTTGTATTCATGCATCTTGCTTGAAAAGTATGAGACTTCCGGCATGTCCACAGGCGAAGTATATAATGTCTACAGGGATTTGTGCAAGCTTTCCAATAGCGAAGTGCTCACTCAAAGAAGGATATCCGACATAATATCCGAGCTTGACATGCTTGGCATATTGAATGCCAAGGTTGTCAGCAAGGGCCGATATGGCAGGACAAAGGAGATACACATGGGTGTACCCGTTACCCAGATTAGAAGGGCAATGGAACAGGACAGAAAGATAGAGAGGGTTGCGACCTACGTTCCCCCGATACAACATAAGCTATACTAGATCAAAGGGGAAAATATGAAGTCAATTAGCTCGTGCGAGATCAATCTCCCGCAACGATTCATAGAGAGAGGGATAATTCTCACTGAAGAGGCGTACGTCAAGTTCATTGAGGATGCGGTAAGTGAGGATTTGATCACGGAATTCATTGACAACCTTAATGATAGTAATATATATATTGTGACCAGGGACGAGTATGAGGATTTCTTTTATCCCAGGATAGAGGCAGCGCCAAACGCCAATCCAGAGGAAAATGATGATGATGTCCCGAGTAAGGAACCTAGAAAATCTGTCAGTGTCAAGCATTATCCAGCGAAGGATGTTGAGTCTGACATAAAAATAATCAGGGACGCCTCGGGAAAGAGCGATTCCGAAGGAAAATTCGATGATTTCTTATCGCTTTTCAAGGACAGGTATCGTAGGATATCCAAGATCTTCAAGGAACACGCAGAGCTTCGCGACTTTATCTCCATTAAAAATGCAAAGACCCAGGAGCTCAAGTCCCATGTCAAGATCGTTGGCATGGTGCTCGAAAAGAGCATAACCAAGAAGGGAAATGTCATATTGGAGCTTGAGGACCTCAGCGGGCAGACCAAGGTCCTGATCCTTGCATCGAAGGACAGGCTGAGGGAGAGGTCCAAGTATATAATACGCGATGAGGTAATCGGTGTCAGTGGCGTCCTGGGCGAGGACATAATATTTGTAAACGACTTTCAATTTCCAGATGTTTCCCTCGGGCGGGGCAAGAACAGGTCCGAGGACGACATAAATGCCATATTCACATCGGACACGCACATCGGAAGCAACGAGTTCGCTGAAAAATCATTCTTGCGATTCATCAAGTGGCTGAGGCAGGACACTGGCAACCAAAAGCAGCGCGAGCTGGCGTCAAAAGTCAAATACATGGTCATCGGGGGGGATGTCGTGGACGGCATAGGCATCTATCCCAATCAGGAGAAGGAGCTTAAGATCAGGGACATATACAAGCAGTACGAGGAGACGGCAAGGCTCCTTGATTTTGTCCCCGATTGGATAGACATCATAATAGCCCCAGGAAATCACGATGCTACCAGGAGCGGCAACCCCCAGTTGCCGATACCGAAGATGTTTGCCTATGACCTATACAGTCGTGACAACATACACATGGTCTCAAATCCATCTTTCTTTTCATTGAGTGGCGTAAAGTCGCTAGTCTACCACGGTGACTCGCTCTTTGACTTCTTCTCACAGATCCCGGGTTTCACCTTGGAGGACCCCATTGGGCCCATGACGGAGATGATAAGGAAAAGGCACCTTGCGCCAAATTACGGCCTTGGCACGCAGATACTCCCCGAGGTCTCTGATTTCTTATGCATCGACGATGTGCCTGACATATTCCACACTGGACACACCCACATAAATGGAAAGGGCAACTACCGGGGCGTTACGCTCTTGAACTCGGGGGGTTGGCAGGCACAGACGGGCTTCCAGAGATTGAGGAACATAAATCCCGATGTTGCAAAGGTGCCAATAGTGAATCTTAACACCCACAACGCTGTCGTGATGAACTTTGGTGGTTGAATGAAAAAGAGCTATGATACGTATTTCACCTTGTTGGAGCAAGACCTTCAGACCGCGTATACCGTGGCCGAACAGGCGCGCAGGCGGGGGATGGACCCATCCACCGAGGTCGAAGTGCCCCTGGCGCAGGACATGGCAAGCCGTGTCGAGAGCCTTGTTGGACCAAAGGGGGTGGCACCGGCCATCAGGGAGCTTGACGATAGCGGCATCCCCAGGGAGTCGGTCGCCCTGAAGATAGCTGCCAGGATATGCCTGGGCGAGTTTGGGGAGATGGACAAGTCAATGGCGGCCGAGCAGGCTGTCAGGTCCGCATTGGCAGTTCTAACCGAAGGCATAGTCTCCGCTCCGCTTGAGGGCATTGCAGGCGTCAAGATAAAGGACAACTTTGACGGCACAAAGTACCTTGCCATATATTTTGCAGGCCCGATCCGATCCGCAGGAGGAACGGCGGCCGCTCTTGCCGTTCTCGTCGCCGACCATGTGAGCCAGAAGCTTCATCTTGACAGGTATAAGGTTACTTCCGATGAAGTTGAGCGCTTCATCGAGGAAGCTGACCTATACAACAGAAGTGTCAGGCTACAGTATAAACCAAGCCCCGATGAGATAAGGTTGGCAATAGGAAAGATAGGTGTCGAGGTCACAGGCGAAACGACAGACAACGTTGAGATAACAGGCCATAGGGACCTTCCAAGGATAGAGACGAACAAGCTCAGGGGCGGGGCGATGCTCGCACTTTGCGAGGGCGTGTTGCAAAAATCGTCCAAGATATTGAAGATCACAAAGAAGAATTCCATCGACGGATGGGAGTGGCTGGAGAATGTTGGCCTTGGAAAGAAGGTCAAAAAGGAGGATGGCGGCGTAGTGGAGCCGAACTGGAAGTATTTGACGGACATTATTGCCGGAAGGCCAATATTTTCGCATCCAATGGCCCGCGGTGGTTTCAGGATACGATACGGCAGATCCAGGAACACAGGATTTGCCAGCTGGGGCATCCACCCCGCCACAATGTACATCGTCGATTCATTTCTGGCCATAGGGACCCAGATGAAGACAGAAAGGCCCGGAAAGGCGAACGTCACCTCCCCAGTGGACTCCATAGAAGGGCCGATCGTAAAGCTAAAGGACGGTTCCGTCATACGCGTTGAGACATCCGATCAGGCAAAGCTTCTGGTCGACAAGGTCGACGAGATACTTTTCCTGGGCGACGCCCTTATAGGCTATGGGGAGTTCTTGGAGAACAATCAGCCCCTGCTGCCATCGGGATATGTTGAGGAATGGTGGGTCCAAGAGCTTGAGGCCGCTGGCGGCCAAGAGAAGTTCAAGCGATTTCTTGATAATCCATACGATGTCGGTGAGATGGACGCCCTTAAGATATCTAAGGAACTTGACATACCGCTTCACCCTTCCTTTGTGTACCATTGGGAGGACATCAACCTCGAGGAGCTAAAGGCACTGGTCAGATGGCGCGAGGACGGAGTGGAAGAGAAGGGGAGGCTTGTCCTGGACAAAGCCCCGGAGAAAGACTACCTTGAAAGGATATGCCTGCCACATCTGGTTGAAAAGGGCAAGATCATCATAGAGTCGGAGTCATTCAAGCGCTGCACGGATCCCGAGCGTTTTGACAATGTCTATCCTCTGGTGTCCAAAGAGGGCAAGGAAGAGAAGGACATCGTGTTAGAGATAGTCAGCAAGACCCTTGGTATCAAGATAAGGCCAAAATGCCCATTCACGGTCGGCGGCAGGATGGGCAGGCCTGAAAAGGCAAAGGAGAGATCGATGTCACCTATGGTGCATGGCCTCTTTCCTGTAGGTTCCGCAGGGGGCAAGACTAGGTCCATGATAAAGGCCATGGCGAACAACTACATCAGGGTGGAGGTATCCAATCGTTACTGCACATCCTGCAAGCTCAGGACATACAGGCTCAAATGCCCCAGGTGCGATGGGCCCACGGTGCCTTTCATGACATGCAGGAACAGGAGATGCGAAAGGGTCGGTGAGAAAATATACGACCTTAACGAGATCGTATGCCCTTCTTGCGGCCAGACCCTCCAACCCTATTCTTTCCATGACATTGACATGAAGACATCCATGAGCGAGACCATCAAAGAACTGGGGATCGACATGCCAAAGGAAGTTAAGGGTGTCATAGGCATGATATCGCGCGACAAGTATCCCGAACGCCTGGAAAAGGCAATACTGAGGTCAAAGAACGGAGTGTCCGTCTTCAAGGACGGCACCATGAGATTCGATGCGACAGATGTTCCACTCACGCATTTCACCCCCAGGGAGATACACACTGACATTCGGGCGCTCTCGGGGCTTGGGTACACTGTTGACAAGGACGGCCGCAGGATCGATGATGATGAGCAGGTCATCGAGCTCAAGGTGCAGGACATCATCCTTTCCGACAATGCTGCAGACTATGTCATAAAGAGCTGTAACTTCATTGACGATCTTCTGGAGGGCCTTTACGACCTGCCCCGATTTTACAACGTCTCCGAGCGCAAGGACCTGGTCGGGCAGCTCGTCATTGGACTGGCCCCGCATACATCCGCTGGCGTCCTGGGCAGGATAATAGGATTCACTGAGGCAAAGGTCGGGTATGCGCACCCGTACTTCCATGCCGCAAAGAGAAGGAATTGCGATGGCGATGAGGATGCCATAATGCTACTTTTGGATGCCCTCATAAATTTCTCAAAAGGTTTTCTGCCCGAACATCGTGGAGGCAAGATGGATGCCCCGCTAGTGCTGACAACCAGGATCGACCCTGAGGAGATTGACAAGGAGGTCCATAATCTGGACATATCCGTCAGGTACCCTATTGACTTCTATGAGAAGACACAGGAATTCATACACCCAACAAAGCTGGAGATGCCCACCGTCTCGGGCAGATTGGGCACTGAAAGGGCATTTTACGACCTGAGCTTCACCTTGCCTACAAGGGACATAGCAGACGGCCCCCCCTTCTCTGCATACAAGACGCTTGGCACAATGGCGGACAAGATAGAGTCACAGCTCGAACTGGCGCGCAAGATAAGGGCCGTGGACCTTGACGACACTGCCCAGAGGGTGATAGTATCCCATTTCATACCCGACCTGATAGGCAATCTGCGCTCTTTTTCGAAACAGACCTTCAGGTGCGTTAGCTGTAATACCATATACAGGCGGCTTCCGCTTTCGGGGAAATGCTCCAAATGTCATGGCGGCAGATTGGTTCTCACCGTCTCAAAGGGATCCGTGGAGAAATACCTGCAGGTCAGCAAGGACATTGTGAGGCGCTACGAAGTGGATGAATACATAGCACAGAGGATAGAGGTCATCGAGAAGGAGCTCGATTCTGTGTTCAGGGAGAGGGTCCAACAGATGACTCTGGCAGATTTTGCTCCTTGATTTGTGCTTTATTTATGAATATTGTTCTTTTTATTTGTGAATAATATGTTTTATATTTTGTATTAAATTCATAATTAATTGTATCATATTCTTATAATATTATATTATTATGAATATTATACATAATATTTATATAATATGAGTTTATTATATTACATAGAGGTGTTTTAGATGAATGAAAACAAAATGGAAAAATTCCTTCAAATACTGGTTGAACAGTATGAGAGTGAACCTTTGTACAACGTGACATCTAGCAGCCTGAGATCTAGGCTTGGCCTGCCCGTAGAGGATATAAGGCCATACGCCGAAGCCTTGGAAGAAGAGGGCCTTGCCCATAAGGTGGAGGGATTCGCCCCGACCTTCACAATAGGATTAAATGAGAGGGGACACAGGACATTCATCAAATACGGAAGATAACGATTTTTTTAAACTTTCATTTTCTTTCTTTTTTTCATGCTTTTCATCGATTTTTAGATTAATTATCAATATCAAAACAAAAATATCCTTTTATTTTAGAAAAGTTAATTAAGGAATACATATGTTATTATATATTGGTGGTGGGTTTGAGAGTCAACAGGACGCTTGGGACGAGTGTCCCTCCTGAGATAGAAAAACAAATTGAGATGTTGGTCAAGAAGGGTTATTACAAGACCAAATCTGATTTTCTCTATCAGGCTGTACTTGAGAAGCTCAAGAATGAAAGAGAGCTTCTATAAATATATTTGGAATTTGGATGTGCCATAGTTGGCACTTTTTATTCTATAAGAATAGATTATTCTCTATTTTGCAATATTTATTCAGATACAAAGATTTTTATTCGTATTTTCAATAATCAAGTCGGTGTTACCATGAAGGTCCACAGCAAGAGGATTGTCCTACCAAAAACCTATGAGCTTGATTTTATCGATATTACAGACAGGGTACAAATGGAGGTCAAAGAGGCCGGTGTCAAGGAGGGCCTGGCAAACGTGTTCGTCGTTGGGTCAACGGCCGCGGTGACGATAATGGAATATGAGGCTGGTCTGGTCAACGACATGAAAAAGGCATTTGAGAGGATTGCCCCGAAAGATGATGATTATGACCATCACAAGATGTGGAACGACGGGAATGGAAGGTCCCATATCAGGGCCGGTATCATGGGCCCCTCTGTCTGCGTGCCTGTGACCGGCAGCGCCCTTTATCTGGGCACTTGGCAAAAGATCGTTTATATCGAGCTTGACAACAAGCCCAGGGAAAGGGCGCTCAAGCTTTCAGTCATCGGTGAGTGAAATGGTCGTCAGGATCAGGCCAGAAGATTGTATTTTGATCTGCATAGACGTACAGGAAAGATTCATGCCCGTCCTGGACCGAAAGGACCTTCTAATAAGCAATATCAACAAGCTTGCCATGGCAGCAGGGGAGTTTGGCATGCCATTGATAGTCACAGAGCAAAATCCCAAGGGGCTCGGCAGCACCGTGGAGGATATAAGCATGCTTCTTGGGGAGCATGACTACTTCGAGAAGGATTCCTTTTCATGCTTCAAGGACGGTGCCATAAAGAAGGGCATTGAGGAAAAGGGAAGGAAGCAGATAATATTCTGTGGCATAGAGACGCAGGTCTGCGTGCTCCAAAGCGCATTGGATGCGCTGGATGCAGGATACGAGGTCTTTGTCGTTGGTGACGCGGTAGATTCCAGAAAATCACTGGACAGGGAGCTTGCCCTTGAGAGGATGAGGCAGGCAGGCGTTGTTGTCGAGGCCGCAGAGAGCATACTATTCTATCTCATGGAAACCCACAAGGACGAGAAGTTCAAGAAGGTGCAGTGGATCATAAAGTCATTTTGAATCATCTTTATTTATTTACTGCTCGACGATCGTC
>Ga0272442_10003987_pt1 | contig 20379 bp, 12 predicted proteins | sample SSMForm2O_FD_200262 | JGI IMG/M metagenome (GOLD analysis project Ga0272442, IMG submission 200262) | Marine sediment archaeal communities from Little Sippewissett salt marsh, Falmouth, MA, United States - SSM-Form-2O | ecosystem: Environmental > Aquatic > Marine > Wetlands > Sediment ... | reverse complement strand
ATCCATGAAACCATAACTGAAAGGTTGTCCCGGCGCCATCTTATTCCATAATTGCTCGATATTTGCAATGGTATTAGAAAAATCCCCGGCCTTTAGCCGAATCGCCATATTTCCTGTAGAATTGTTTAGGAAAAGACCCAGGGCTCCAATATTTTCCCTTAACGACTCATAATGAAAGTTCTTAACCACGCCGACTATGGTATAGAATTCCGGTCTTTCCAGCTCGATATCTTGTGAAAGTCGCATCCCTAGGGCCTCCTCGGCGCCAACGCCCAATACAGCCAAAGTGGCTTCGTTTATTATTACTGCCGTTGAATCTGTAGCAAATTGCCGATCGAAATTGCGTCCGGTAACAAGCTCCATTTCCAGAGTGGTTAAATAATCATGATCAACATCCCAGGTCTGTAACTGAATGGCATTTTCCTGATTCATAGCTCCTTCTTTAAAATAAGAACTGTTGGAACGGGAAGATGGTGTGGGTAAAAAATTACTTAAGGTCGCACTTTCAACCTGGCTCATTTTAAGTACTTCTTCTTTAAAGGATTGAACTTGGTTTCCTGCCGCATAAGTGTCATCAATAAGAACAACCTGATCTTTGGTATAACCGAGATCTTTACTTTGAATGAATTTCAATTGTTGAAAAACGACCAAAGTGCTTATGATCAAAAAAACGGAAATGGCAAATTGGAAAACAACCAGGGAGTTCCGAATATTTCTTCCTCCAACGCTGTTTTCTCCAGCTCCTTTGAGTACGGTAACCGGCATAAAACGTGACATAAAAAATGCCGGGTAACTTCCGGAAAAAAGCCCCAATACAATTGTCGAAGACAGTAAAATAACCCAGAATAGTGGATTTGAATAAGGTATGGAAACCAACTTTCCTGAAAGTTCATTAAAAAAGGGAAGTGCAACTATGGCTACGATAAGGGCCACTATGAGTGAAATAAAGGAAATCAGCCCTGATTCCGTTAAAAATTGCCGAATCAAATCCAGTTTATTCGAACCCAAGGTTTTACGGATACCCACTTCTTTTGCTCTTTTCAGCGATTGGGCCGTGGAAAGATTCATAAAATTCACACTGGCCAGTACCATAAGAAACAGGCCGATAAACGAAAGGATATAGACATTTTGAATACTGCTGTTGGCACTCATTTCAGATTGACGATTGGTGGAATTTAAATGAATGTCGGTCAATCCGATAGTATGATAGCGTACATAGTTCCCTGCCGCTTTGAATGATTCCTCGGTTATTCCGGGAAAATAATCCTGTGCCCACGGAAGCAAGTATTTTGTGAACATGCCTTGCAAGGGTACTTGAAACTCCTCGATATTGGCACCGGGTATCAATTTAATAAATGTATAGTAGTTGGAATTACCCCAATTGTTCTCGTGTGAGTCAGCATATCCTGCCATCGCCATAAAAACAGTATGATTCCGGAGAAAAGAGTTTTTAGGCAAATCATCAATAACCCCGGTAACAGTATAGATATCAGTATTGTTCAACAACAAGTTTTGGCCTACTGCATCCCGTATTCCAAAATGCTTCTCTGCTGCGGTCCTGGTCAGCACAAGCGTATTGGGTTGGGTTAATGCGGTCCTGGAATCGCCTGCAAGTAATTCAATACCAAACATATCGAAGAACGTAGAGTCCACAAAAGTGACATTGAGTTCCTTGGCATTCAATTCTGTGTCGCTTTTTTTGAGGAGCATACTCCCCCTATCCCGAAACCTAACAGTCTTTTCCACCTGAGGGAAATCACTTTGCATAGCCCCCGCCATAGGAGCGGCAACCTCAGTCCCTTTAATTTCCGCACCCCCAAATTTTACATCCGAGTCAATTCGGTAAATTCGGTCTGCATCGGCAAACATCTTATCGAAAGTTAGCTCATCATAGATGTATAAGGCAATTAATAAACCGCCAGCCATTCCTATGGCAAGGCCGAAAGTGTTTAAAAATGTAAAAAAAGGTTGCTTTTTAAGAGCTCTCCAGGCAATTTTTATATGGTTTTTTAACATGATTTTTGTTTTATTCTGTTCGTAAACTCCTCACCGGGTTAGCAATGGCGGCCTTAATACTTTGGTAACTCACCGTAAGAATAGCAATAGCGACTGCCAATAAAGTGGCCAAAGCAAAAACCCACCAACCTATTTCAATCCGATAGGAGAAGTCCTCTAACCATTTATTCATGGCAAACCATCCGATGGGCAGGGAAATAAGGATGGCCACCAGGACCAACTTAAGGAAGTCAGACGAAAGTCTGTATGTAATCTGACTCACACTGGCTCCCATTACTTTTCTAATGCCTATTTCCTTGGTGCGTTTTTGGGCATTAAATGCCGCCAGGCCAAACAGCCCAAGACAGGCAATTAAAATGGAAAGTATTGTGAAAATGATGAAAATATGACCTAAGCGCTGTTCGGACTTATAGGTGTTATTAAAAGAATCTTCCATAAAATAATAATCAAAAGGCTGTCCCGGAGCGACCTTATTCCAAATCCCTTCGATACTTTCTATGGCATGGGTAAAGCTTCCTTTTTCTAATTTTATTGCCAGCGAATACGCAAAATCCCCCAAATGCATACTCAATGATTCAATCTCTTCCCTAAAGGGAGAGAAATGGAAATCCTTTACAACTCCAATGATTTTATAATACTTAGGGTTCTCAGATCCCATATCTGGTGTGTAACTTAACCCTATTGCTTTTTCAGGTGTTACCCCCATTACGGCTACTGCAGATTCATTTACAATGATGCTAGTTGAGTCATTTTTAAATTTCTTATCAAAATCCCTCCCGGCAATAATTTTAAAATCCATTGTGGAGATATAGTCATAATCTACGCCCCACCTCTGCATACTCACGGCGTTTTCCTGATCTGTTGCTCCCTCAAGTGGGGCAAAAACACTGTCAGACCTACTTGAAGGAGTTGGGAAAAAACTACTCAGGGTTGCGTTAATAACAAAACCCAGCTTTTTTACTTCTTCTTTAAATGATGCTACTTGCCCACCAATCGTATACACATCATCGACGATAAGTACCTGATCCTTTGAGAATCCCAGATCCTTGTTTTGAATATATTCCAATTGCTGATAAACCACCAAAGTGCTGATAACCAAAAAAACGGAAATCGCAAACTGAAATATAACCAACGCATTCCGCACATTGCTTCCTCCCAGACTGCCACTATCGCCTTTAAGTACTTTTACCGGAATAAATTTCGACATAAAAAACGCCGGATAACTGCCTGATAAAAGTCCTAAAACACTTCCTGAAGCCAAAAGAATCAACCAAAATAATGGATTGGTATAGGGCATGGAAATATCTTTATCTGCCAGCTCATTAAAAAAAGGCAATGCAATTACTGCAAATACCAATGCCAACAAAAGAGAGCCAAACGAAACTAAAACTGATTCTACCAGGAACTGACGGATAAGCTCTCCTTTATTGGAGCCTAATGTTTTTCGAATTCCTACTTCTTTAGCTCTTTTAAGAGAATGTGCCGTTGACAAATTCATAAAATTGACACAAGCCAGGACGATGATGAATACGGCAATAAAAGAAAGGATATATATACTTTGAATATCATTATTAGCACTTATTTCGGCCACTCTATCAGATTTTAGATGAATATCCGTCATAGGAATCGTGCTGTATATTAAATGGTTTCCTGCCGCTTTAAACTGTTCTTCTGTGATACCAGGCATGTATTGTTGCACTCCCGGAATTACATATTTCCCTAAGAAAGCTTTTAGCGGCGACTGTAAGTCATCAATATTTGCGGCAGGAATAAGTTTTATATATGTTTGATAATTATTGCTCCCCCAATTAATTATTCGTGAATCTTCGTAGCCTGCCATTGCCATAAAAACCGTATGCTCTCTAAGGAAAGAATTGCCGGGCAAGTCGTCAATTACACCTGTTACTGTATAAGTTTCCTCGTTGTTCAATAAAAGATTCTGACCCAGGGCCTCATTGATTCCAAAATGTTTTTCCGCCGCTGTTTTGGTCAGGACCAACGTATTGGGCAATTTAAGTGCTGTTTTTACATCTCCTGCCAAAAGATCTATACCAAACATTTCGAAAAAAGTGGAATCCACATAAGTAGCCTGCTGCTCTTTTATATTTACTTCTGTATCAACTTTTCTAACTAAGGCACTACCCCTTGTTCTAAATCGTGTGGTTAATTCCACTTCCGAGAAATCATTATCAATTGTTTCTGCTATTGGTGCAGGAGTTACTGCAAATTTGCGATCCTCCCCACCGAATTTAATATCCGCATTAACTCTATGTATGCGATCTGCATCGGCAAACATTTTATCATAACTTAGTTCATCATAGATATATAGTGAAATAAGCAGTGCCCCGGCAATACCGATGGCTAGTCCAAAGGTGTTTAGAAATGTGAAGAAGGGTTGTTTTCTCAAACTTCTCCAGGCTATTTTAATGTGATTCTTGAACATGATTATCCGATTTTAAATTGATTTCCGATAGTTCCTTCTCCATAGTATTACGAAGGAGAAGCAATCGGGTTTATTCCATACGTAAACTTCTAATTGGGTTTGCTTTTGCAGCTTTTATGGCCTGAAAACTTACGGTCAATAAAGTAACCAGGACCGAACATATAATTGCCAATGCAAAAACCCACCACGACAGATCTACTCGGTATTCATAGCCTTCCAACCAACTTGTCATAAAATAATGGGTAATAGGAACCGCAATAACACATGATAAAACAACCAATACCACAAAATCTTTGGAAAGCATTTTCCAGACATTATAAACAGTAGCCCCCAGGACCTTGCGCACCCCAATTTCCTTTGTGCGCTGTTCTGCTACAAACGAGGTTAATCCAAAGAGTCCTAAACAACTAATAAGAATTGCCAAACCTGTAAATACGCTTGCCAAACTGGCTATGCGTTCTTCAGATTGGAATTTTTCAGCATATTGTTCGTCAACAAAATCATATTGAAAAGGAATATCAGGGAAGTGCTCTATAAAAACATTTTCAATTAGTTTCAGGTTTTCACTGACACTTTTTTTAGGGTTAAGTCGCAGAATGTAATAACTCGATGCTCCATCATTATCAAAGGCGTATACTCCCTGTTTTACAGGATCATATGGCGACTGGGCAATCATATCTTCCACTACTCCTATAATTTGTCTGGGTTCTCCCGGATCCTCCTCATTACTATCCTTCAGGTATAAACCAACCGGGTTGATAAGACCCATATATTTTACGGCGGTTTGGTTAATAAGTACAGCATTTGAATCTGAAGCAAACTCTTTGGAAAAATCCCTGCCTGCTACTATTTTTAAATTGAGTGATCTGGCATATTCGTAGGAAACCTGTGTCCAGGCAAAATCTTCCTGAAATCCTTCCGGTTTACCCTCCCAGGTAAAACCACTATAATTAGACCAAATTTGGGTCGTAGGACTACTGGAAGATGACATTTCAACAATAGCATCTGAAGCCAAAAATTCGTTTCTCATTAATTCATATTTACCTGCAAAATCCTGACTCCTAGCCGGGATTTGAATCAATCCGTTCTTATCATAACCAACAGGCCTGTTCTTGGTATGTTGTATCTGTTGCATAACTATAACCGTTCCTATAATAAATGCCACAGAAACTGTAAACTGGAGCACCACCAGTATTTTTCTGGGTAGAGCTGCAAATCTGCTGGAACGGAAGGTTCCTTTTAAAACTTCTACCGGTTTAAAAGAGGACAGGTAAGCTGCAGGGTAACTACCTGCCAAAAGCGCGGTAAATACAATAAACAAAATAGAGCAAGCCCAAAACAAAGGGCTCGTCCAGGGAAATACAATTTCCTTTCTCGCCAAGTCATTAAATCCTCCCAGACTTATTAGGACGAAAATAATGGCGAATACAAATGCCAACATAACCACTAAGAAAGATTCAGATAAAAATTGATAAACCAACTGGACTCTCTGGGACCCAATAGATTTACGTATCCCCACTTCCTTGGCTCGCTTTTCTGATCTTGCAGTACTAAGGTTCATAAAGTTGATGCAGGCCAAAAGCAAAACAAAGGCTCCAATTATTCCAAATAACCATACATATTGGATTCTGCCACCCACCTGTTTGCCATTTTCAAAATTGGAACGCAAATACCAATCTTTCATCGGGAAAAGAAATAATTGGGGGTTGAATTCTTCTGAATCAGATGAAATATCCTTTTTTATATTCTTTATGGTTGCAGTTACCCTATCCATGCTGATATTATCCGCGATTTGTACAAAAAGCTGAAATGAGTTATTGTTCCAATTATCAAATGAATTTTTTAGCCATTCAGAAGTAGTTATATAATGTTTCCAAGGGGCAATAAATTCTAAATCATTAAACGAATTATTAAAAGGAATATCCTCATAGACACCAGAAACCATCATGTCATATTCGCTATTAACTTCTACGACTTTACCTATTGGATCTTCAGAACCGAAGAGAGCATTGGCGGTTGAAGCCGAGAGCATTATTGAGTTAATCTCACGTAACCCATCCTTTTCTCCTTTTAAGATTTTTAAATTTAGCATTTGGGGTGCAGCTTCCTGCATGAAACTGCCTGTTCTGGAAATACTGGTCTCCTTGTATTTCAGATATTGAGAATTATTCCAGGATGACATAACAATATGCCTGAAATTATCCTTATGGCCTTCTCGGATAGCCATTTCCAGTGGTCTGGGAATCCATGGTCCAGTATCGGTATTTCCGTTAAGAGTCTGCGACTGAAATACCTGGGCAATCTGGGCATGGTTTTTAAAATAGTTATTGTAAGTAAGCTCATCAACTACCCAAAGGGCAATAATTAGTGTTACCGCCATACCCAGAGCAAGTCCGCCTATATTAATTGCGGAATAAGCTTTATTCTTGTGAAGATTTCTCCAGGCAATCTTAAAATAATTCTTTAACATGATTTGTGATTAATTGATGAATAAACTCGGGCAAAAAGGAATAAAACTATATCAAGGCGCCAACGGCCCTGTTCTTACTTTCAGTAACAATCTGACCATCAAAAAGATTTACGATGCGATGTGCAAAGTGGGAATCATGGTCTGAATGCGTTACCATAACAATGGTAGTACCTTCCTGATTGAGTTCTGTAAGTAGGTTCATTACTTCCAGGCCATTCTTGGAGTCGAGATTACCTGTTGGTTCATCGGCCAAAATAAGTTTTGGATTAGTTACAACTGCTCTTGAAATTGCTACCCTTTGTTGTTGCCCGCCCGATAATTGTTGTGGAAAATGTTTTGCCCTATGGGCAATTTTCATTCGTTCCAACACTGCCATAACCTTTTCGCGCCGTTCACTTTTACTCATCTTAAGATAAATAAGGGGTAACTCCACATTCTCAAAAACCGTTAATTCATCAATAAGGTTAAAGCTCTGAAATACGAATCCAAGATTCCCTTTGCGCAATTGTGTGCGTTGTCTTTCCTTTAGGCCGGCAACTTCGTGGCCGGCAAACTGATACCTGCCTTCCGTTGGGTTGTCTAACATGCCTACAATATTCAGCAAGGTGGATTTTCCGCAACCTGAAGGTCCCATAATTGCCACGAATTCACCTTCTTCTACATTAAGGTTTACATTGTTCAAAGCAAGGGTTTCTACTTCTTCGGTTCTAAAACTCTTTTTTAAATTCTGGATCTGTATCATTTTTTGATTGTTTTTCATTTTCTAATAAACATTGGATTATAATTCTATACTATTCTGAAACAATTAAAATTTCATTTGATATTGTTCTGAACAGGAAGTCTTTTTTTAAAAGACTTCGGCAGAGTTCATATGTTACATTTATTCTCAATCTGATAAATTATTTTAGTACTACACGTTCTGCATCCCCAAAATTGTCATAATTACTGGTTATTACACTTTCGCCATTTTGCAATCCCTCCAGGACCTCATAGTACCTTGAGTTCTGCTTTCCAATACGTATATCCCTTTTGATAGCTTCTCCCCCATCAGGATTCACTACAAAAATCCATTGTCCTCCGGTGCTTTGAAAAAAGCTGCCCTTGGGCAGGAGAAGTGCTTCTGAGGATTCCCCCAGTTGTAATTTTATGTTATAGCTCTGGCCCGTTCTTATAGTTTCCGGCTTCTCCCCGCTGAAAACAAGGTCCACCTTAAATTTTCCATTGCGTACTTCGGGATATACTTTTCGCAATCTCAATGGGTATTCATTTCCATTCCGCTCCAGAAGTGCTGTTAAATCCCTTATGACCCGGTCTATATAGTGTTCATCTATGGTAGCCTCAATTTTATAATCGGTTAGTACATTAATCTGCCCAATACGTTCTCCCTGGGCAATGCTTTGACCTATTTCTGCGTCGAGAAACCCTAATTGACCATCTGCCGGGGCACGCACATTTAATTGGTCTATACGCTCATATACCATAGACAAAGTTTTTTGCATACGTGCCAAATCGGTGTCCAGCCCGGATAAAGAAGTTATTCGCAATTCATCATCCTGCTGCGTTTGTAATTTGATAATATCATACTGCCTTATGGAAAGCTCGTAATTTTCCTTAGAGGTAAGGTATTCTTCCTTTGATATCAATTCATCCTTGTACAAAGCCTCATTCTGTTCAAAATTTCTCTTTAAGCGACGTAACTCATATTCTGCCGTGGCCAAAGATTTTTTTCCTTCCACCTGTCTTGAGTCGAAAGCCAGTTTTGTAGAACGCAGGTCATTTTGTTTTAAAGCCAGATTACTTTCGCTGGCTAATATTTGTTCATACAATCCCCTGTTTTCCAACTTTAAAATAATATCTCCCTTTTTTACCATAGCGCCTTCCTCAATCAGCTTTTCAGTCACACGACCTCCCTCATAGGCATCCATATAAATAGTTGCAATTGGCGCCACGTTACCATTAATAGTGATATAGTCGTCAAATTTGCCCTGCGTCACCTCAGCTATGGATAATTTTTCCTTATCGGTTCTAAAGGTGGATACCTGATTACTGAATATCAATTTCCATCCGGTAAAAAGCAATAGCAGGCCTAACGCAATGTAGCCGTAGTGTTTGGGCCGCAATCCTTTTTTCTTCTCCAGTTTTATGTCCATCTTATTCTAATTATTTTGATTGATATTAAATACAGGTAACCCATTATAGAAATCCAAAGTGCTTTTGTTTAAATAAAAGCGAAGTAAAACCTGCAAATTTTCATTCTGGGCGGTAGCAAAAAGATTCTTTGCCTGTGTAAGATCAAGAACGCTAACCAGTCCTCTGTCATATCTTTTCTGAGCAATTGTAAATGCTAATTCCTGTGCCTGTACTTTTTTTGCGCTTTGAGCGATCTCCACTTGCAGCGAATTATAATCCTGTATGAGTTCTTGAATTGTTAGGTACAACTGCTGTTCCTGAAGGTCCAGATTGTTGTCGGCCCTGAGCAATTCTATTTTTTGTTGTTTTACTTTGGAGCGGGCAGACCACCCATTGAGTATGGGAATATTAAGTGAGAATCCAATATATTTTGATGCATTATTTTTAAGTTGTTCCCTGTATGGAATCACAATTCCGGCATCATTGATAAATGTCTCAAAATAGCCTGTGCCGTAACCCGCGGCTAAAGACAACCTTGGGTAATAGAGCCCCCTTGCAGCGGATAACTGTTTTTTTGCAGCTGCAGCCCTTAGTTGTTGTGCCTTAATTAGGGGGATGAAACTCATGGCATTGTTAAAAATAGAATCTTGTTGGACTACCGTCACTCCCCGTTCTGTTAATTGCTTGTCCCTGATAAATGGTTCAAGAAGAATAGAAGATTCCCCAATAAAATTCATTTCTTGTATTAGTTGTAGTTGTGCTTTTTGAAAATTATTCTGGCTTTGTGTAAGGGCCAGTTCATCGGTCAATAAAAGAGATTCTGCCTCGTATAAATCTGCGCCCGCCTTTAATCCTAACTCTACCTGTCTTTTGACCAGATCAAAATTATTTTGTGAGATTTGTAGCTGCTCTTGTGATATGACCAATAAGCCCTCAAAGAACTTGATGTCGTAATAGGCCTTCATCACCCTGAATGCCAATAAGAATTTTTGCTGTTCTACATCTTCGAGGGACGCGCCATAAATCAATTTTGATGCCCTGATGGTATTTATTTTCTGAAAACCCTGAAATAAATCTATAGTTGCGGTAAGGGAATAGTTGTTGGCAAAAAAATCAGAATTAACAAAAATGTTGCTATTTGGATCCGCGGCACGGCCAAAACTTTGAAAATAATCTGTGTAGCCATTAACAGACGGTAACAAGTTACGGATAGACTGTTTATAGGTCTCTTCATCTGAAAGCTCTGTATACTCAAAATCGTTAAGGGATAGGTTATGCTCAATGGCATAAGAAACACATTCATCCAAAGACCATGCTTCCTGAGCAAAAGCTGAAAATGAAAAAGCAGATAAAAATAAAACTAGTATGTTAAACTTAAAGTTCATATAGTATTGGTATGCCAAACTTATAGCTACAGTTGTGCCATAAATGTATTGTATTGACCTTCAATATTTTAAAAGTTATTCCCTTGTAAACACATTTATAAGGCGTAAAATATTTGTACAGTATTTGTCAAATTTTTGGACATTATCTATTTCGTTTAAATTCGATGCCGTAGTTTTAGCTTATCGATTTAAAAAATTACAACCTGTGCTGGACGGAAAAATTTTGGTTATAGATGATAATAAAAGCGTTTTGAGTGCTTTGGAAATCTTATTGCAGTTTGAGTTCAAAACTGTGGACAGCATATCCAACCCAAACCAAATTTCAACATATCCCAAGCTAAAGGATTATGATATAATTCTCCTGGACATGAACTTCTCTGCAGGGGTAAATAGTGGCAATGAAGGTTTGTATTGGCTAAAGGAAGTCAAGAAAATGGCACCTGCTATTTCAGTGATTATGATGACGGCATATGGCGCTGTAGATTTAGCCGTAAAAGCCCTTAAAGAGGGGGCTGTCGATTTTATCCTTAAACCCTGGAACAATGACAGGTTAATAACCACTTTAAAATCGGCCTATTCTTTACGTAAATCCCAGAAAGAAGTCAAAGAGCTCAAAGAGAAGGAGAGTAACTTAAAACAGGTCATCAATCAAAATAAAAATTATATCATTGGCAATTCCACTGCCCTGAACTTTGTTTTGAATTTGGCCCGCAAAGTAGCCAAAACGGATGTAAACATATTAATCACCGGGGAAAATGGGACCGGTAAAGAATTAATTGCGCGCGAATTACATCGTATTTCTACAAGGAAAAATGAGGTTTTTATTGCAGTGGATATGGGTTCTATTTCCGAATCACTCTTTGAGAGTGAACTCTTTGGCCATATAAAAGGTTCTTTTACAGATGCCAAAGAAGATAGAGTAGGTAAATTTGAAGCTGCTAATGGAGGTACACTTTTTTTAGATGAAATTGGAAATTTATCGCTGCAAACACAAGCCAAACTTTTATCGGCTATTCAAAACAAGATTGTTGTTCGGGTAGGATCCAATAAACCTGTTTCTGTAGATATTAGATTGATATGCGCCACCAACTGCGACCTGGATAAAATGGTTGCCGACGGTCTCTTTAGAGAAGATTTATTATACCGAATTAATACCATCCGTATGGAAATCCCTCCGTTGAGGGAAAGGGACAATGATGTTTTAATCCTGGCCGATTTTTACCTTAAAAGATTTGCGGCCAAATATGGCAAACAGGGATTGCGAATAAACCAGGCTGCCTATGATAATTTTTTATCACACAGCTGGCCTGGCAATATTCGTGAGCTGGTACATGCCGTAGAAAGAGCGGTAATTTTAGCTGATGGAAATGTGCTAAAGCCCGCTGATTTTCTTCTGAATGAAAAGAACGTAATATCTCTTGAAACAGGGCCAGACACTTTGGAAGAAATGGAACGGCTGATGATCAACAAGGCACTTAATCAAAACAATGGAAATTATAGTGCGGCAGCAGAACAACTGGGAATTTCCCGACAAACCCTGTATAACAAACTAAAAAAAAGTAATACGTAATGGTAAGCAGGAATATTTATTTGCAGTTGGTGGTACGGATCTGCTTATTATGCATTACCGCCTTGCTTGTAGCCTTTCTGTTCTTTACGGATAACATCATATTATCTGTTTTAATACTATTGCTCCTGATAGCTCAGACAGTTTCCCTGATTAATTATACAAACCATACCAATCGCAAAATTGCCTATTTTTTTGATGCCATAAAAAATGAGGATTTTACTTTGCGGTTTCCTGAAAAGTTAAGTTTAAAGTCTCTGGAAGAACTAAACCACAGCCTTAACATGCTGAATACCATGATACAGGATATTCATATTAAAAAGCAAATACAGGAGCAGTATTATCAGGAAATAATCAAGCAGTCAGACATTGGCATTATGACTATAAATAAAAAAGGACATATCCTTTTTGCCAACAAGAAAATCGAGGAACTTTTATCCTACAGGCCACTAAACCATATTAAACAATTAAACCAGGTAGATCCCAATCTTTATGAGCTGTTTTCCAAATTAATGCCTTTTGAGCGTAAACTGGTGCAATTAAGTAATGAAAGGGAGAAAAAACAACTGGCCTTAAAATCTACTGCTCTGGCATTAAATAAGGAAGAGCTTCTTTTGGTTGTGGCGCAGGATATACATCAGGAACTGGATGAAAAAGAAACAGATTCCTGGGTACGCTTAATCAGAGTGCTTACCCATGAGATCATGAATACCATTACCCCTATCACTTCAATATCCGAGTCTATCCTGAAATACTATAAGTCTGAAAATGAGCCCGTAAGTCTGCAAGATTTTAATAAAGATCATATTAAAAACACTGTCAGGGGACTTGAAGTCATCAAAGAGCAGGGAGGTGACTTAATGCTATTTGTGGAATCTTATAGAAGTTTTCTCAATTTACCCCCGCCAGACAAAGCTCTCGTGCCGGCCCAAAAAATAATGAATAAAGTGAAAGTCTTGCTGGAACAGGAAAGTAAAAATGGCAGCATAACCATAGAGACTATTATAAATCCGGAGGAGATAGAACTCTTTATTGATGAAAAACAAATTTCACAAGTGTTGGTTAATTTGGGTAAAAACGCGGCACAGTCTCTTGGGGAACAAGAAAACGGACTTATTAAAATAACAACAGGGACCAATTCAAAAGGAGTAAAATACATAGAAGTGTGGGATAATGGCCCCGGCATATCTCCTGAATTAATAGATGAAATATTTGTTCCTTTCTTTACTACCAAAAAATCAGGGACTGGCATTGGGCTGAGCCTATCCAGACAAATTATGCATTTACATGGAGGCAACTTAATAGTGCATTCCGTGCAGCCTGAATATACCTCTTTTGTCTTATCTTTTTGACTGTTGTTATTTCTGCATATTAGCTCTTTTCCGAGCATAGAAATCTCCTCCAAAGTATGAATCTGTATGAGATGGAAAATTTTCAAAAGTGCACTAATCAAATTCTTTTATATATTTAGGGGTTTCAGAGATAAAACCGTTATGAACAAACGAGTAGGAATTCTTATTATCTGTTGCCTTTATTTGAGTGCCTGTCAAATGAAAAAAACCGACTTAAGTGAGGCTTCAGTAATCAGGGATTTTGATGAAATTGTGGCTGACGGAAAACTAAAAGTCCTGATTGCCTATAGTGCTACAAGTTACTTTTTGTATAGAGGTCAGACCATGGGGTATGAATACGAATTACTCAAGCGACTTGCCAAAAAATTAAATCTGGAATTGGAAATACAAGTGTCCAGGAATCTCGATGAGATGTTGGATGAGCTTCAACATGGCAACATAGACCTTGTAGCTCACGGACTGGCAGTTACTCAGGAAAGAAAGGAGCAAGTTGCTTTTATAGATTATTTGTACCTAACCAAACAAGTGCTGGTGCAAAGAAAACCGGATAACTGGCGTAAACTAACTCTTGATAAAATTAAGGAATCCATGATTCAGGATCCCATTGAGCTAATTGGTGACACGGTTAGTGTAAGAAAGAATTCCTCCTATTTAAAACGCCTTTTGAATTTATCAAAGGAAATTGGAGGCGATATAGTTATAGATACCTTAGAGGGCACAATTTCTACCGATGAAATCATTAAACAAGTGGTAGATAAAAAAATAAAGTATACCGTAGCAGACGGGAATCTGGCAAAGATTAATGCCTCTCACAACCCTATTTTAGATGTGAGCGTGCCGGTAAGCTTTTCTCAACGCATTGCCTGGGCCGTGAGGGCAGATTCTCCTAAATTATTGGAGAAAATTAACAGCTGGATAGAGGAAGAGAAGAAGGGCTCAGACTATTATGTGATTTACAACAAGTATTTTGAAAATGAAAGGAACTTTAAACACAGGGCGAAAAGTGAATTTTACAGTTTAAATAAAAATCAGATCAGCGCATACGATGCGCTAATAAAGGAACATGCGAAAGAACTGGGATGGGATTGGCGGCTGTTGGCTTCATTAGTATATCAGGAATCCCAGTTTCAACCTAATGACTCTTCCTGGGCAGGTGCTAAAGGCTTAATGCAGATGATGCCGGCCACGGCTGAGGAGCTTGGGGTAAAGAACCTGGGGGATCCCGGAGAAAGTTTACGCGGGGGGACGGCCTATCTGGGACAGCTTTACGGTAATTTTGAGATGATAGCGGATTCGGTACAAAGAATAAAATTTACAATGGCTTCCTATAATTGCGGATATCAACATGTAAAAGATGCTCAAAACCTTGCGGAACTGGATGGCCTCGACAAGTACACCTGGGATGATAATGTAGATAAAATGATCCTGGCACTTAGTAATCCTCAACACTACAACCATGAGGCGGTTCAGTATGGATATGTTCGCGGCACAGAACCGTATGATTATGTAATGCAGATATTTAACAGATATAACCGTTATGCCTCTTTGGTAGATTAAAATGATATTATGAAACAGATTTATCTTCTATTCGCTTTGCTGATTATCGCACATAGTTCCTCTTTGTCAGCCCAGCAAAAACCCAAACTTATTTTACAAATAACAGTGGATCAACTAAGGGCCGATCTGCCAATGAAGGTCTATGACCGCTTGCCGGCAGGTGGTTTTAAATACCTTTATGAGCAAGGCATTGTATATGAAAATGCCTATCACCGACACGCCAATACAGAAACTGTCGTAGGACATACCACACTGGCTACCGGGGCGGATCCTTCTGCCCATGGAATGATCGGCAATATCTGGTTCGATACTGAGAGCAAGCAAACGGTATATAATGTTCAGGACATCAACCATCCACTATTGGGTGAAGGGAGTGGGGTTGATAAAAAAACAGAAATAGACCCTACTCAGGCCGCTGCCACTACAGACGGGAGGTCGCCGGCGGCTATCCTGGGAACAACCTTTAGCGACGAACTAGCCATGTTTACCAACGGAAAGGCTAAAATATTCGGAGTGTCAATAAAGGACCGTGGAGCTATTACACTTGCCGGTCATGCAGGAAAAGCATTCTGGTTCAGCAAAGCAAAAGGCGAATTTGTAACCAGTACGTATTACTATGAAGACTATCCCAACTGGGTGAAAAAATGGAATGCCCAGAAGAAAATTAATTCCTATCTTAATACCAGCTGGGAACTGATGCACGATAGGGCTACCTATACCTATGGTGAAGAAGATGATATGCCCTGGGAAACAAAATTTCCGGGCTATGGCGTGGTATTTCCACATCCTTTCGGAGAGATGAGTAAGTATTTCACCACCTTCCTCACCTTAAGCCCTGTAGGCGATGAACTGACGCTCGATTTTGCCAAAACCCTGATAGAGGCTGAAAATATAGGTTCTGATTCCATTACAGATTATCTGTCCATTAGTTTTTCTTCAACGGACTATGTGGGTCATGTCTTTGGCCCTTCCAGTCTTGAGGGTGAAGATAACCTCTTCAGGTTAGACAGGACTCTTGCAAATCTGTTAACATTTGTTGATGAGAAAGTAGGGTTGAAAAACACCCTTATCGTACTTTCTGCAGACCATGGAGGGGTAGATGCCCCGGGGTATATGAAAAAATTTGGGATCGATGCCGGGTATTTTGATATTGATGCCGTAGACACCCTTTCCATCAAAAAGGTGTTGCAGGAGGAATTTCAGGTTACCGATAAACTGGTCTCCGGCTATTTCCACCCTTATGTTTATTTAGATAAACAGGCTATTGCAAAAAACAATCTGGATATTGATGCCGTGTCAAGAGTTCTGGCCGCAGAATTGAGGAAAGAAAAAGGCATTGCCGATGCCATTGCCTCTGCAGATCTCTTAGAAGGGAATTTGTCCCAGACGCCATTAAATACTTCTGTCTTGCGAAATTATAACCCCAAGAGGTCCGGGGAGATCTATCTGGTGTTTGAACCCTATTGGTTTATAAATGATTTTGACGGGCTGACTGTGGCCACAACGCATGGTTCGCCATGGAAATACGATCAGCACGTACCAGTAATTTTTGTTGGCAGCGGGTTGGAAGCTGCTAAAATCTATCGCAGGGTGGAAACGGTAGACGTAGCAACTACCTTGTCTCATTATTTGAGTATTAAGGTCCCTTCCGGAGCCTCCGGCACACCCTTAAAGGAAGTGTTAAATTGATTTCAATTCTCGTAATGGCTTTATTGACCATTGAATTCAACATTTTCAGTAAAAAAACTATTTAGAAAAATATAAGGAAATAGGCCTTTCCTATTATAGGAAATATCGGTATATATATGCTTAACTGATATAAATCATTTAATAAATCAAGTTCCAGCGTGATCTTTGTTAATTAATCAGATCCAACGATTACCTCTTTTATTAAATATTACATTTTCAAATTTCAACATATGAAATCAGCACGCATTATTCCTGCCTTATTCGTTTTGATTTTCCTGACAGGGTTTTTACAATACGCTCAGGAAACAAGTCCAGCACCTGCCGCTAATGATTTAGATGACCTTTCCCAACAGGCGGCTAACCCAGTTGCGGATCTAATGAGTTTTCCTTTTCAGAACAACCTGAATATAAACAACGGCCCTTTTAACCGTAATATTAATGTGTTGAATATTCAACCGGTGATCCCATTTAGCCTAAAAAACGGGAATATCATTACACGAACAATATTCCCTATTGTAAGTATCCCTGATTTTGGGAGTGAAACGGGTACTTTTACTTCCGGTTTAAGTGATATTGTTTTTACCGCTTTTTATTCTCCAAAAAGCGAGACTATCTGGGGCATTGGTCCGGTCCTTGAAATACCCACGGGAGGTAGCACACGAGGTACTGAAAAATGGAGTGTAGGGCCTTCCCTGGTTGCTTTGATACAACCCGGAGATTGGACCTTTGGGGCCTTGGTGAATAATGTCTGGTCTTTTGCAGGGGCTTCAGATCGGGAAAAAGTTAATCGTATGCTGTTAAATTTATTTATTGTTCGTCAGTTAGGTAATGGCTGGTATATAAATAGTGCTCCAATCATCACAGCCAATTGGGAGGCCAATTCCGGAGATCAGTGGGTGGTTCCTTTTGGAGCCGGAGGGGGTAAATTGTTTTTTCTTGGTGGCAAACTCCCCATAAATATTCAGACACAGCTTTATTATAACGTGGTCAAACCCGACTTTGGCCCGGAATGGCAGTGGCGTTTTCAGTTGCAAATACTTCTGCCAAAAACCATTTTTGCAGGAAAAGGATAAAAACAATTATCCTTAAATAACTCCGTGAATTAAAATATTTTACCGGGATTAATAGGTCAAAAAAATATTGTAAATCTTAATAAATTGAGTACAGTAACCAAAAATTTGAAATAAACATGAAAAATGTTTCTAGTCGATATTTATATCTTTCATTATTCACGTTTTTGCTAATCTCCTGTAAATCTGTCGGTCCTAAATACATTCCGGCAGATCAGTTTAATTTTAATACCTCTATCAGCCAGGCCTCCAACGAACAATTGTTAATGAACCTCGTTCGGTTACGTTATAGTGAGCCACCTGTATTCTTAAAAGTTAGCTCCGTGATCAATCAGTACACACGTGCAGGAGGGGTGGGCGTCCAGGGAGGATTAAATAATGCCATTCCAACAGGAGCTAACAGCGCAGTGGTAAATGGCAATCTGGCCTGGTCCAATACTCCCACAATTACCTATATTCCGGTAAGTGGCAGAGAGTTTTCAGCCAATTTACTCGTGCCTATTCCACCGGCCTCTTTGCTAAATATGATCCAATCAGGCTGGCCCATAGACCTTGTACTTCACATAGCGACCTTTGCAATCAATGGGTTGCGGGATGATATTGCCAGGCCGTCTGCCAGAAGAGATGCGGATCCTGAATTTATTCAATTATTGGATCTTTGGAAAATACTAAGTACAGCTGGTATTATTGGCACTGCGAAAGATGAGCGAACCAAGTTGATTTTCAGAAATGATTATCCTCCGGAATACAAAGATGATGTAGCCCGTTTTAAAACCATATTAAAACTAGACCCTAAGCTTTCAGAGTATTTTATATCCTATGGCTCTATACAAGGGTCATCTGACGAAATTACGGCTTTGACCGGATCTATTTGGGAGATTATGCTCAACCTTGCCTGGCAATTCGAAGTCCCTCCAGAGCATGTTGCCTCGGGCCGCACAGATATGACCTATCATTCTACGAACATGGAGGCACGACCCCCACTTCAAATTTTATACTCAAAAGAAAAACCGGAAAGAGAATTTATCTCCGTGTATCAACATGAGTATTGGTTTTATATAGATCCTGATGACCGAAATACTAAAAGAAACTTTTCCTTTCTTCAATTACTGCTCAATCTGGCAGAAAGTACTACAGATTCAAAAGCACCTATAGTCACTGTCCCTACCAATTAAACTAAAACCTTATTCTTAATCGTAAGAACAAGACTAATATATGTAACCCTCTTCGTAAGATGTCCTCTTATATTCGAAATTTGTATGCGCTATTGGGTTGCTCTTTATTCTATTCTTCATAATGATACAAATCGGCCAATTTGTATATCAAAAAATTAATTATGTCCTCATCACTTTCTCCATTGAGGTACATTCCAAAAGCGAAACCTGCTTGTTCTTCTTTAAAAAATTCCAAATCATCTGAGCCATACTCACTAAAAGCATTCCAGGACTTAAGGCCTTCAAGAATCTCCCTGTGGGCAATATACCTTCTCTTTGCAAGCTCCAGCCTATTTCGGAAGCTCTTATTATTGCGATTACCAATTTCTTCCTTTTGAGCGTTTAATTTTAGATATTCCTGGTGAATACGATAATCTGCTTCTTCTGCCTCCGATATTATCTTAAAATAAGCCCGGGAAATTAAGGAATTATATTTTTCCTCAAAAGAAGCGTTCGTAATGGCTTCTGTAAAATTTTCCCTTTCAAGAATTCCGGAATCTTCGGTGCTTGAATAATACTCCTTCGGGTCATTAGCCTCCAAAAACTCATCCTTTTTTAAAGATCTGTTCCAGGCCTCAGATTTTATGGTCTCCTTCCATATCTTCCGGTATTCTCGCTTAAAATTGGTTTGTGATGACGAGCAACTTTCAACCAAAAAAACTAAAAGAAGAAAACTAAATACCGGAACAACTATATGAACTCCTGCTTTTCTCATTATAAGGAAAATCTTATGTATGCAAGAGCAGATCTTTGAGAGTAGATGATAAAGAAAATGGGAAGGCTAAAAACCTTTGGCAATATAAGAAAGAATTACCATCTCTCATATTAAAATTAAGCCAAGAAGGCACATAAAATGGATTACTTACCCAATGCCTCAAATGATCCCTGCATTTCACAAAATATGTGACCTAGGCAAGCAGCCACAATTCTAATAAGGTTACTTATTTTTATCAGGCTGTTTGGAGTTTTGGCTCAATTACATAATACATTTTCATCATTCCCTTATTTTTTACTTTCATTTTGCCTCTGTATTCACATTCAAATTCATCCTTTATCAGTTCATAGGTGTTTTCAGAAATATTTATCCTGCCTGTCTCTGAATTTGTTTCCATTCGGGCAGCAACATTTACAGTATCTCCCCAAATATCATAGGCAAATTTTTGGGTGCCCACTACTCCTGCTATGACAGGGCCCGTATTAATCCCAATGCGGATTTCATAAGGCATGATATTGTCTTGATTTTTAATTTTGACTTCTTCGGTGATTTTAACAATTTCAAAAGCAGCATGTACCATTCTGATCGCATGATCTTCTTTATTCAAATGAATTCCTCCGGTACACATGTAGGCATCTCCCATGGTTTTGATTTTTTCCAATCCATGCTTTTCCATAACTTCATCAAACCTGGAAAAATAGTAATCTACGCTTTTAACTAATCTTTCCGGGCTTAAGTCAGCCGAGGAACGGGTAAAATCCTTAAAGTCTG
>Ga0272442_10003986_pt1 | contig 20380 bp, 25 predicted proteins | sample SSMForm2O_FD_200262 | JGI IMG/M metagenome (GOLD analysis project Ga0272442, IMG submission 200262) | Marine sediment archaeal communities from Little Sippewissett salt marsh, Falmouth, MA, United States - SSM-Form-2O | ecosystem: Environmental > Aquatic > Marine > Wetlands > Sediment ... | reverse complement strand
GCAAACTATAAAAAAGATGAGCTAAACCAATAAAAATAACATAAAGATAAATTAAGTTGAATTTTGAAATTGATAGATCTTCTACAAGTCTACCATAAAGAAATGAAGGAAGAATATCTAAGAGACCAGCAAAACCAGCCATTATCAATGCTATTATAAGAACAAATCTAAAGCCTTTGGAGTATTTCCAGGAATCTTTGAACTGTTGGACTAAAGAGTATTTTTTTATTTCTTCAGGATTTTTTGGGCGCCATTTGTATACAGCCATATTTGTGATGATTAAAGGTATGATTTATTTATGTGTCTGAAGTTTATAAATCTTTATCAGCGTCGGAAAAAAGGCCGAAAGATTTATATACTAGTGATGATTTCTTATAATATAATTGGGGGATTTTTGGAGATTTCTAGTTATTTTAGGTTAAAACCTCTAAAATCTCCTTAACAACTCTCTTAGGCTTTTGATTACCTGTATAAATAACTTTATCACAATTTTTTAATAAAGCATCTCTCTGTATAGGATATCTCTTTTTAGTCCTATCAAAAAGAGCTTTTTTATCTGATTTCTTGAAATGTTTTCTTTTGGCTTCTCTGCTAAAAAGTAAATCAACTGATTCCTTGGTTTTTTTAGAAGGCAATAATCCTATTATAAGTGATTTTTGTTTTGCTTTTTTTCTTAAATCTCTGCTTGCTTTTTTAAAATCTTGAGAAGCAAATGCACCTATTGACAAATCAAAAACAAAATCTTTTTTATTATATTCTTTTAAGATTAGTGTATATCCTTTTTTCTTAATGAATTCTTTTATTTTTCCTGATTTTATTGCCTTATCTAATCCTCCATGCTTTTTGAGGTGTTTCTCTCCTAAGTTGTCTGAGCTTAGATATTTAAGTTTGAGTTTTTTTGCTAGGAGTTTGGCTATTGTTGATTTTCCTACTGAGCGGGGGCCTGTTATTGTTATGTTCATCTTCCTCTTTTTCTCCAGAACATTAATAGACTAAAAGCTATAAAAAAGCTTACGGCTGTTATCATTAATGCTGTGCTTAATGAATACTTATCTGCAAACCACCCATATAGGGGTCCAAGTATGGCAAACATAAGACTTCCTGCCATGCTTTGAATAGATAATAATGTTGCTCTCTTATCTGGAGATAGGTGCTTGTGGGTATAATCATTGATTATTACTGGGCTAAATCCTCTTACAAACTGCTGCATAAAAATAAAGATAAATCCAAATATAACAAACCAATAACTCATGAATACTAAACTTAATACAGATAATAGAACTACTAGCCATAAACTCTTATTTTCTCCTAAGATCTCATCTAGTTTATTTGCTGATTTTGCTCCTGTTATTGCAAATATGCTAAAACTAGCCCATACTATTCCAAAATAAGCAATAGGAAGTCCTGATTCATTCATATATGGCTGGTAAAACCATAGAGAGATTCTTGCTATGGTTGCTCCTAATGCATGGAATAATAATAAGAATAATATATTCTTATTTGTAAAAGCCTCATGAAAACTTTCTTTTGTATGCTGCCAATAACTTGTTTTTTTGACTTTTTTATAATGATGAGGTTCCTTAAATGTTAAGCTTACCATTAACATAAAGAACATTCCTATTGCTACTAATAGCCAATTTAATCTAAGACTATAAACTGCTACTAATCCTCCTATAATTCCTGATATTGCTGCTGCTAAATATCCTAGAGATTTTGCATTTCCCCATATTTTTTTGAAATGTTTTTGTTTTCTTCTCTGTCTTAAAGATTCATATACAAATGCTGAATTTGCTCCAGATATAAAACTAGATCCTAATGCCCATGTGAATTCTGCTCCAAAGAACTGCCAGAAATTTGTTCCTAAAAAATAAGCAATAGCTCCTAATAAAGTAAAAAATGCTCCAACTATTAAACTTTGTTTTCTTCCTACTTTATCTGCAACAACTCCTGTTGGTACTTCTAGTATTACAATAGATATGGCAAATAATGCCTGAAGAATCATAATCTGAGTTAAACTAAGTCCATTTGCCTGCCAGAATAAAACTATAACTGGAATAATGAACATCAATTCTCTGAAAGATGCAAATAAGTAGAATTTTGGAATGTTATTTTTGATGTTCATCTTCTCAGACTCCTTCTCCAACTAGCAGGAGTAACTATGAATTTCTTTTCTTTATGTTTCTTGCCTGTTGCTCTGCATGTTTGTAATTTATGATTCATGCCCATGTATCTTCCTCCAAGTCTTTGTGCAAGAGTTGCTGAGGGAATATTTGTAGCAAAAACAGGAATCTCTATTTTTCTTAGATGAAGATCATTAAAACCATAATCTAGTACTCTGTTAGCTGCTTCTCTCATTATTCCTTGCCTATGATAATCTTCTCCTAGCCAGTATCCTAAACTAGGATTTCTTTCTTTGTCATTTAGATGATGTAATCCCACACATCCTATAAGATCTTCTTGATCTTTTAATTGTATATTAAAAAAATAATCTTTTCTAGGTCTTTCCTTAGATTTTTCAGCAACATGATTAACAAACCATTTTGCATCCTTCATAGTATAAGGAAAAGGAACTACTAAGAGCCATTTGCTAATATTTATATTATTAATATTTCTAACAATACTTTTTGCATCTTTCATAGTTGGTTGTCTAAGAATTAATCTAGGTGTTGTTAGTTTCATCTTCTTACCTCTTTTCCTAGCCAAACTAGGAAAGTCTTATTTTTATTTGTTTGTTTGGGAAGAAAGAAGAGGGTAAAATGAACCCAGATTGGATCTCCTCTTCTATTAGTTTCTTCCCAAATATGATTTATTTGTGTTTTCATTTTTCTAGTTTTAACTCCACTATATCTTTATCTTGAAGTATATGATCAAGTCCAACTTGTTGATCTGGAAATTTTGCACTTGGTCCTGTTATTTTTGCTGATTTGAACTTCCTTAAAACATCTTTATGAATCTTTTGTGCAAAATCCTTTATTGTAGATTCTTTATCTAAAATCATTGGGTCTTGGTGGTCTTTTGGATAAATCCTTATTAAATCACTTATCTTCCATATTGCTTGTCTTAAATCTTCAAGTCCTTGAGAGGTTTTTGTAGATATAGTAATTACATTTGGAAATTCCTTATTTAGCTCTTCTAGATTTTCTTTTGTATTCTTCATATCTATTTTATTTCCAATTACAATTACAGGAAGATTTATAGAAGATTTTCCTAATTCTTTTGTTATCTTCTTTACTTCAGATATTGGTTTTGTTAGATCAGCCATTAGCAAGATTCCATCTGCTTGTTTTACAATAGCTAGTAATCTTTTTCCATTTCCTGCATCTTCTGTTGCTCCTGCTATCAATCCAGGAAGATCTATAATCTGCATATATGCTCCATTAATGTTTATTGTTCCTGGAATTGGTTTTAGGGTTGTAAACTCATAATCTGCTACTTTTGTTTGTAATCCAGATAGTTTTTGTATTAATGAGGATTTTCCAACAGATGGTTGTCCAACTAAAACAAACTGTTTGCTTCCTTGCTTCTTAATATCAAGCCAGTCTTGATGTTTAATTTTTGATTTTGTTTTGGTTTTCTTTATTTCTCCATGTAACCATTCTTTGATTTTTCCGTATGGGCCTGTATTGTACCCTGGAAGCTCTGCTAAGATTTTCCTTATTTCGTTTAGTTTCTGTTTCCCTTCTATTCCATGCAATCGTTTTTTTATTATTTGCATTTGTATTGTGTGTGGCATTGCCATTCCGTATGAAAACCTAGGTTTTCCTAACAGGTCACCTTTCCTAAGAAAGGGTTGCTGTCAACCTGGGGTTCCTCCTATGTTTATTTTTCATTTTTTTCTCCATGTTATTTAACTGTTACTATCAGCAGTCTGCTCTGCAAAACCGCATTTTCCACATTTGAACCTAGTCACAGCTGCCTCATCTGAATACCATATTCCCATGTCTATGACCTGGGCTTTATCATATCCACATTTTTTGCATTTGTGTGGATAGGTTGCAAAGATATTCTTATCTTCAACAACACCAGTTCCAATTACTGGTTTTTTCTTTATGTTTTCAGATGCTTCTAGGTTGATTCCTAGATTCTCTATTTCTTGTTTATTTTTTTCCATTTTCTATTTTGTTTATTTATTTTTCTTGGATAAATCATATAAAAATCATAAAAATGTAAAAGACATAATAATGACTTAAAATGCTTAGTCAGAAACATGCAATAGATAATTGTCAATCTTGCATACTTCTTGGCTAAACCCAAGAATGTTTATGCTGATGGATTTGATCCAAATACAGCATTAGAGTTTACACTAGTAGTTTCTAAATATGTATACTTGTTGTGTATTCTCATGCAGTTTGTTAGAAATATGGTTATTTAAATTTTTTGGTTTTATGCAGCTAATTTTAGCTTTTCCCAGTTAAGATAAAAGGGGATTATGTCTTCATATTCCTTATCTTCTTGTTTTCTTGGCTTTTGTTTATATATATCTGATCCAATTGATTCCAACCTTAATTTTACAGGATCTCTTTCATAATCAGATTGTCTAGGTATTGGTGGAAGTTGCTGCATATACTTATTTCCTTTTGGCTTCATCCATTCAGGCATTTCAACAGGAGATAATCTTGAATAGGCATCAGAACCTCCAGGTAAGGCATATGGAAGTCCTTTTGCATCATAACTTCCTGAAGATGATATTGAAGAACCTCCAGAGTATGATGAACTACTTCCTGTTGAGTAATTTCCAGTTGAAGATCCTGCTGAGGACCCTGAGCCTTCATATGTTGTTGTCATTTTCTATGTTTTATATATTTATTAAAGAAATACACTCCACCTTTCCAATATTATCATGAATTAAGGGTTTTTATATTTTTCTCCTATATAATGATAATGTTATCGCTGCGTCTTGATACTCCTGTGATTGTGGTATCTTTGGTTCTGGCATTTTTACAGAAGAAGACAAAGTTTCTGATGTAATTCGCGGTTCTGGCATTGGAATAGGAGATGAATTTTTTGAAGTAGTCTTTGGTTCTGGCATTTTTACAGGAGCATATTTTCTATATACTCCTTCTAAGTATTCTAAATCCTTTTTTGATATTGCCATTTTACTTTTTTCTCCTTGCATGCAAAAAATCATGCATTAATCTCTTTACTTCTGGCCTGTCTTTAAAAGGATCCAAAGATCTTTCATTATCTCCAGAGTAAGCAAAGCCTAGTAAATAAGCTGTTATTGATTCAGCTAATTCCTCGCTTATAGATCTATATATCGTTGATGGGCACTTTCCTTTAAATTTTCCATTCTTATACCTAAATAAAGAAGAATAATGCGATATTGGTGGAAGAGGTTCTGTTGAATCTACAAAGTTTTTAACAAAGTCCTCTCCTTGAACAACTGAATTGCCTGGAAAAATCATAGAATATTCATTTCTATACATTGGTTCTACTGCTATTGAATGAGCTACTTCATGAACAAGTCCTTCAGAAGCTATTATTTTCCTTATATCTGAATCTCTAACTTGCCTTCTTGGAAGTTTGAATAATACTATCTTTCCAAGCCAATCCTTATAATCTATATATGAGGGAGCTATTGAAGTTGTATTTATTGCTTCTCTAACATCCTGTGTAGGAATGGGTTTATCAGAAGTTGAGTCTCTATGAAACCATGTTGAAGGCATTATTATGATATCTTGAAGAATCGATCTATCTCTAGCTTGTTGTGGAAATAATCCAATTAAACCTGCTATCTCTGCTTCAGATATATCTGGTTCTGCATTTCTTGTTACAGGGAATATATTACTATGTCCTTGTGTAGGGAGTCTAGCTAACAATATGTCTTTATTTTTTTTATACCAATCTATTGTTGGTTTTAAATCAAATCCTGATTGATCTGTCATTTTATTCTCTCCTTAATAAATGACCATATTTTAGCTGAGGTCTAGTTTTGTCAATATTTGCCTCTCCAAAAGATCTTCTTAATAACCAATCATATTTCTTAACTAACAATGGATCTCCATTTGCTCTTCCTTCCCTTTGATTTAAAAAATCTTCCATTAATGGACCATAGAAAAATTGAGGGTTAACAAATAAGCATCTATCTTTTTGGTCAGTTATTGCACATATCCCTGTACCATCAAAATTAACAAATGGTTCAGACCATAAGTTTGAAGATACATACTGGAAAGGTAAAACATCTAATAATCTAACATCCATTCCTACTGAAGGCATTTTTAATGGCTTAGCTGTATGTATTGTAACTGGCTCTCCATTATGTCTAGCTAGTTTTGCCATTTGTGCTTCATAATTTTGTGTTCTAATTCTATCTGCATCTTCATATTTTTCACATTCCTCTAGAGTATTTGCTATAAAGTTTAAGTGTAACATCCTTCCTAGATTGCCTTCTTCTATAATTCTCTTTATATCTTCTTCTGAAGGATCTTCTAAATCAATAGGAGCCTTAGCATCGATATAGTTAATCTCATAGATCTTTCTGATTTTTTCTGCTAAATCTGTTGCCCTTATATTATAATCTTCTGTCATTTTATACCTTAAAAAGAAAATTATATTATATAAATCTTTCTATATGTTGTTTCTTATTAGTAGTTACAAGTAGTAAAGTTTATATAGTTATTAAGATTAATATATAACATGGAAGAAACTGAATTAAGAGGGCATCATGTTGAATGTCTTGCAGAAAGGCATATTGGAACTAGCCGAAAACCTAAGGAAGAACCAAAAGAAATAGATGTATCTAAATATCTAATAAGCATTATAGGGTATCCTCAAGATAAAGCCATGGAGGAATATAAAGCAGATAATAGACAAGGTATTACTAGTGGAAGTTTATTAGGTAAGGAATATGATGAATTTTTAGAAGGAAAGGGAGAGGATTTTCTTCAAGAACTTTTAGCAAATCCTGATAGGACTATAGTAATAGCTAGAGGTCATGATTCTCTTTGTAGATTATGCCCTAGATTTACTTCTCATGTATGCCAACCTCATGAAGATGATGAAGGAGATAAAAGAGCATTAGAAGAATTTGGATTAGAAGAAGGAAGAACATATGCTATCAGAGAATTATTAGAGAGATTTGAAGATTATCAAACAAGAACTGGTTTTGCTAGTCCAAGGCAAAAAAAAGCAGATGAAAGAGATAGAGAAGAACCCAAATTGATCCCTAGAAAAGGCAAGTATATATTAAAGTAATTCTTCAAAAACAGGTTTTTTGATTTGATAAAAAATTCCCAATGGAATTTTTCCTTTTCCATCTGTATAATTAAATTCTTCTGCAAGTTTCATAGCAGCAGATAGGTTAGATGTATCATGATTTTTAATCATATATGTTCTTTCTTTTACACCAATATCTGGGTGAAAGATTATACATGGTTGAATAACTTCTATAAATGAAAAGCCTTTGTGTTTTTTTGCTTTTTCTAGTATGTTTGAAATTTGTTTGACATCTGCATATACCCTTGCTACAAAACTACATCCAGCTGATAACATCAACTTTATAGGATTTATAGGAGGAGTTTTAACACCAAAAGGAGTTGTTTTATCTATAAAACCTGGTTCTGTTGTTGGTGTAGGTTGGGAAACAGTTAGGGCAAAGACCTGATTATCATGTACTAAATATGTAAAATTACTATTATATCTTGCTGCATGTATTAAATGAGAGATTCCTTCTGCATATGCATCTCCATCTCCGCTAAAACCTATCACATTTAGTTTTGGATCTGCTATCTTCATTCCAATACAAGTCGGAATAACTCTTCCATGTAAGGTATTAAGGCCTGGAAGATTTATGTAGTCAAACATCTTTGCATGGCAACCTATTCCTGTTACTATTGCATGCTGCTCTTTTTGTCTTTTTAAATATTGTTCAACTCCTGCTAGGATTTGGAAGTTGAAACATCCTGGGCACCATGTTGGTTTTGTTTTTGTTCTTATCATGTTCTTTTCTTTACCTCATTTACAATATCATCTGATGAAAATTCTCTAGAATCATATTTGAGAATTTTATTTTTATTATCTATCTTCATCTGAAGTTGTTCAGATATTAAATCACTTAGAGGACTAGTTGCATTATTTTCAATGACAATGATATTTTTATTTTTTAATTCCTTGGATATATCAGGAAAAGGTTCTAAGTACATTATTTGTATGAACTTAGCATCTATATCTGGAAGAGCATCTATAATAGCTCCTTTTGTTGATCCCCATGCAATTATTACATTTTTAGAATTTTTAGTTCCATATATATTATATGTTTCAAATTTTTTAGTTTCTTTTTTTAACTCTTGTTTTTTCTGCAGTCTTTCTTTTATTTTTTGTATTATTATTTCTGGTTCATCTGTTGCTGATCCTTCTTTATCTTTTTCATAAGAATTAAATCTCTCTAGTTTTGTTATTGAGTTCTTGCTCTCTATTAATATTGGAGATTTATCAGAAGAATATTTAGACTCAGCTAAGTGTTTATCACCTATTATTATAGCAGGTATTCTATATTTTTGAGAAAAGTAGAATGCCTCGCTTGTAAGAGTCATAGCTTCATCTGGATCTCCTGGAGCTAATACTATCCTTGGGAACTCTCCATGTCCTGCTTTTAATGCTATATTCATGTCTCCTTGAGCTGTGTAAGTGGGAACTCCTGTTCCTGGTCCAGGTCTTTGTGATAAATAAATAACAAGAGGTATTCCAGCTACTCCTGTTAAAGATAAAGCCTCTGTCATAAGATCAAATCCTCCTCCTGATGTTCCTACCATAACCTTCTTACCTATCATACTAGAACCTATTGCTGTATTTATCACAGCTATCTCGTTTTCCATTTGTATTGTCTTGTGTGTACTTTTCTTGTTTTTCATAGCTTGAGCTAATTCTGTGAGCACTCCTGTAGCAGGAGTCATTGGATATGCGTAATAGAAATCTAATCCAGAATTAATAGCTGCCTGAGAGATTGCTTGAGAGCCATTCATAAAACTAAGATTTTTGTTTTTTAACTGTTTAAGATTTATTTTTGTTTTTTGTGATTTGTAGCCCTCTGTTGCTTCTTTTATGTTTTCGTTATATCTTCTTTTTAATTCCTTGAGTTCATTATCAAGTATTTTAAAATCCATATTTAATATTTTGAAAATAGCTCCTGCATGATACATATTTGGATGATTGCCATCGAGTATTATTGATTTTTTATTGCAATTCTTTTTATGAAGGTTTATTGTATTCTCATCTAAAGCAATTAAGAGATCTATTCCTTTGCTATTACTAGCTATTGGAGAATCTGAAAAACTAAGGAAATTAAAATTATGTCCTCCTCTTATTAGAGATTGGTAATCTCTAGAGTAAAAAACATAATATCCATTAGATATCAGAGCTTTTGCTATAAGGTCTGATAAAATATTAGGGCCTTGTCCTGCTTGGCCTCCAATAAGAACATTATACCTCATTTTTATAGAAATATATGTTATAAGAGATATTTAAAGTTAATTATCTATAATCTCATTAGCCTGATACTTAGAAATAGAATGAACTTCGACTACCATAGATTCTGGAATCTTGAAAAATATCTTGGGATTCCTAGACCTATCTATTCCTAGACCAACCAAGTCTTTATAATTAAAATCTTTAGACATAAGATATATATGAAAAGACGTGTATTCATCGTTATTCTCTGTAGAAGAAATTCTTGCATTATCTGTTAGACATTCTAGACTTAATGAAGAAGGATCTTTTTCAGAAGATCTGGCTACTAGAACAGCTTCAAAATTTCCAAGGTTTCTTCTCAATAAATAATAACTTTCCTTCATCTGATATATTAATAAATCCAGTTAAAAAAGATTGCAGGTGCAGAATATATTAATCAGAGAATCCAAATCCTTTCTGAATTAATCTGTATTGAAATCTTCTTTCTAAATAAGTGTCTATTGCTGTTCCTACTCCAGGAACCATTCTAAGTATATCTAGGAGATTAGATTTAGCTCCTTTCTGATGATCATCCTCACTTCCTATTAAATTCCAATAATATTCATCCATTATTCTATAGAATTAGTTATATTTTTAAGGATTATTATGTTAATAGAGATATGAAAAAAGAGTTAAAATACAGAAAAGCAATATTTTGTGTTCTTTACATTAAGGATGAAGAAAAAATAGAATACCTATTGTTCAGAAGGAAGAAGCACTGGAAAGGATGGGAGTTTTGCAAGGGTGGGTGTGAGAAAGAGACATTAAAGCAATGTGTAGTAAGAGAGGTGAAAGAGGAAACAGGACAAAAAGTAATTGATATTAAGAAGTATAAAAAAAATGGGAGATTTAGATATGAAAAGGAATTAAGTGATAGACCCGGTGTTATAGGCCAGACATATACTCTTTTTTCAGGAAGATTAAGGAATAAGAAAGTTAAGATAGATAAAAAAGAACATTTTTCTTATAAGTGGATGAGTTTTGATAAAGCTATTAAGATTTTGACATGGCCTAATCAGAGAGCTTGTTTAAGAATTGTTAATAAAAAACTAAAATGAAACATTGGATAGTTGTTTTTGTTATCTTTGTTGTTGTAATTTTTGGATTCTTGTTGCTCAGTAAAGCTGAATATAGACATGTTTGTTTTGATGAAGATTGTTTTGAGGTAGAAGTAGCTAGAACAGCAGATGAACAATCCAGAGGATTAATGTTTAGGGAGGATCTGGAAGGAGATAAGGGTATGTTATTTGTTTATAATGAAGAGGGAATATATGGTTTTTGGATGAAGAATACACTGATTCCCTTAGATATAATATGGATTAAAGATAATAAAGTAGTCTATATCAAAGAAAATGCTCTGCCCTGTAATGAGACATGTGATTCTATTGTTCCTGATGTTGAAAGTAATTATGTTCTAGAATTAAATGCAGGTAATGTTAAAGAATTAGATATTAAGGTAGGAGATAATGTTAATCTAAAAAGAAATCTTCATTAATGTCATCGCTGTTTTTTATGAGATCATCTTTTGTTATGACTCCCACTACCTTTCCCTTATCAACAACACTTATGCTTGACATATTATTATCAGACATTAGCAAAGCCGCATTATCTATATTTTCATCAGGACTCACAGTTACTTTAGTTTTTGATCCTCTTGACGATTTCATTATCTCTTTTACTCTCATGATTCTTTTTCCTCTTCTTGCATCTCTTTTACTTCTTCTTCACCTCCAGACATAGCAAAAGAGACTACTAAATAGAATAATCTCAATACGATCTCTATTAAAATTATGAAGAAAGCGTAATAGATAATTGTATCTACATGACCAGGGACAGATGCCATTTTTGAGATAGTTGTAGATATATCAAAAAATCCAGGTGTTAAGATAACAACACCGAGTAATGTGAATGGGAACATTTTAGCTAGATCTTTTGAGAGATCTTCTTTATAATATGAAGTGACCCTCACAGCAGTGATAATAGAAGCAGAAATTAATAATATGCTTGAGAGTGGTTGTTCTTTAGCAAGTATGATCAGTAAAATAGAGAATACTGCAAACCAAAAACTAGTTACAAAGGGAAGTATGACTATAAACTCTATTATATAAAAAATAATCACAAATAATTTTATTAACCATGCATATGAAAAGTGATTATATTTGTTCAGGTTTAATCTTATTATATCTCTTTTTGCAACAAATCTGTAAAAAATCCATACAAAGATAGAATAAATGATAACCATGATAGTAACCATGATTACAGGAGGAAGTATCTGCATATTTTCAGGAAGGGTATTAAGAATATAAGAGTATGCGTCTGCAAATGCTGAAGCTGTTTGATTTATCACCTCTACCATATTATATCATGATTTTTAAAGTATTTAAAATATTCTGAATCTAGCTCTTAGGTTCTTGGTCTGGGTTTGCTAATTCCTCTTTCTCTTTTTCAGATGATTGGGGTTCTTTTTCTGGTTGTGTTTCTTGTTTTACTGTTTCAGGTGATGTTTTTGGTTCATCAGGTTGAGGAGCTGGTTCTGTTGGTTTCTCCTCTTTCTTTTCCTCAGCTGGTTTTTCAACTACTGGTTCTTCTTTTTTCTCTTCTGTTGGTTTTGCATCTCCACCTCCAGCTGGTGTTTCTCCTTCTTTAGGAGCTTCTTCTTTTTTTGGAAGCAAATCTGCAAACTTTTTACTGCCTTCTTTTTTAACAATCATATTTATCTGCGAAGTTTTTTCAGATATCTCCTCTCCCCTAATACTTTTTCTTAACCTCATGCCTTTTCTTGTATCATTCATTCCTTTGTCTTTTCTTGTTAATAATAAACCTCTTAAATGGCTTCCTGGTTGTCCTTTTATACCTGGAAAACCAGCTATATCACTTGTTCCAGTTATCTCTAATTCATAACCTTCAAGATCAGGAGATACTATATTTCCAGCTATTACTTCTCCTATCTTATTTCTGATAAGATCTTCTGATTCTGATTCTATCTTCAGTGTTTTTCCTTTATCGGATATATTAATTTTAAAGGGCATCTTATGAAAAATCAAAAAAAATCTGGTATTTAAACTTTGTGTAAAGGTCTATTATATACTTAGATATAATAAGATTTATAAATGCCTGTTAAATTATTTTTTATTACAAAAATAAAAGAGATAAGCCATAATGGAAGAGTTCGAAAGAGACATTGATGGATTCTTCGACGATGATGACGAAGAAGTGAAAGAGGAACTTTAGAAAACTTTATTTTTTTTATTTTTTTCTTGAACATAGGCGACAGCTTCGCAAAATTAGGATTTTGTATATATTTTGGATTGTCATAATTCTTTAAAAGGATATCTGGTTTTTGATAAAAATGGGAAGGATGTTTTATCTGCCTTATGATAATGGTATAAGAATACTTGGATTCTATCCAAGAAATCTAGGAGTTGTGACAGCTACTCCTCCTGGTACAGACCATATATGTCATGCCACTTATCTTAATAGAGCAGGTGCCATAGACACTAATAGATGTAATATAGATTATTTTCTTGTTAGAAGTGATGCAAAAGAAGAAGAGTTGTTTGGTAAGGATCATAAAATAATTCACTCTAAGAAAATTCCAAAACATATGTTAAGAAGAGGAGATAAGCCAAGTATAGAAGAGAGATATGGTATGAGGTGGCAGATAGTTAATGAATTTAGAAGTCTAGAACCTGTCATAAAAAAAGTTGGAATCGTAGATGTTCATGATCATATGCTTGGAAAAAAAGATCCAAGCATTACATCCGATATTAGGACAGAATATGTTGATTCAATAGAATCTACAGCAGGAATAACTGAGAAGAACACATTAGAGATAGATCCAGGAGGAAAGCAGACTTTTTATCCTAGTTGTATTCTTGATATTAATATAGATTTTTCTAGATGGTGCATGTCAGAGATAACTCCTGATGGAAAAGTCATGCCTTGGGGTGCCTGCATATATTGTTATGCTGGTTTCAAACATGCTGGATATCCTTATGTATTTACAGCTACCAAAGATCAACTTGTTGAACAGATAAAAAGAATCAGAGCAGAAAGAGAAAAGCAAGGATTAGAGACAAGATATATTAGATTAGGGAAAAAAGTAGAGACAGGAGTTGATATGTTCAGAGAACAAAGAATGATATTATATGAAGCTTGTCTAGAAACAGGATTGAGTTGTGTTTTTCCAACAAAATTCTTAAGTTTTGATATAGAAGAAGCAGAGATGTTAAAAAGAACAGATTCAAGTTTGCTTATTAGTCTAGGGAAAAATGAATTTGAACCAGGAGCTTGTTTACATGGGAAGACAAATAACTGGAGATTAGAGCAGGGATTATTATATCAGGATGATGGAGTCAGAGTTGTTCCATATGTTTTAGTTGATGCTGTTAAAGAAGATGGAGGAGAGCATTTTGCAGATAATCTAAGAAAAGCAGAGGGTTTATTTGATAGGATGCAGATACTTCCTGTAAGGATAAGGCATAGGGGGCCTGGGGAGAGGATATTAGGAGGGTGGAATGACATATTAGGTGAATATAGGGAAAATGATATAAATGGAAGTACAGGAGGTTATGAGAAATCAAGAGATCATACTAGATTAGCAGTACATATACATCCATCATTAGCAGATAGAGTAGGAGACAATACAGGAGATTGCAGGATGTGCCATCATAATTCTCATCTTACATGGTGTGGTAAGTGTTTTATGGGTAAGGAAAAAGGAGAGATAATAGATACTCCTGAGGTTAATGTTGAAATAAAATTCAAAAGACCTAAAAAAGGCAAAAGACCCAGGTATACAGGAAATGAATTATTTGACATGGACGCAGATGAAATCAAAAATGGTAAATCTAAAGCATAAAACATATTTTGATGTGCAATAATGCTTATAAAATAATTCTGGCATGAATTTTAATGAAAAAGAGAGTAAAAAAACCCAGATTAGTAGATGTTTCTTCTGATAAAATACAGACAGGAAGTAATTATAGGAAATTTAAAAAAGAAGATCTTGGAGATTTGTTGGAAAGTGTTAAGAGAAGAGGATTATTACAACCTGTTATACTTACTCGAAATGAAGATCCAAAAACTAAAAAGAAAAAACCTTATGAACTTGTTGCAGGAGAAAGGAGATTTTGTTGTTGTGATATATTAAGGAGAGATGTTAGAGGAGTTCTCTATGAAAATCTTACAGAAGAGAGATTTTTAGCTATTCAGCTTGCAGAGAATTCTAAAAGGCATATTAATCCAGGAGAGTTGGCAGAGAGTGCTTTTGATTTGTATAAAGAATTAATTGCAGAGAAACTTGGATTGGATCCAAGAAAGCTTGATAGATATAATCCAGATAATCTTCCTGAAAAATATAAAAGAGAGCTGTCTATAAATGATACTGCTGCTCTAATTGGAAGAGGAGAATCAACAACAAGAGATTATTTTGCTTTTATGAAATTGGATAAAAGAGTCAGAAACATGGTTATAAAAGGTCAGTTGGATTTTGGCAAAGCTGTTGTGTTATCTAGACTTCCTAAAGATTCTCAATTATCAACTGCTGTTAATTTTCATGGATCAAAAAAAGAACTTGAGTTAATGTTAAAAGATAAGGAAGAGAAAAATACAGATTTTTCCTTGAATGGAGATATGAGAACTAGACCTTATAATGCTATGGCTAAGCATCTAGATATAATAAGTAAGGTTGTAAAAGCAAGTGTAGAGCATTTCAGATATCCTTCAAATAGAATGGATGGGGAATTGACAAGTGTTGTTGATGAGGGATTAAGGGTTTTATATGATATAAGGGATGTGATAGAGCAAGAAGCTTCTGCAAAAGGCAGATTAGAAAAAATGCTGTCTATGGTAGATGGAAAGAAATCTTCTGCATACAAAAAATTTGTACTGGGAACTAAGTTTGATCTTACAGGAGAGGTTAGTGGGGATTTTGGAGAAGAATTAAAGATGATTTCTGTCAGATTATTAGATGAGGATAAAGAACAACCGAGAAAAACATATGATCCTGTCGGGATAAAAGAATTAGAAGATAGTATATCAGAAGTAGGACAGATAGAACCATTGCTTGTTTCCCCTGTTGGAAGAAGGTTTATTGTTGTAGATGGAAACAGAAGAAGAAGAGCTTTAGCTAATATTGGAGAGAAAGAAGCGTTGTGTGTTGTTGCCCATATGAATAGAGTACAGAGGAGAGTATGCCAGTTTGAAGCAGAGTTTCATCAAGAAGACAGACCTGATGAAAGGGCAGAGACAATATATAGATGGGCTGATTTGAAGAAGAGACAATCTAAGACTGATATGAGCCAGAGACAAGTGGCAGATCAGCTTGGTTATAGCAGAAGTACTGTAAAAACTGCTTTAGATTTTGCTTCTCTATCTGATAATGTTAAGAAAATGCATAGGCAAGGATTGCTTACATATGGGGCAGCTTCTGAACTTTCTAAAGTTCCTAAAGATATGCAGAGAAAACTTGCATTTCAAATATACCTAAGAGGAAGAAGTGCAAAAGCTGCAAAAGAAGCTGTTAGAGCATATGAAGAAGATAGAGATGTTCCTATGTTATTTGGAGAAGATGCAGGAAGAACAGGTTTTGGTCCTTTGTTATTAAATGATCTGCAAAAGCATCTACATGCTAGTTCTTTGAGAACATTAGAAAATGGAGATACATATAAAAGCAGTTTTGTAACAGGATTTTATTCTTTGATAAGAGACTTAGAAAAATTAAGGAGCTATTGCAAAAATGGCTAAGGCAAATCAAAAGCCTAATACTAATTATGGCAGGGCAAAACATGTTGCTTTTTCTATTAGGGATATGAGACAAAAGAGAGAATTTCCATTTAATAGATCGGATATTTTTCCAGATGCTATTGTTCCTGAGGGTATAGATGTTGGAACTAGGAAACATGCACAATATTTATTTTATTCTTGTATGATTGATGAAGCAGCTGATGCTAATATTATTTATGAAGCTATGAGAAGATTAGTAGAAAGATTTGATTTAGAAAATCTTCATAAATTAAGTAGGTCTGAATTAAAAGGAGTATTAACGCAACCTTTTGAAAGATTAGGAGATCCAGAGAGAGCAGCTGTTAACCCTATTGATACTCTTTATCATAATTCTAGAAAGTTACAAGAAGAATTTGAAGGTGATCCTAGATTAATATTAAGGCAAGGAGTTGATAAAACAATAAAAACAATTATGTATGGAAAGAATAGAAAGCAAAAATTTAAGAGATATGGAGAAGGTAAGTCTGCATTGTTAATGAAGAATTTTGTTAGATTTGGTATGTGGGATTTTTCAGAATTTGAAATCCCTATAAAAATAGATAGGCACGCTATTAGAATAAGTCTAGGAACAGGGGTTGTTGAGATTCCTGAGAGTATGAGAAGAGGCAGGGCAGGTAGTTTAACAAGAATATTAAGACAAATATATCATGAAGTTTGTATGAACGAAAAGATTTCTGCTATAATGTTAAATGATGGTATGTGGGCTACAGGAAGATATAATTGTAGGCATAATGATGATATATATTGTAGAACAGCTTGTAGAGTAGGGTGCAGTCATAGACCTGAGATAGAAGGATCTAATAAAAAATCTAGTGGTATGACTTCTTGGTATCTTCCAGGAACAGAAAAAAGGAAAAATACAGATAACTTATTTAGATTAATGTCTTGTGAAGAATAAATCTTAGAAAAATTAAAGTTGTTTAGCAACTAAGTCAGTACAAACACCAGCTGCTACTGTTGCTCCAGCATCTCTGATAGCAAATCTACTCATATTTGGATTCTCAGATTGTTTTTCAATTACTAAGTTTCCGATTGGTTTTAGTTTTACTATAGCAACATCTCCGTTCTTTAAGAAATCAGGTTTTTCAGGCATAGCTTGTCCTGTTTTCGGATCTAGCTTACTTACTAATTCTATAAATTGACAAGGTACTTGGGCTGTGTGTACATGGAATACAGGTGTATACCCTTTAGCAACAACAGTTGGGTGGTTGATTATAGCTATTTGAGCTGTGAATTCTTCAGCAATTGTAGCTGGTTTTGCTGCATCACATACAACATCTCCTCTTGCTACATCTTTTTTACCCACACCTTTTATAGAAATACCAACATTATCTCCTGCTGGTGCTTCTTGTAATTGTTCATGGTGCATTTCTATACTTCTAACTTCTCCATCAATACCTTTTCCTGATCTTCCTGGTAGGATTTTAACTTTTTGTCCTACTTTCATGATTCCTGTTTCTATTTTTCCAACAGGAACAGTTCCAATACCTGTTATTTCATAAACATCTTGTAAAGGCATTCTCATTGGTAAGTCTGTAGGTTTTTTAGGTTCTTCAAATAAATCAAGTTGTTCTAAGATTGTTGGTCCTTTGTACCAAGACATCTTGTCTGATTTTTTAGCAATATTATCTCCCATTAATGCAGAAACTGCTAAGAAAGTAACTTTTTCAGGATTTATTCCAACTACTTTTAATAGGTCAGAAAGTTCTGCTTTAACTTTATTGAATGTTTCTTCTTTATATTCAACAGTATCCATTTTATTGATTACAACAGCTACTTGTGTTACTCCCATTGTTCTTAATAACCATAAGTGTTCTTTTGTCTGAGGTTGAACTCCTTCTGCAGCAGCAACTGTTAAGAAAGCAGCATCTGCTTGGCTAGCTCCTGTAATCATATTTTTAACAAAGTCCTTGTGACCTGGTGCATCAATGATTGTTATCTGATATTTATTAGTCATTAATTTTTTATAAGAAAGGTCTATTGTAACTCCTCTTTCTCTTTCTTCTTTAAATCTATCCATAACATAAGCAAACTCAAAACCTACTTTACCATGTTTCTTAGCTTCTTCTTTGTATTTTGTAAGCTCTTGTTCTGGTAGGTTTCCAGAGTCATACATAAGTCTACCTACACAAGTAGATTTACCATGGTCTACGTGACCTACAAACACAACATTAAGATTTGGTTTTTCGTGTGCCATTTTTTACAATTATGGTAAAAAAGATTTGGTTTATAAATCTTTCTGTTATTTGGGATATATTTTTAAAATATAAACTGCTGTAAAAAATATGGATATTGTTATTATTGTCCTACTAATTTACTTAGTATTAATGTTTGGTATTGCTTGGTATTTCTCGAGGAGAGAAGGTATTGAGGCTTATTTTATTAATAGTAAGAAAACAGGATTATGGTTAATGGTTTTTTCTAGTGTTGCTACTATGATCGGCGCAGGAGCAACAGTTGCTATTGTTTCAGAAGTTTATAATACAGGTATATCTTATGGGATAGCATTGCCAGTTTCACTTATAGTTGGAGCATTGTTAATGGCTTTTTTTTCTAAAAAAATAAAATCATTTGGAGAGGAAAATAAAGCATATACATTAGTTGACTTTTTTCATAAAAGATTTGATAATAAAAACAAAATCCTTGCATTTGTATTGCAGTTATTTATATTGATTATGTGGGTAGGTACCCAAGGAATTGCTATAGCTGCTATTGCCTCTGTTTTAACAGGAATTAATTTTCACATTGCATTACTTTTAGCTGCAGGTATAACTATCTTATATACCTCAATAGGTGGATTGAAAATTGATTTTATTACAGACTTCATACAATTTTGGATTATTCTTATAGTATTTTTGATTATGGCTTTGTTCAGCTATAATAGTATAGGAAGTATTTCTTCTCTTGTTTCTCAACTTCCTCAGGGGCATTTAGATCCTCTTGCTTTCGGGGGATTAACTTGGTTTTTAGGAGTCATATTTCTTAGTGGATTTTTATATATTGGAGGAAGTCATCATTGGCAGAGAATAGTTTCTGCTAAAAGTCAAAAAATAGCTAGAAAATCTTTTTTTATGACTATTCCTTTTTTTATATTAATCGGATTAATAACTATATTTTTTGGATTAGTTGCGAGTACTAAATTATCAGGTATAGAACAAGATCTTGCGTTATTTTCTTTAATGGAAACTATGTTGCCTCCTTTTCTTGTTGGGATTGGATTTGCTTCAATTTTAGCTGTTATAATGTCTTCTGTAGACTCTCTTCTTATAGGGGGTTCTACTATTATTTATAGAGGTTTATTTAAGAAAGATCAATTTGATAATAAAAAAGAAATATTTTATGCTAGATTAATAACAGCTTTATTTGGAATTTGTGGATTTGCTGTTGCTTTTTTAATTCCAGATATAGTTTCTCTTTCATTAATTACTTCATATTTGGCAGTAGCTTTTGGAATCCCTCTAATTTTTGGTCTTTATTCTAAGAAACTTTCTGCAAATGCTAGTTTTTATGCATTGTTTTTATCTGTTATAGCTTTGTTAATTGCTTTTCCAATTATGGGATCTAATTCATTTGTTGTTCCTTTAGTAATAAGCCTACCTATTTTGATCTTTTATGATAAGATATTTAAGAAAAGTGGTAAAGTTATTTTGAAAGATCCTCTTCGAGGAATTTAGAATTAATTACTCTCCTCCTAAATCCAAATTATTATTTAAGAATTAAAAGTAACTTCAATTTGAATTTACTCTCCTCCTAAATCCAAATTATTATTTAAGAATTAAAAGTAACTTCAATTTGAATTTACTCGTTCTCAGATAAGCCTTTTCTCTCTCTTATCTGCTTGACTACTTGTTCTTGAACACTTGCAGGCATCTTCTCAAATGACTGATCTACCATAGAGAATGTTCCTCTTCCTTGGGTAGCACTTCTTAACTCGCTTGCTAATCCAATCATCTCAGCTACAGGCATCTTTGCCTTAATTTCTGCCTGAGTTGCTGTTTGATTAACATTTTCAAGTTGGCCTCTCTTACTTTGGATAAGTTTTGTCATCTCAGCCATCATATCTGCAGGTCCTTCAAACATCATTGTTTGTAATGGTTCGAATAAAACTGGTTTTCCAGAATCAAAAGCCATTCTTATAGAGTCTCTAACA
>Ga0272442_10003985_pt1 | contig 20381 bp, 20 predicted proteins | sample SSMForm2O_FD_200262 | JGI IMG/M metagenome (GOLD analysis project Ga0272442, IMG submission 200262) | Marine sediment archaeal communities from Little Sippewissett salt marsh, Falmouth, MA, United States - SSM-Form-2O | ecosystem: Environmental > Aquatic > Marine > Wetlands > Sediment ... | reverse complement strand
ATTTAAGACTTAGAGATAAAGCCTGTGAAGAAGTCGGTATTAATTCAAATCATTTAGAATTTTCTGAAACAGTAACTGAAAAAAAAGTTCTTGATACAATTAAAAAATTAAACAAAGACAAGAATGTTCATGGAATATTAATTCAATTTCCAATTCCAGGACATATTTCTCAAGATAAATTAATTAATTCACTTGATCCAAAAAAAGATGTTGAAGGCTTTAATCCATTTAATATGGGTCGAACACTTATTGGTGATGAATATATTATTCCGTGTACCCCGTTGTCTGTTTTAACCATTTTAGAGAGTGAAAAAACAAAACTTCAAGGTAAAGATATTGTAATTATCAATCATAGTAATGTTGTTGGTAAACCATTAGCTGTGCTTTTTTTAAATAGAAATGCAACAGTCACAGTTTGTCATGTTTTTTCAAAAGATACTAAAAGTTATGCTAAAAACGCAGATATTTTAATTACTGCAACTGGTTTGCCGAAATTTATAAATAAAGAATTTGTAAAAAAAGGCGCTTTTGTAGTTGATGTTGGAATTATTAAAACAAAAGATGGGATATGTGGAGATGTTGATTTAGAATCAATAAAAAATATAGCAGGAAAAATCACACCTGTTCCAGGTGGTGTAGGTCCAGTAACTGTTGCTAGTGCACTGACAAACATGATTAAAACTTTTAAGAATTGTGTTAAATAAAAATATTTTTTATGTTTCGGTTTTTGAAAAAGAATAGCTTCCTACACCCATCATTATAACCATTATTAGAAATACAATTCCTAAATCAATATATGGAGAAATTAAGTTGTTAGTTCCTGTTAAGCTACCTCTTATACCATCTACCATATAAAAAAGTGGATTAAAACTTGCAATTGTTTTCATTTGTGGTATAGTATCAACTGGAAAAAATGCAGATGATAAAAAGAAAAGAGGCATAATTATTAAATTCATAATTATTTGAAAACCTTGGAAATCATGCATTTTTGAAGCAACTACTAAACCAAATCCTACAGCTGTAAAGGCTATTAGTATCATAAAAATAATTGTAAATAAAAGGCCGGGAATTGTTGTTTGAATACCTAGAGCAAGTGCAATAATTAATATGATAAAACCTTGAATTAGAGCTGTTGTTGCTCCTCCAAGAGTTCGACCAATAATAATTGAAAATCTACTAATTGGAGCAACTAAAACTTCTTGTAAAAAACCAAATTGTCTATCCCAAAGAACTGATACACCTGTAAACATTGAAGAAAACAAAATTGCCATTGCAATAATACCTGGTGCTAAAAAATTCATATATTGTCCTTCTTGAACTGAACCAATTGTTGCCTTGCTAAATCCTGAGCCGAGAATAAAAAGGAAAAAAAGTGGTTGAACAATCATTCCAACTATTCGACTTTTTGATCTGATAAATCTTTTCATTTGCCGAAGCCACATGACATATATTGCTTGGAGTTCATTACGTATCATTGATTCTAACCTCTCCTTCTTATATCACGTTGAGCCATTAGTTTCATGTGGTTTTCAGGTTCTGTGTCTCTAATTGTTCTACCAGTAAAAGATAAAAATACATCATCAAGAGTTGGTTTTCTCACACTTATTGATTTAATTTTTATTCCTTCTTTTTGAGCAATTTCAATAATAATTGGAATTTTTTCATCACCTTTTTCAACGCCAAAAGTTAAAGTATCCCCTTGTTTTTTCATTTTACTAATCCAATTTTCTTTTTCTAGACGTTTAATAATTCCATCCATATTTGTTGAAGAAAGAGAGATTAAATCGTTTGCAACTGAATTTTTTAAATTTTCATTTGTATCTATTACCAAAATTTTTCCATGATCAATTATACCTACTCTATCACATAGATTATCAGCTTCATCCATATAATGGGTTGTTAGAAAAATTGTTGTTCCTTCTTCTTTGTTCATTTTTTTTATATATGCCCATATTGCTTGGCGGGTTTGTGAATCCAGACCTAAAGTTGGTTCATCTAAAAATAATACAGTTGGATAGTGCATTAGACCTCTGGCAATTTCAAGTCTTCTTTTCATTCCACCCGAATAATTTTTTACTAAAATTTTATTTTTATCAACAAGATCTACTAATTCTAATACTTCTTGTATTCTCTTGTTTCGTTTACTTCTTGGAATTCCGTACATTCTTGCATGAAAGTCTAGATTTTCTTTACCTGTTAATTCAGTATCAAGAGCAGGTTCTTGAAATACAATTCCAATATTTTTTCTTACATTATCTCTATTTTTTATAATATCATAATTTGCAATAGTTGCAGAACCATTTGTTGGATTAAGTAGTGTTGTAAGCATTTTAATTGTTGTTGTTTTTCCTGCACCATTTGGCCCTAAAAAACCAAAAATTTCTCCTTTTTTTACGGAGAAAGTTACATTATCAACTGCTGTAAAATTATTGAATTTTTTAGTTAAATTCTCTGTAGTAATTATATCTAAATTGTTTCCCATTTTTTTAGTTAATATAAATATTTATTATTAAACCTATCTTTATTTTGTAATTAAAAATATAAATAGAAACTTTTATATTTGTAATATTATATTGAATTTATGATAGATATGAAAAGATGTATAATTTCAATAGGAATATTTTTAATGCTTTTTATAACAATTTTTATGCCTCTTTCTTCAAGTTTTCAAATAGATTTAATAGAGACAAAGTCTAATAAATGTTTATATAACATATTTCCAAAACCTACAGAATTCATAATTAAGCCAGATATGGGAAGTATTAGAATTGAAATGAAAGAAGATGGTCAAGGATCTGATTGTGATGAATATCCATATTGTTTTGACGTAGATAAATCAAATTTTAATAAAACTACAGTTGAAATGTTTGTTCCTCATAAATTAGCCATATTTCCAGTAATGTGTCCAAAAATAGAAGTTGTATTTGCAGATTTTAGAGAGGAACACCCTTCATATAAAATTGTAGTGGTTTTTTTAGCTTCGGGTAATCAATATTCAGAAAGTGAAATAGTTTTATCTATTGGTGTAGATGAGAAATTCCATGGCGAAGAAAAAATACCTTTAGAGTTTAATGGAGGATATTCACCTTTACCAAAAATTGATACCACTTATCATCCTACAATTAAAATTTATAAAGAAGGCTATGATAAATTATTTCATAGTAATCTTAGATATGTTGCAGTAACAGATCTTATTGTAAATGTAACAATAAAAAATCCTCTTGTAAAATATCAACCTTTATTAAAAATTTTTAACAATAAATTCGACAATAATCTAATAAATTTATTTTCCAATATAAAATTATTAGATATTCAATAAAATATTTATTCATTTTAACAAAATTTTTAATCTTTAATTGATATAAGGCATTTTATAATGACTTTCTACTCAGAAATAATTGATTTAATTCTTTCAGAAAAAATTCAAACTAAAGAAGAACTTCATAAGAAAAAAGTAAAGCTTTGTAAAAAATATAAAATTAATGCAGTTCCACCTGACAGTGAAATTCTTACTCGACTGCCTGTTGATATTACTGAAGAAGAAAAAGAACTAGCAGTTTCAATTTTACGTAAAAAATCTATGAGAACAATATCAGGCGTTGCAATTATTGCTGTGATGACTTCACCACAAGATTGTCCACATGGTAGATGCATTCCATGTCCAGGGGGAACAAAGAACAATACTCCACAGAGTTATACAGGTCATGAACCTGCTGCAATGCGAGCATCATTAAATAATTTTGATCCATATTTACAGACAACAAATAGAATGAAGCAACTTCAAGCAATAGGTCATAACACCAGTAAAATTGATTTAATTTTAATGGGAGGAACTTTTACTGCAAGAACTCCTTATTATCAAGAATGGTTTGTAAAACGTTGTTTTGATGCATTAAATAAAACTGATTCAAAAAATCTTCAAGAAGCAAAAAAAATAAATGAAAAAGCAGAAAACAGATGTATTGGGCTTACTGTTGAAACACGTCCTGATTGGTTCAGGTTAAATCATGTAGATAATTGTTTATTTTTAGGAGCCACTAGAGTGGAACTCGGAATTCAAACTATTTTTGATGATGTTTTATTTTCAATTAAAAGAGGACATACTGTATATGACTCAATTGATGCAACTCGTATTGCAAAAGACTCAGGTTATAAAGTGTGTTTCCACCTCATGCCTGGGCTTCCGGGTTGTGATGAAAGACGTGATATTGAATCTTTTGAAACCGTTTTTCAAGATTCTAATTTTAAACCTGACATGATAAAAATTTATCCAACACTAACTATTAAAGGAACAAAACTCTATGAAGATTGGAAAAATGGATCTTACAAGCCGCTTTCTACCCAAAAAGCAGCTAAGCTTATTGCTCAATTAAAATCTTTTATACCTGAATGGGTGAGAATTCAAAGAATTCAGCGTGATGTTCCATCCCAATTTATTGATGCTGGAGTTGACAAGAGTAACTTACGTCAATATGTTGAAGCTGAATTAAAAAAACAAAAAATCGTTTGTAATTGTATAAGATGCAGGGAAGTAGGTCATAAGGTTTTAAAAGAAGATATTAAAATTGACGAAGATGCAATTGGATTATCAATTAATAATTATGAAGCAAGTAGATCTGATGAAATCTTTATTTCATTAGTTGAACAAAATAATGACGCTCTCATTGGTTTTTTACGTTTAAGAGATATTAAAAAATCTCATAGACATGAATTAAATAAAGCTCCTTGTATGATTATTCGAGAATTAAAAATTCTTGGTAGGGAACTCTCTTTTGGTAAACGCACCACTTTAGGCATGCAACATAAAGGATTTGGTAAAGAACTCATCGATGAAGCTGAAAAAATCTGCATAGAGGAGTATGATAAAAAGAAATTATTTGTTCTCAGTGGAGTTGGAGTTAAAGATTATTATAGAAAATTAGGTTTCAAAGATAACGGAGTTTATCTTAGTAAGACTATAATATAGCTTATTTATTCAGGGTGCTTGTATGAAGATTCAAACTGAGTGTGTATCTTGTCTAATCAAACGTATTATATTTGAAGCAGAACAAAGTACAAAAGATAAAAAAAAGCAAACTGAAGTAATTCAGAATGCAGTTAAATTAATTGGAGAATTGTACGACCCTAATGAATGTAGTGTTACAATTGCTACAAAAGTTCATAAAGTTGTTTATGAAACACTTGGTGATAAAGATCCATATAAAGACTTAAAAAAACGTAGTAATAAAGTTGCAGAAGCTCTTCTTCCCAAAGTTGAAGAACTTGTTTCTAAATCAGATGACCCTCTTAAAACTAGTATGCTTTGTTCAATTATTGGTAATTTACTAGATTTTGGAATTGAAGGTGCTAGTAACAATCCAGAATTACTCCTTGATTTTTTTGAAGAAGGAATTGAAGAAGGTCTTGGTTGGGATGACTCAGAAAAATTAAAAGACCTTATAAAAAACTCTAAAAAAGTTATACTTTTTATTGATAACTGTGGTGAATTTACCTTTGATAAAATACTATGTCGTGAGATTAAAAAATTTAATCCAGACCTTAAACTCACACTTGTTGTTAAAGGTAAACCAGTTCTGAGTGATGCAACAATTGAAGATGCCCAAGAACTAAATTTTGAAGAGGTCGTTGATGAAATTCTGACAACTGGTTGTTTTGCTGTAGGTGTAGATTTCAAGCAACTCCCTGATGATTTGAAAAAAGCTTTAGATAAAGCAGATTTAATTATTTGTAAAGGAATGGCAAATTATGAGGCATTTTCTGAAACAAATTATAAACCAATTGCTTATTTGATGAGAACAAAATGTAAACCAATTGCAGATTCATCTGGGATCCCAGTTAATATTAATGCTGTAAAAGTTTTTGAATAAAGAGTAAAATTTGTTTATTAATTTAGAAAAAATTTGTTCCTCTTTTTAATTTCTTTTGAATAGTGAAATCTTCATTTGGAAATTCCCATCACTTTTTGACAACATCAGCAACATTATCATTAGAAAAAATTACTTTGTTATTTTTATCGAATAAAACCCATTTTCCAAAATAATTTTCTTCTTTCATAATTCTTCTCAATATTTTTTGTATATCTTTTTTCTATGCATTATTAGTCTAATCTTAATTTTTTTTGATTTTTTTTCAATATCTGCAATAATTCTATAATTTCCGACTCTTAATTTATATCCTTCTCTATAACTGAGTTTTTTGTAAAATCTAAATGGATTATTTTTGGTTGATAATAATTTTTCATATACTCTTTTTCTAATTTTCTTTCCATGTTTATTCAGATATTCCAAAGATTTATTGTCAAACTCTAACTCATACATTTAATCAAGGCCTAATATCTTTTTAGCCTCTTCTTCTGTATAAAAATGACCTTTATCCATTCTATTTCTTGCTTCTTCTATTGCCTGTATTGCTTCTTTTGATAGATCTGGTTCTTTTTTTACTTTTTTTACTATATATATTATTTTTCTCAATATTTCGTCATAGCTTTCATTTTTGTATTCTCTAAATCTATCAATTTCAGCTTTTGTGTCCTTGTGTATTTTTATTGTTGTCGCATTCATTATACCATCTTATACCTATGTATACCATAGTATAATAATTTTTCTATGATATCACTAAGAGGCTATAAATCAAATATAATTCTTTTTGTTTATATAGATAAGATTAGGGTTATTGTAAGTATTATTTAAAAAATTCTATATTTTACTTTTTTTAAATTGGTGTGATTCCGTATAATTCTAAATATGCACTAATTGCCTTAAACATGAATTGTATGGCAATTGCAACAGTTAATAAACCCATTACTCTAGTAAATGCATCCATTCCTTTACTGCCAAGGACTTTTATCACATAAGTTGAGCTTAAAAAAATAATGAAGGTAATAATCATTGTAAGAATTATTGCAACTATTGCAAGAATTATTGCTATCCACCAAGTAATATTAAATTGACTTGGTAAGGTTTGCATACTTACAATAGTAACAGTTATTGCACCGGGTCCGGCAAGAGATGGCATTGCAAGAGGAACGAGTGCAAAATCTGCTTTTTGATCAGAACCTGGCTTACTTTCACCAAATTGTTGCCCTCGTCTTGTCATATCAAGTCCAACAAAAACTAATAGAATTCCACCTGCAATTCTAAGCGAATAAATTTGAATTCCAAGAAATGATAGAATGCTGGAACCGGCTATTGCAAAGATAAAAAGAAGAATTGCTGCATAAGTTACTGCATTTTTTGCAGTTTTTTTCCGCTCTTTTTTTGAATAAGTGCTAGTTATTGCTGAAAATAAGGCAAGAGTTGAAGAAGGATTTACAATAATCAATAATGGAACAAATACAAATAGGAAAGCCTCAATCATAGAAAAGGGTTAATAAAATCTTATTATAAATTATTTCCTAGAACCAAGTGCAGGGGGAGGGATTTGAACCCGCGGACCTCTTCAGGAATAGATCTTGAGTCTATCGCCGTTGACCAGGCTTGGCTACCCCTGCTTATTGAAAGCAGGAATAAGTAATTGATAATAAATTTTTAGGTTTGAATTATTATTTAATATAAATATGAAATCAAAGATTTTATTTTACTTTTTTAAAACAAGTATTTTTTCATTTTATTTCAATTCTTTCTCCATTTACCATATAATAAATCTTTTCGGCCATCTTACATGCATGATCTGCACAACGTTCAAGATAACGTGCAATCATTATATATTGAGCGCATCTTTCAATTTTTTTCGGGTCTTCCATCATATAAGTAATACTCTCTCTAAATATTGAATATCTAAGGGAATCAATGTCATCATCTCGCTCTGAAAAATCTGAAATAAAGGATAAATCTTCTGTTTTAAACGCAGTAAGGGCATCATTTACCATTTTACAAACTAGTTCATTCATATGTGGAATACTAATCAGTTTTGATACATGAGGTTTATCAGAAATTTCTTTTGAAATTTTTGAAATATCTTTTCCATATCTTCCAATTCGAGCTAAATAAGTAATTATCTTTAAACAGCATGCAATCGTTCTCATATCTTTTGCCATTGGTTGATACAATGCAATAAGCTGGAATGCTTTTTCTTCAAGTTTTTCATCCATATCAGCAAGATTGTCTTTTTGAGAATAAACCCAATCAGCAATTTCTGTATCCTGTTTTTTTAATGATTCAACAGATTTGCTTAGCATTTCTGTTGAAAGATTTCCCATTTTTAATACATCTTCTTTAAGAATTTCTATTTGATCATGAAATTTTCCTACCATATTAATCACCTAACCAAATCTTCCTGTCATATAATTTTCTGTTAATTCTTCTTTTGGACTTTCAAAAAGTTTTTTTGTTTTACCATATTCAATCAATTTTCCTAAATAAAAAAATCCTGTATAATCACTTACTCTTGCAGCTTGTTGCATATTATGAGTAACAATAACTACTGTATATTTCTTTTTAAGTTCATTAATTAAATCTTCAATTTTAGCAGTTGCAATTGGATCAAGTGCACTACAAGGTTCATCCATAAGAATAACTTCTGGTTGTATTGCAAGAGTCCGTGCAATACACAATCTTTGCTGCTGTCCACCAGATAATCCCATTGCTGAATCACCAAGTCTATCTCCAACTTCTTCCCATAAAGCTGCATCTTTAAGGCTTTTTTCTACTATTTTGTCTAATTCTTTTTTATTTCGAATTCCATGAATCCTTGGAGCATATGCAATATTGTCATAAATTGACTTTGGAAATGGATTTGGTTTTTGAAAAACCATTCCAATTTTTCTTCTTAATGGAACTGGATCAACATCTTTACCTAGTAAATTTATTTCATCCCAATATATTGCACCATCAGTTTTACAACCAATGATTTCATCATTCATTCTATTTAAACAACGCAGTAATGTTGATTTTCCACAACCAGAGGGGCCAATAAAAGCAGTTACATTTTTTTCTTTTATCTGCATTGAAACATCAATTATTGCATGATTGTCACCATAATGTACGTTGACGTTTTCAATTTTTAAATCCCCTCTCTGTTTGTCAAATTCTTCTTCTTTAATTTTTTTAATTTTCTCTTTTTTCTTACTTAATTTATTTATTTTTGTCATTTACCAGTCCCTCTTTGCTTGGGCTCTTTGCCTAATAATAATTGCAACTGCATTCATACTTAGTAAAATCAATAATAAAACAATAATTGTGCTTGCTGCAAGCGTATGGAATTCAGGATTTGCATGTTGCGTCCAATAATAAATTTGTGATGGTAATGCAGTAAATCCATCCATTATTCCTTCTGGTGGAACTTTTGTAAAATATGATACAATGAATAATATTGGGGCTGTTTCTCCAATAGCTCTGGATAAAGATAGTATCAAACCAGTCAACATTCCAGGAATTGCATTTGGTAAAACGTGATGCCTAACAGTTTGCCATCTAGTTGATCCTACACCACGTGCAGCTTCTCTGAAACTATCTGGAACTGATTTTAATGCTTCCTCAGTTGCAACAACAATTATTGGCAATATCATAATTGATAATACTAATCCTGCAGAAAGTAAACTCATTCCAAATCCTAAAACATGAGCAAAAAACACATAACCAAGAAGTCCAAAAACAATAGAAGGAACTCCTGCTAAGTTTTGAATTATTCTCCTTAAAAATCGGGTATATCTAGTATCTTTTGCAAATTCATTTAGATAAATTGCAGCTCCAATACCTAAAGGAGCTGCAAATATCATGGTTATTCCCATTAAATATATTGAACCCATAATTACAGGAAAAATTCCAGCTTTATATGGAAAACGACTTGGATATGAAGTTAAAAAGGTAGGACTTATTCCACTTATTCCTTGTGAAAAAACAAACCATAATAAGACAATAAGAAAAATAAAGGCAATAATAATACTTGAACCAATTAGTCCTATTCCAATGCGTTGTTTCCGATATCTTTGTTTTAGAGTTATTAATCTATCTTTTCTAATTGTTTTTTTAATTTTTGAAAATATCAATCTGAAAATTGATCCAATTTTTAAAAATATTAATAAAATTGAACCACTTATTTTTGATAAAACTTTGATAATTATATTTTCTTTTTTTAATGCCTTTTTACTTTTTACTGAGGTACTTGTTTTTATTTTTAATACAATATTTGCACCAAGTGAATTTATTCCATAAGCCATAATAAACAGAAGAATTCCAACTGCAAAACCTGCTGAAACTGGGAGTCCTGGAGGCATATCACCTGTGGCAACTCTTCCTAAATATCCAGACATTGGAAGCATCGGGCCAAATAAGTCTAAACCTGGTCTTCCACCAGAAACCATTAAAACAACCATTGTTTCCCCAATACCTCGGGCCAAAGCCAATAAAATTGATGCCATAATACCACTTGATGCTGCAGGCATTACAATTTTAACAGCTGTCTCCCATTTTGTAGCACCAACTGCTAAACTGGTTTCCCTAAGATGATTTGGAACTGCTTTCATAGCATCATCTGAAATACTAATTACAATTGGAATAATCATTATTCCAATGACAATAATTGCACTTATTGCATTAAAATAACTTGCACCAAATGTATCTACAAAAAAAGGACTAATAAACATTAATGCAAAAAATGCAAAAACAATTGAAGGAATCCCTGCAAGAAGCTCTATTACCGGTTTTACAATTGATCTTGCTCTTTCACTTGCAAATTCAGATAAATAAATTGCAGCGGCAACTCCCAATGGTGCTCCTATTAATAATGCAACACCTGCAATTATTAATGTATCAATTACAAGAATTAAAACACCAAACTCTTTTAATGCAGGAATCCATGTTAAATTAAAAATAAAATCAATAATATTTACTTCATGAAAAAAAGGGAGAGCACCATCAATCAGAGTATATAAAATTGCCGCAGAAAAAAATAATGCAATACTAGCTGATAAAAATAATAATGCAACAATTGTTTTTTCTCTAAAATTAAATTTGAGATGAAACGGATTTTTTTTAACGGCCACTTTTGATTTTTTTCTTTTCCAAATATAAGCCATTAAACTCAAAACCCGTTCTTTGATATTTTTATTCAAGTTTTGCAAGTTGGTCTGTTATTAAGTTTGCATCAACTAGATTTAGTCTAACATATCCAACTTCTGGAACAATTTCTTGACCGTCTTCACCTAATATATAAGATAAGTAATCATTAATTACATTACCTTTAGATGGTATTCCATTAGTATAAATATGTAATGGTCTGGCCATTGGATAATTTGCAACGTTTTCAAATGATGGTTCTTCGAAATTTGCATCACCATCTGCAATAGAAACTGCTGTTAAATCATTTTTATTTTCATCATAATAAGCAAAACCAAAGTAACCTATTGCATATTGTTGTTCTTTTATTGCATTTAAAATTACATTATCATCTGCACTTGGATTATAAATTACTAAAGGATTAGTTTCTGAGCTGTCTAATCTCGTATTTGCAACTTGCGTATCTTTCCCCCAATCTTTAATTATTTCTTCAAAGAAATAATCATATGTTCCACTTGCTTCATCTGGAGCATATATTTCAATTAATTGATGAGGAGCTGTTTCACTTAAACCAGGAACTTCATCCCAGTAATCTGCCGGATCATCATCTGCAAATATTTTATATAATTGTGTATAGTTAAGTTGGATTGCCCAAGTATTTTGTGGGTTAACAACAACTGCAAGCATATCATATGCAACTACCCATTTAGTTGGAGTTACTCCATTACATGCTGAACTTGCAGTTCCGTCTGCATTAACATTATTTTCATTACATCCAACTTTAGTATAGTCTGATCCTTTCATTAGTCTACTTGCATCTCCAAGATCTGCATCACCATTTAACAAAGCATTTATACCATGGCTTGAACCGCCACCGGAAACAGATATTTTTGCTCCATCAAATTCTTCTGCCCAAGCAATTGCTAATGGTAAAACTGTACTAGATCCTGTTTGAGTTAATGTTGATAAATTATTATTTCCAACACAACCTGCTAAAAAAACGGCTGTTATAATGATACTAAATGATAACATCAGCTTCATATTTGATTTGATTTTTTTTCCAAATTTCATTTTGATCAAATATGAAAACTAAAATTTTAAAATATATACTTTCTCTACATATACTATGCTAATCAATATATCATATATATTTCTATATAGAACTATATAAAAAATTATAAATATATGATTGCATCTGGTATATATGAAGGAAAATAATATGGAAATACGTAGAGTACAAATGACTGGGGGTTCATCTTACATTATAACCCTTCCAAAAGAATGGATAAAAAATTTAAAAATTCAAAAAAATGATCCTATAGGATTAATAAATCAATCTGATGGAACATTATTATTAACTCCTAAAATTGATAAGGAATATATTCAAAAAATTAAAGAATTTGAAGTAAATGATATAACTAATCAAAATTTTTTATTAAGACGATTGATAGGAGCTTATATCTCAGGATATAACTCGATTGTTATTAAATCATCAAAAAGAATGTCTCCACAAGTAAAAACAACCGTTAGAAAATTTACACAAACAACGATAGGTCAAGAAATTGTAGAAGAAACAGATACAAAAATTATTGTTAAAGACATCTTAAATCCTGCAGAAATGCCTTTTGAGCGGACTATAAAAAGAATGCATATTCTTGTAAAAGGAATGCATGAAGATATAATGATCGCTATCCAAAGAAATGATAAAAAACTTGCAGAAGATATACTAAAAAGAGATAACGAGGTTGACAGGCTTCACTGGCTTGTTGCAAGACAACATAATATAATTCTTCAAAATATAAGCTTTGCAGAAAAGATGGAAACAACAATAGAGCTCGCAACAACTTCTTTTTTAATAAGTAGAATCATCGAACGTATTGGTGATCACGTGATTAGAATTGCAAAAAACGCTGTAAATATTACTGATAAAAAAATTGATGAAACTATATTAGAAAAATTAGAATCTGCTAGTCATCAGTCACTTGAAATATTTAACCAAAGTATAATTTCATTTTTACGCAGAAATGTTCAATCTGCAAATGATACAATTGATAGTGTTTCTAAACTTGAAACAATATGTAAAGAGATAAATAGATCAATTTTAAAAGAAAAAGGAGAATATGCTTTATCTATAGGATATGTTGTTGAAAGTATAAGAAGAATAGGAGAATACTCTGGCGATATATCAGAAAATGTGATAAATCATTTAATAAGTATAGAAAAATAATAAATATTATTTAGCAATCATTGAGCGTAGCCAATCTGCAACATTTTCGGCATGATCTGCTATTTCATCGACCCAATCCGTTATTTTTAATAAATGATAAACATCCATTGGGTCAAGTTTTTTTTCTAATTTATAGATCTCTTTGTTCATTTCATATTTTTTCTTATCTGCTTTGTATTCCATTTCATGAACTTTGTGAATATATTCTTTTGTTTGTTCACGTTCACGTTTTACAAAACCTGTTTCAACAAGATCTCTAATATTGCATACGGCAGCTTCCATGGCTTTTACAGTTTTCATGACAAGTTCTGCATGCTCAATAAATACTTTTTGTAGTTCTTTTGGTATCTTTGTTTTTCTCATATCAAGCATTTCGGATAAGTTTTCAGCATGATCCAGTATTGCGTCTTGTTCTCTTAATGCCCATAAAAACTTTCCCTTATCCACTGGCATAAGAAGACTTGATGGAAGGTGATTGCGAATATTTCCTTTTATTATATCTGCTTCATGTTCAATTTTAGAGACTTTTTTTGTGATATCTGAAAAGCCTTTGTATTCTCCTTTGTAATAATTAATTAATCCTTTCTCTAAAGTGCCAACGCCTTCACTTACTTTGCACATATGATTAACTAATTGAACAAATGGAGTTTTTCTTCTAAAAACGTCTGTTACAGGTGCTCTAAAATGATCTTCTTTTTCCATCAATATCACCCATTATGCTTCATCCCACAATCATTCTTAAGAATAAAAAAATTCCTATACAAGTAACAGCAGCGATGGGCAGTGTTAAAACCCACGAAATAACGATTTTTTTAATAACGCTAAGATCAACTGCTTCAAGACCACGAGCCAGACCTACACCAATTACAGCACCTACTACCGTATGTGAAGTGGATACTGGCAAAGTAAGTTTTGATGCGACAAGCACGGTTGTTGCAGCTCCAAAGTCAACTGAGAAACCACGGGTATTTGTAAGATTAGTAATTCTGCTTCCAACAGTTTTCATAACTTTTCTACCCCATGTCATAGCTCCTACTGCAATACCAATACCTCCTAAAGCCAAAAGTTGTGGCGGTATAGATGCATTCAGGCTTAATTGGCCTGTTTCAGCTAATGGTAGTATTCCTGCTACAGGACCTATTGCATTTGCTACATCATTTGCCCCAATTGAAAATGCGACATAGCATGATGTAACAACTTGTAATTTTCTGAAAATATTTTCAACAGTTGAATAATCCTCTTCTCTTTGTGCTTGTATTTTCCTCAATAAAAATATCCCAATGATTCCAACAATTATTGAAACTAGTAAAGATATGCCTAAACTAGTAAATATTGATAGCTCAAGGCTTTTACTTAAAGGTGTTTTTAATAAAAAGGAAGACGTAATTAAAAAACCAGTTGCTCCAATAATTACTGGCCCTACTATTTTTGCTGATTTCACAGGTTCTTCTTTTGCAAAGATAAGTCTTACTATTATTTTGAAAACGATAAATGCGAGTATACATCCAAAAACTGGAGATAGTACCCAACTTGATGCAACCAATCCTATTTTTGTCCAATTAACTGAACTTACTCCTCCTGCAACAATTCCAAAACCCATCAATGCTCCTATAATTGAATGTGTTGTTGAGATTGGCATTTCTTTCCATGTTGAAAGTGTAGCCCATATAGCAGCTGCAAGAAGTGCGGATATAAAACCTAGAATTAGTAAATTTGCAGGGATGACATCTACTTTTACGATGCCTGATTTTATTGTTTCTGTGACATTAGGTCCGACAAGTACTGCACCTAAAAAAACTAGAACTCCAGCAATTATTACTGCTTGTCTATGTGTTATTGCTTTTGCACCTACTGCAGTTGACATCGAGTTTGCAACGTCGTTTGCGCCGATACCCCACGCCATGTAAAAGCCGATTGCACCTGCTCCACCGATAATTAGTAACGTTGTAGTATCCAAATCGTTTTTCTCCTCTGTTTATTCTTTAGTCTGCTTTAATTTATTTATTAATGATTTCTCCATATAGTATATATGTTTCCTATATAGTATATAGAAATCTATATATCATAAATAGACATATATAGAAAATACGTGAATTAAAGATATTTATTAATCATAAAAATGCTATTTTAAGTATAATAAAAATACCTGCGGAGGTAACAGCTGCAACAGGAACAGTTAATAACCATGAAGTAACAATTTTTTTTATAACTCCAGTATCTATTGCGTCAAGACCACGTGCTAGTCCAACTCCAATTACCGCCCCAACTACAGTATGTGAAGTAGACACAGGCATACCAAGTTTTGAGGCTGTAAGAACTGTTGTTGCAGCCGCAAATTCAACAGAGAAACCACGAGTATGATTTAGATGAGTTATCTTTCCGCCTACTGTTTTCATAACTTTTCTGCCCCAAGTCATGCATCCTATAGCAATACCAATACCGCCTAATAATAAAAGCACTATAGGAATCTCGGCGTTTAATGCAGTTATTTTTATCAAACCACTTTTACTACCTTCAACAATGCCCATAATTCCTGCAACAGGAGCTATCGCGTTTGCTACGTCATTTGCTCCATGGGAAAAGGCAACATAACATGCAGTAATAACTTGCATATTCCTAAAAATGCCCTCTACTGTTTTATAATCCTCAAGGCCGTGAGCCTTTATTTTTCTTAGTAAAAACAATGAAATTAACGTGGTTATAATAAAGATACTAGTTGCTATTATAATTATTATTGGATAATTACCATGTATCCGAAGTTTTTCACTAAGTGTTGTTTCAAGAAGTAACGCTCCAGTAATTAAAAAAGCAGTTGCTCCGATAATGAAGGGCCCTACAATTTTTGCTGAGCTGACAGGCTCTTCTTTTGAAAAAATTAGTTTAACAATTATTTTAAAAACAAAAAATGCAATGATACATCCAACAACTGGTGATAATATCCAACTAGATGCAACAAAACCAAGTTGACTCCAATTAACACAGCAGGCTCCCCATTGAATTAATCCAAAACCAACCAATGCACCTATAATTGAATGTGTTGTTGATATTGGCATTTCTTTCCATGTTGAAAGAGTTACCCATATAGCAGCTGCAAGAATTGCTGCTAAAAAACCTAAAATCAATGCATTTGCGTCAGAAGGTAGAATATTCCCTTGTGCATCTGCGGAAATCTTAATTATTTCTCCCTTAATAGTATGTGTTACATGTTTTCCAACTAAAACAGCTCCAATTATATTAAGACTGCCTGCTATTAAAACAGCTTGTTTAAAAGTTATAGCTTTTGCGCCAACTGAAGTTGCCATAGAATTTGCTACATCATTTGCACCAATGCTCCAAGCCATATAAAAAGCTACAGCACCTGCTCCACCAATTAGTATCCATGCAATAGGGTCTTCTAACAATTGCCTCCACCAGAGAAAGTATCTTTCAAATTATATTTTGGGATATATAGACTATATAGAAAAGTATTACGAAAAAATAAATTGCATTTATAATTTAATCAATATCATAATATTTGTTTTTACAACAACCATCTGAGAGGTCAAATTCGATCATCTTTTTTTCTTTTTCCTTGTTTATATTGACGACTGAGATTTCAATTTCGTCATTGTCTATATCAATTATGTTAAACGTGTTGCCAAAATGTGCACGAGTACGAGTACATGAAAAGGTGCCAGCATTTACTAGCAATGTCTTATGAATTTTTACAGCCCAAGGAACATGCCGATGACCCATCAAAACTAGTGGTACCTCATTTTTTAATATTATGTCAAGTGTCTCACCCGCATCCTCGATAATATTTGTTTCCCTGCCAGAATTTGGAACTGGTAGGACGTGATGATGAAAACCAATAAATGTTTTTTTTCTTTCTTTTTTAATTGCATTTTCAATTAATTTATGACGACTACGGCCTAGTCTTCCGCTATCTTTATCAGGTTCACTGGATGCTAGTCCAATTAGTTTGATTTCATCAAACTCGTGAACAAAATCAGTATCACCAAAAAACTCTGGGAATAACCTCCATCCAAGATTCCGCTCATCATGGTTTCCGGGAACTACAATAATTCTACCTTTTATTTGTTTTATTTTTTCTTTTGCAAGTTCATATTCTTCAATAAGACCCCAGGTAGTCAAATCACCTGATATAAAAACAAAATCAGCGTCAATTTTGTTTACCATTTTTGCAGCCTTATCAAACGTTTTCTCATTAAAATCTATTCCTTTATTGCAGTGTATATCAGAAATATGAGCTATTTTCATAGAACTGCAGTAGATAATGTTTCTTTATAATTTTTTTCTATATTGACTATATTGATTCTAAATAGTTATATAATTGATTTAAAGCAGATTTACAAGCTTCTTCCTTGTTCCCAATTCTATTTTTAGAAAAAGTAAATTTTTCAGCTTTTGTAAAATCTTTAGTAGAAATTCCAATAAAAACAAGTCCAACTGGTTTAGTTTTTGTTGCCCCTGCTGGTCCTGCAATTCCTGTTGTTGAAATACCAATGTCAACTTTTGAATTTTTTCTAATACCTTTTGCCATAGCTTTTGCAACTTGTTTACTAACCGCACCATATTTTATTAAAAGATCCTGAGGAACGTCCAACAATTCCATTTTTGATTCATTGCTATAAGTAACTACTCCTCTTTCAAAAAAATCTGAACTTCCTGACATGTTTGTTATAATATTTGCAATAAGTCCACCAGTACAAGATTCAGCTGTTGCAATTTTTAAATTTTTTTGTCTTAGAATATTTGATATCTTTACTACAAGATCCTCGACATTCAAAGAATTATCCTCCAATTTATGAAATAAAAAATCAGATATTTAAACTAATGTTAAAGATTAAATATGTAAATTTTAATCATCAGTTTTATTGAGGGCCCCGTGGTGTAGCGGTTAACATTAGAGACTCTGGATCTCTAGTCCCCAGTTCGAATCTGGGCGGGGCTGTATTTATATTTAAAAAAAGTATACATCGGAATGAGTAAAATGGATGAAACAGAAGAAAAACATGATTTTATTCGAGATATTATTAACGAAGATAATAGAACAAAAAAACACAATGGAAGAGTACATACTCGTTTTCCACCTGAACCTAATGGGTATTTACATATTGGTCATGCAAAATCAATTTGTTTAAATTTTGGAATCGCTGAAGAGTACAATGGTAAGTGTAACCTTAGATTTGATGATACAAATCCAGCAAAGGAAGAAGAAGAATACGTTAAATCAATAATTGATAATGTTAAATGGCTAGGCTTTGACTGGGAAGACCGATTGTTTTTTGGCTCAGATTATTTTGATCAAATGCACAAGTATGCAGTAGATTTAATAAAAAAAGGTGTTGCTTATGTTGATGATTTAAACGCAGAAGAAATCAGCAAATATCGTGGAACACTTACAAAACCAGGTAAAAATAGTCCATATAGAGATCGTGCAATTGAAGAAAACCTTAAGCTTTTTGAAAAAATGAGAAATGGCGAATTTAAAGATGGAGTAAAAGTACTTCGTGCAAAAATCGATATGGCTCATCCAAATTTGAATATGAGAGACCCAATAATGTATAGAGTTTTACATGCAAGTCACCATCGTCAAGGTGACAAATGGTGCATTTACCCAATGTATGATTGGGCCCATGGCCTTGAAGATTCAATTGAGGGAATTACTCATTCTATATGCACACTTGAATTTGAAAATCATCGTCCACTTTATGATTGGTTTTTAGACCAACTTGGAATTTATCATCCTCAACAAATCGAATTTGCCAGACTGAATTTAACTTATACTGTAATGAGTAAAAGAATGCTTCTTGAACTTGTTGAAAGAGGTTTTGTTAATGGTTGGGATGATCCACGTCTTCCAACGATTAGTGGAATGAAACGTAGAGGTTATTCACCTTCATCAATTCGAAATTTTTGTGCAAAAATTGGTGTTGCTAAAGTTAATTCAACAGTTGATTTTGGACTTTTAGAATATTGTGTTCGAGATGATTTAAATAAGAGTTGTCCTAGATATATGGGAGTATTGAATCCATTAAAAGTTACAATTGAAAATTATCCTGAAAATAAGGTTGAAGAATTTGATGCTGTAATTAATCCAGAAGAACCAAATACAGGTTATAGAAAAGTAAAATTTTCAAAGAATTTATTTATTGAAAAAGAAGATTTTATGGAAGAACCGCCTAAAAAATTCTTCAGACTTTCACCTGGCCGAGAAGTTAGATTCAGATATTCCTATCTAATAAGTTGTAAAGAAGCAATAAAAGAAAATGATGAAGTTGTTGAACTCATCTGCAGAATTGATCCAGATACAAAAGGCGGATATGCACCTGATGGCAGAAAAGTAAAATCAACAATTCATTGGGTTTCTGCAGACCATGCAATTGATGCAGAAATTAGACTTTATGATAGGCTTTTCACAGTTGAAGATCCTGCAGGTCAAAAAGATATAGATTTTAAAGATTTGATTAATCAAAAATCTCTTGAAGTTTTAAAAAATTGTAAAGTTGATGCAGTAATAAAAAAACTAAAACCTTTTAATCGATTCCAATTCGAACGAAGAGGATATTTCTGTATTGATCCGGATACATCAAAAGACAAACTTATAATAAATAGGACAGTAACATTGCGTGATATATGGGCAAAAATTCAAAGTCAGCAAAATAAAAAATAATCTTTATACTAAAGATGAAAATTATATATATTATTCTTTTATTCGGGTTTTTATCATAATAATTTAAATAGTTTATCTGTATAGGCCCCGTGGTGTAGCGGCAACATCCTAGCCTTTGGAGCTAGTGTCAGCAGTTCAAATCTGCTCGGGGCTGCTCAAAAATTTTCATTTGCTCCCATGGTGTAGTCCGGCCAATCATTCTAGCCTTTCGAGCTAGCTACCCGGGTTCGAATCCCGGTGGGAGCATTATTTTCTTCTTTTATACAATATTATCCCAATAATTACTAAGATAATTATTGTTATTACAATGATTAGTAATGATAAATTATTTTCAAAAATTTCATTTTCAGACTTTAAACTACCATCATTTTCAAGTACTGTCGATATAGTATATGTATTTCCTTTTTTATCTGGATCTCTTTCATAACAAGGGGTAAATGAAATTTTTAATGTTTCATTGGTGAAAGTTTTATTTGGTTTTACC
>Ga0272442_10003983_pt1 | contig 20390 bp, 27 predicted proteins | sample SSMForm2O_FD_200262 | JGI IMG/M metagenome (GOLD analysis project Ga0272442, IMG submission 200262) | Marine sediment archaeal communities from Little Sippewissett salt marsh, Falmouth, MA, United States - SSM-Form-2O | ecosystem: Environmental > Aquatic > Marine > Wetlands > Sediment ... | reverse complement strand
GGGTGGCGGCGCCCACGCGGTGGGGGGCGAAAGCCCCTCCTCTAGCGTAACAAAACAGAGAACAAATGGCGGGGATTGCATTCTGGCTAATCTTGGATTTTGGATGTATCAGGGTGTGTTATTTTTGTATGTATAGGACTCGTGTGGGGGATGTTTTCAAGAAAGAGCGTGATTACAGCAAGAAAAAAAAGTAGGATTAGTACTGTCTGTCAAACAGGACCTGCTGTGAACCATCAGTAAATGTTCCGCGGATAAGTAATTTTACACCAGAATTCACAGTATCAGTGGTCCAAAGCACTTCGCCTACACCGTAGGTTTCTGGATCAGCATCACCTGCTGTTGTATTGAAATCATCAAAATTAGTTCCATCGGTTGACCAAGTAAGTTTGGTTAATGTCGGAAGATCTGTTCCTCCCTGAATAGTCACTTTGAAACCTTCATCAGTCCCATTTGCAACAACAGTCAACCCCACATTCTTGGATGATCCTGTAGTACCCGCAAGTCCGAACACGAATGCCGCAATGACCGCCGCCAGTATGACGGTGATAGCGACCATCAATATCACGCCGATGACGGGTGGTGATAGCGTATTGACAGATTGATAACAAGGATTTTAAGGATATAAAGCCTTCTTTTTACCATGGGAAAAATGTCCGATTTCCTGGCTCTTTATCCGAACGACAACACCTTCAGAAACTACCGTGCAGGGCTGATGGCCTTCGTCGACTGGAAATTTGGACCGCAGCGAAAGGGGAGGGAAGTAAAAAAGGAAGAACTGGTCACATACGAGAAATTAATCGATGAATACCTCGATTCAGACCCCGATTACCTGCAGGACTTCATCCGCTATACAGCCGCCTCGGCTCATGCAAATAAACCCCCTCACACCGCCCGGAACCATTTCGTCATCTGGAAGGAGTTTCTCGCAGAGCAGGGAATCGAGATCAAGACCCGGGACCTGAAGAGGATCCGCACCAAGCTGCCGAAAGGGTCGACCAGGACCGTGGAGCGGGACCTGGACCACGACACCCTCCGGATGCTGATCCAGCACATGGACGTGAAGGGAAAAGCCCTCTTCCTCACCCTCGCATCCTCGGGCATGCGGATCGGCGAGGCCCTGGCCCTCGCCCTGAACGACATCGACATGGACCACGAGCCGGTCCTGATACAGATACGCGGCGAGCACACCAAGACCGGAGAACAGCGTTTCTCCTTCATCAGCCGGGAGGCCAGGGAGGCCCTCGTCGAGTGGTTCAAAGTCAGGCAGGCATACATGGTGCAGGCCCAGAACAAGAATGCGGGCTTCATCAACCACGGGTTCTCCGGGCCGAGGCCCGACCCTTCCCGGGACAACAGGGTGTTTCCCTTTGCCATGAAGACCGCCCAGGACACCTGGCGGACCGCGATCAAGAACGCAGGCCTCAAGGAACGGGATCCATCGACCGGCCGGTTCAGCCTCCATATCCACCAGCTCCGGAAGTTCTTCCGGTCCCAGCTCGCCCTCGCCGTCCCGGTCGATATCGTGGAGATGCTGATGGGCCACTCCGGCTACCTCACCGACGCATACCGCCGGTTCACCAGGAAACAGATGGCCGAATACTACCTGAAAGGCGAATACCTGCTCTCCGTCCACGCAATCAAGGAGATAAACCGGATGGAGGGAGAACTCAAGCACGAACTGCAGGAGCAGCAGAAGACCATCGTCCACCTGGTCTCCCAGGTCGAGCGGTACGAGCGGGAACTGGAATCCCTGCGGGGGTTCATGGATGCAGTTGCCAGGAACCCGGATGTGATCGAGAAAGCGAGGAATCCGGAGGGACCGTTCAACACGATCCGCGAGGTATCGTCCCGTTCATCGCGGAAAAATCAAGTTCAGGCGGGCCAGTATCCGCTTATTGATACTCAATAAAACACTATTTTTGAATGTTGGAAAGGCGTCATAAGGAGGCCGACCCCGGTTGCGACGATTGGCGGCCGCTGCATGTCCCGGTGATCCATGCCGGTTCGGCGGGTGCCATCTCTTCTGCCTGTTCGGGGAACCGGTTTCCTCACAACCCGGTGAAGGTCCCTGTTCTCTCGCATGCAACGGTGCTGCAGATGCCCACACTCTTCCGGGATATGGCATACCTGCTCGAGGTTGACGGGAAGATCCTGATCGAGGAGTGATCACAGGAGAAGCACGGTGCAATCCTTCGCCCCTGCGACCGACCCCACCCCTGACCCCGCCCCTACCAAGCCGAAAGGGGCGGGGCCTTCTCCCCAGTGCCCCTCCTCCTGCGGCACGGGTCCCCTGCCCCGTGCGGTTCCTCCCTCCGGTCAGAACGCGATCGCAGGAGAGAGGGGACCAGCATGGCAGGGCAATAGCGGTGCCGGCACGAAGTGATCGCGCCGTTGCGGTTCCGTCCGCTCCTCCTGGTCGTCCGGTGCTCCTTCACCTCCACTCTGCTCGCACCTCGCGCCTGGTCTGTTCATCATCCAGTATCCACCGACGCCCCCGGCTTCGTCGTTCCTCCTTGCCGCCGGCTGAATTCACACGCTCCTCGCAGACCGCTTCAACGGACTGCTCGTCGCTGTTTCCTATACCTGTGACGCTCTGTGACTCGCTCCCGTCCGGTCGCTCGGGCCGCTGTGGCCAGGTCCGGCTCCGCTGATGCGTCACCTGTTTCCCACTCTCCCGCCCTCGCGTCGCGCCGAAGGGGCGGCGAGGCCCCCTCTCTCTCCGCGTCCTCCGGGCCGGGCTCCTCCTCTCCCAAGGGAGAGGCAGTAGGCAGGATGGAGGCCTGTCGGCCCTGGTTCCTGCACCGTGATCTCACAGACCGACCGGTTGACCTCCGGGGCGAGAGTGTGACCGGCAGGGAGCACCCGAGCCGGAGAGTCAAGCCTGTCGGTCGTCATTGGTCCCGGGTGTCCTTTGGCCAGCGGAGCGGAGGCCGCCACCGAGGCCAGGAAGGCCGAGGGCGTCGCCGGAGTGGAGCGACCGGAGATCCCTGGAATGGTCCGCCGCAGGCCGAGCCCTCGGAGCGAGCGGCAGCGAGCAGTGGGAGACGGCCGGAGGTCCGCCGAACCCCTTTTGGTAATACTTTCACACCGCATGGAAGCACTATATAACCTTTTGAATCCTATCATATATTGGTGAATAACACCATGCGACAGACAACAACCTTCGAACACATAGGGGCAGCCCGCCAGTACGAGGGCACCCTGCGTATCGATATCAAGACCATGCAGGCCGTAATCTCCCGGTCCGATCTGATCCGCCTTCTCGATCGCTGGGCGGTCGACATCTTTGATATCAGCGACGTGATGCGGACCGCCGGGGAACCCTCGCCGGTCGGGCGGGCGTGGATCAGCAGGTCCGGCAAGGCGGTCATGTACCTGATCAACGGGGCCCGGTATGTCTCCCCTCTCTCCCAGGTGAAGGGGGCTGTGTCGGGTGAGCGGAAGTATGCCAACGTCTCGATCATGAGGGAGATCTCCGGGTCTCCTGTAGTCTCCTCCTCGTCACCGGCCGAGGTGGCGGCATGAGCAGGATCCGGGGCGTCTATGATGTGATCCCCTGCCGGGACCTGGACAGGATAAGCCGGCTCCAGGAGCAGGCGGTCGAGCTCGAGAATCAGGCGTTCGTCCTGCAGGCCAGGGCGCAGGACCTCCGCGTGAAGGCCGATGATATCGTGACCTCCTACCGGGTCCGGGTCCAGCGGAAAGGCTGGGATGCCTGCAAGGCCGAGGCCGAGGAGCAGGATATGATCTCCTGGTATTGTGACCCGCTCCCGGGCCAGGGGGCGCAGGCATGAGGATCATTATCCAGGGCGAGGAATCCCTCACCCTCCCCGGCTGTCTCGCCCGGTTCGGTGCCGACTTCGGGATCATCGGGCCCGGCTGCGAGCTTACCCACCTGATCAAGCGCGGACGGCTCTACCGGCTGCACGGACCGGCCGGGAGCCAGCGGGAACACCTGGGATTTGTCGAGCGGATCGAGGTGTAATAATGGAAAACTCACAAATTATTACGGTAAAGAAGATCCTGGAGGGGTCCGCCTTCCAGGACAGTATAGAGGTCGGGACGCCCGGCAAGGGTGGAGCAATCAAGATTTACGGCGACTTCGCCGACCCGGCAGGGTTCGAGGCCCGGATACGGGAGGCGGTCCGCCTGCGGAAGCTCGCGGGCGATATGATGGGAGGGGTATAATGTCCCCCCACGACCTCCCCTTCCCCGACGTCGCCGAGTGGGTCCGGGACCACTGCGACCCGTCCCGGTCCCGGTGCCTCTGCGGCCGTGACCTGCGAGGCGACCAGGTCCTTGGGTACCCGCACGATGCAGGCTGGGTGACCGACGCCGGCCGGATGTGGCTGTATATCCCCTGCCCGGAATGCGGCTACGAGATGGCGATCTGGAAGATCGGCGTATCCCGTGACCAGGATTTCCGCACCCGCCCGCTGTCAGAGCGGGACCTCTGCGATCTTGCCTGGGCGGCACCGGACCCGGATAAGGTCCGGGTCATCACCTCGGCGGGTGGTCGCCGATGAGTGGCGACACCCTCACCGACTTTTTCGGCGACGTGATCCATGCCTATACGCGGGCTGATGCGATCCGGGACGGGGTCCTCGTCGAGCTTCCTGCCCAAATCTGCCGGGAGGCAGGGGTGATCGTCCCGGTGGCGGTGACGGCCGAGGTCTGGCACCTCGTCGATCCCGGGAACCTGGACCTGATGCCCGGCCAGAGCGTGACCGGCAGGCTCTGGGATCTCCTCTGGACCTTCACCCTCGCGGCCAGGTCATCCCGTGGCCGCCACCGCTCGACTGTCACCTATCGGTGCATCTTTCTCATGTGCCGCGAGGCGATGGGCGGGAGCGAGGTCACCGAGGAGAAGACCGCGACTCTCCGGGCCGTCTGCGGACCGGGGGACCAGGGGGAGCCGGTGATAACCATTATGCTCCCCTGGGAGGACTGATCAGATGCATGTGGCGATACCAGGGGGTGCGATGATGGCTCCCGCACCCGTTTTTTACACGACAGAAGAGGTGGCCGAGATCCTCAAGGTGCATGTGAAGACTATCCGCGAGATGATCAAGTCCAGGCGACTCCAGGCGGTGAAGGTCGGCCAGGAATACCGCATAACCGACGAACAGATCCGGCAATATATCGAGGAGAATAAGACAACGTGACCGGGGGATCCCGGCATAAAACCACCATGCGACAGACAGTATATGCCGGCCGGCCCCGGTCACAATACTAATCGGTCGCAGGGGACAATTACCCTTTCTCCTGGAGGCGTCCCTGGATCTTCCCTGGGCGGGCCTCCGGCCTTCGCCCACTGCTCGCTTCCGCTCGCTCCGAGGCTCGGCCTCCGGCATGGTTAATCAGGTCCTGGCGACGCTCCACTCCGGCGACGCACTCGGCCTCTCCGGCCTCGTCGGCGGCCTCCGCTCCGCTGATTCTTGCTGTTCTCTTTCATGCTGACGACCGACAGCTTCACTCTGCCAGCCGGCCGCTCTCTTCGTTCGCTCTCACCGTCTGCCAGGTGGACCGGTCGGTCTGCACGAATATAATCCATTATTCATTATCGAGGATTTACAACTCCAAGAATAACGTAGTGAAGGGATCTATAGGAATAGTGCATACTACAATAATTTCAATAGTACAGAACCTGATAGATTGAACATGCCATCTTGTCCTGATTGTGATCTACCTTTTGAGGATAGGTTCCCGAATTTTTGCCCAAATTGTGGTCACCAATTTATCCGAAAATTTAGAGGACAATCTGAATTACGAGATAATCTTGCAAGAGCAGCAACATGGACAGGATATTATCTCGTTTTTTTCACCATAGCATTGTTGTTTTACCCTCTTTTACAAGATATGAATATTTTTACTCCATTGTGGAATTTCGCCATTTCAATTCTCGGCAGTGTAATCATGGCTGCATTAATAATAGTTATTATTCAATTTGTGCTTCCGATTTTTTCCCGACCACACTAATTAAGATTTTTGTTTAGTACTTTTTCTATTATTTAACAGTATATTGTTAATATTGAGACAATTTATTCTTGGTTTGGAGAAGCGGTATCCCGCCTACTGCCTCTCCCAGGGGAGAGGAGGAGCCCGGCCCGGAGGGTGCGGAGAGAGGGGGATACTTGCCTATCCCCCGGCGTGACGCAAGGGCGGGGGAGTGGGAAACCTGGCGACGCATCAGCGGGAGCCGAACCTGGCCACAGTGGCCCGAGCGACCCGGAGGGAGCGAGTCACCGAGCGTCTACAACAAAGTGAACAGCGACGAGCAGTCTGTGAAACAGTCTGTGAGGAGCGGGCGGGTGCAGCCGGCGGCGAGGAGGAACGACGAAGCCGGGGGCGTCAGAGATCCAGGATAAGGAAAAGAAAAGCAGGGGCTCGGTGCGAGTGGAGCGGAGTGGAGGAGCACCGGACGATAAGGAGGAGCGGACGGAGACAGAGCGGAGGGAGCACTCTGCCCCATCACCAGGAATCAATCAACTCCCGGGGCGGCGCCCACGCGGCGGGGGGCAAAGCCCCTCCTTCAAGCGTACCAAAACAGAGAACAAACGGCTGGATCTGCTTTCCAGAAAATCAGCGATTCACTTTCGCCCTCCTCCTGCTCATCGTTTAAACACGGCAGCATGAGACCCTTGCATGGATTCGAAAATCAACGTGAGGAATCATCATGGGAGTCTTCAGATTTGAAAACAAATATGCCGCACCGACCAGGCAACAACGGGAACGATACATGAAAGGAAATGTGGAAGAGCATAACTTCGGACCGGAAGGCGAGATTACCCTCCTGATCTATCCTGAAGCCGCATATCTCAAGGATGATATCGACAGGGTCCGCGTCTTATTCACCGGGATCCGTGACAAACCACATGCAGTGGAAGAGGCACGGAGAATGGTGGAATACCATCAGCTCGCAGAGGAACGCATGAAATCATTTACAAGCGGGAATCAGGCTGACAGGGGCGAATAACCATCCAAACGGGAAAATAAAACGCCGCATCATCTGGTTGACCCGCAAGAACCAGATTCTATCCGGCTGGAACCCGGAGAAAAGGTCGATAAAAGAACCGAGAGGAAAATGGGAGAGGATTACAGAACCTTTACGGCGAGTTCGATATCCTCATCCTTGAGCGTCTTTCTTCCTGCGTGCATTGCAAGCCTGTTTGCTTCTTTCACAAGATTCGCAATGTAGTCTTCGGTCTTTGCTACAAGCGCAGCGGCGGCGTCGCTTCCGACCCGCTCTGCTCCGCTCTTCTTGGCAATCCTTACAACTGCCGCAATAGGTAAATCTGCCACCTTGATTACCTCATGGAATTTGAGGTCAGGATAGTATTTAACGATTTTTGGAATTTACAGGAGAATTAAGACCGGGCCCGGCCCTGTCCCACATGGAGAAGAGACAGGCCGCCCGGGTATCCCAAAGGTCGATGAGGCGAACAGACAGACGAATTTTGGCCGCATTGCAGGTCGTGAGGGTGACGAAACGAGAGTAAAGGTGACGCAAAGGGGGGCAATGCGCCACCATACCTTCCCTCTGTGATGCCTCCTGGTAGAGGCAATCAATTATAGGTCGGGTGGAGGGAAGGAACAGGATGGAAGAGTCAGAACCTTAGACCGGTTCTGCAGCTCCTGATCCTTTCATGAGGCCGTACTCGATCTCGTAGTATCCTCCGCCGCGGTCCTGATAGGTGAGATAGTAGTGCATCAGGCGCTTCTCCTCGGCGTCTCTGATCTGCTGGAGGAGGCCGGCCTGGTTGTGCGGGTCATGGCCGGTCAGGACCCATCGCCTGGTGTCCTCGCCCATCTTCCAGGACCGGGCCGGGACGGTGCCGGGCGGTGTGGTGACGGTCTCGTCGACCGGGTCGAAGAAGGAGATTACCTCGCTGGTCTCGGCCCTGGCCTCGATCTTCTGTGTGCGCTGCCAATATGCGACGATTGCCACCAGGAGGGCGGCGATCATCTCAATGATCTGAATGAGTTGTGGTTCCATGTCGGTCTCCGTGGATGATACGGTCGTGTTCTTCGCGGAGCCTGCCCAGGTCCTCGCACATGACGTCATACTTCCCGATCTTCTGGTAGATGACGAGGAGTGCAGGATAGATTGGCAGCACGGCGCCGAGCACGATTATGATAAAATCTGAATACATCGGACTCCCTTCCTCGCGGACAACGAGAGCCCGGTCAAAAACGGGGTTATGCCGGAACGGGGTGGGGGTATGGTCCCCGCTCCCCTATCCCGTTGTCTGTCATCGAGATCAGGCCAGCGCCGGGACGGTGTCGGCCCAAGCCTCGATGGTTGCCAGGATGGCGTCCGCTTCGTAGGAGGTGACGCGGACCTCGTCGCGGCTGAATGCGACGTAGTATATCTCCCCGGTCGGGTCGTGGCACTTGATGGTGGCCGAATACCGCTCGGCGTCCGGGTCGTTTACCGCGTCGCCGCTCATTGCGGTAGCGAGGTCTTCGTCTGCGAGGAGGGCGGCCTTGGCACCGTTGAATCCGGTCACGCTGTTTGAACGGGCGTTCACGTATCCGACGGTCTTTGCTTCCAGGTCCTCAAAGAGGATCTTGGCGGTGTAGCCTTCCCGGGTCTTTGCCATTGCCGGCTGCTCTCCGGTGGACGTTTCGTATGCGGTGCACCCGAAGGGGTTGGTGCTCAGTATGCCATCAATGATTGATGCAAAGGTGGTGATGTTGTCAATGGGGGTCGTCAGTTCACGCGCTGCCGACTTGACAATACTTTTCTGGACAAAATCTGCCATAGGTGATGCTCCTGCCCTTGATTGTAGGGCTGTGAGCTGGTAGAATGGAGAGGGGGATATAATTTGAGGGGGTAGGTTTAAAAATATAAAATTTTTCGTTATTTTAAGCAAAACACTTCATTCATTCGAAATGAGAAGCATTTTTACCACTTTGGTAACTCTTCCAACTTCGAGCGGGTTACAATATCTCCTAATCCTTTTTGATCACATAACAATTGTATTCGTTTTTCGAATGCCTCACTTGAATGAGGTGATAACACCACTTTATTGATAATTTTATCAATTTTTACTGGAACAAAAATCCCTTTTTCGATAGTTTCTCGTCGATTTGATGTTTTTATCATTATCGCTCGTAATTCATTTTCATTATTGTAAAAATGTCTCTTTTGGAGGAATACTTTAAAAGGATTTGAACCTCCAACGAAATTTTCAACAGAATCATAATAATTAACCATGCCTATGCTGATTGTCTCCTCATTAGTATCCTCAAAGGATTCCTGCAATTGTTTTAGAGTTGATTGGATCGCTACCCCCTCTTTATCCATAAGATAACTTTTCCACATGGCATAATTTTCAGATTTGTTCATTGTAAAACAACAGATATACGTTGAGTCTTTGAATGAATCTGGCATGTAATTTGCACCTTCGTTAAAACCCATTTGATTAAAACCGCCCCTATTAAATGAAGATCCTTCATTGCGTGGATATTCTGGGGGATACCTTCCTTCGAAAGGATCATTCAGATAGCGACCTTTTGCAAAGAAAAGTGCATCTTTTTCAAGAAGAGATTCAAATTTTTGGCTGTTTATATATCGCCAAATTATGGTATTCAAATCCGGACGTTTACATAAAGGATGATCTTGATACATTTGATGAGAACACTATCAACACTCTAAATAATTATATGGGTTGTTTGGTAAAAGTGACTCTTATTTGTGGTACAAAGGGACATCTATATTTTTTTGTTGAATTTGAAGAATGGGTAGATTTATGTGCAGTTTACCATATTAATTATCATGTCCCCAAATCGACAGAAAGCAAAAAACATTTGGCTTTCTGTTGACGGTAAAATAATAAAAGATCATAAAATTGAAGGTTATACATTTGGATTATTATTGTCAAATATCCAGAGAACATTCAATATTCTACAAGAAGTAAAATATAAAAAACAAAGAAAAGCCACATTAAAATGGTATTTTTCAAGCATATCAGAAGGGAGCTGTATATTAGAGTTACAACCAGGGGATATGCAAACCGATTTCTCAAATTTTGATGATTTTGTATCTAATTTGAATGATTTTACAGGCGATTTTTTTGAATATATTCAATTATTATCTGTAGAACCGACCAAATTCAAGGAAAAACTCGAAAGAGAGTTTAAAGAAAAAACAGATATTATCCGTTTTTTAAGTGGATTGCTCGGGATATGGTCAAAAAGAGGTAAATATTCCATTGAGATTGCTTTTTCTTATGAAAAACCATTAGATTTTACTTCCTATACCTCGTTACCTTCACACCGCTATCATTACATCCAAGATTTAATTCAAGAATATATTGAACAAACAATAGTAGAGGTAATTGGAGTTATTGAGCGAATAAAAGGAGATGAACCAAGATCATTCTTTATCGAAGATACCAATGGAGATATGGTGGAGATAACCTATCCCCCTGAACTTGAAAAAACAGTAATCTCTTTGTTTAAATCAACGGTTGTTGTTCATGGAGTTCTCGTTAAAAAAGCGCGAAAAAATTATATGGAATTCCTAAAAAATATCAAGCCATTAAGGGTTTTCCAATTATCATCTATTAGAGATATACAATTCAAACAAGATATACAATTTAAATTCTTTTATGATAGAAAAAATGAGTCATGGAATTTTATCAACGAGGAATTGGAGTTATATGGGAGTGGCACATCATTTGAGAACGCATTAGAAGATTTAGGAGATAGTATAGATTCATTAATTGTGGGATTTTTAGCATTCAAGAATGAAGACATATCCTCTCACTCAAAAGAAGTGAAAATAAAATTAGAGCAATATATTGATTTTGAAAAATGTACGAGTCTATACAATCCGATAATAATGGATGAAAAAGATGAACATTAAAAAACGAAAATTTTCTCAACAAATGAAAAAGGGCTTTCTAGAGGTAAGAGATAAAGACCATCTTTATTATTATCCAAAAGGATTTGATGGTAAAATGATTACTTACATCAGAACAAAGGTAAGTCACGGATCAGAAAAAGATATTTACAAAGGATTGGTGAATAAAATGGCGAATGACCTTTATTTTGATAATAAACAAGATTTTAATAAATATCTTAAATGTACTAAAAAACATGAAGAATATCTTAAACAATTGATTGAAAAAAAGAAATATCAATGGAAATTAACAAATTAGGATGTTAATATCTGTTTATCCTTCATTTCCAACATCGGAATTTGATAATCCAGTCCTTTGGATTTCCCTCTCATTGTTGAATCAGTACCGAAACTCCCGAAAACTCTGGACAAGTGATTCAGGAATCATACATTGTTGATGAAGTCTATTGGTAATCTGGCGGGGTTCTGGTTCCAAAGAAATGGGCGGGGAAATGGTGAAGGTACTTCTTTTGGAAAAAATAACAAAGGAAGAATGAAATTATTGGATTTTCATCTGTTTCGATTTTCTTCCTTTTGGTAATTCAAACCGTTGTGCTTGTTTATGAGTAATATTCCCTCCCGCATGAACATATGGAGGGCATTTTATAGTTCTACCATCTAGTAACTCTTCAATTGTAATAATTTGAATTTTTGGATAATTTTCAGATTTAATTCCAGAAAAAGAATAGAATCCGGCGCTTGAGGCTTCTTTTATCATGGGTTGTGTTGGTTTTTGTAATGTGATAAAAACACCAATTGCGGCTTTCTCTCTGTCAAGAACACCCCTTAAATCTCTTACTTGGCTCACATTGACATTTCCCGATTTTACAGAGAAAATAATTTGTTGGGGTTTTTTTTGCGCCCTATGTTCAAAGAACAATATCCGACCATCTATGCCTTTATCAGCGCCTTTTTTCTGTTCAACTGGACGAGCTCCTACTAATCCTAACGCCCACCATTGGAATTGGTAAGGATCTTGTTTTGCCAGACTATCTGCATCGGTTAGAGAAATAGGTTCACCGATCACTTCAAAAGGTATATCCTCTCCAAATGTTGAAAATAATCTGTTTTTTATCAACGCAATTGCAAGATACGTAATGTCAATTCCAATCCAATTTCGATTTAATTTTTGAGCAGTTGCAATTGTTGTACCACAACCGCAAAAGGGATCTAAAACAAGGCCGTCTTCAGGGCATGAACTTTTAATAATCCGCTCCAACAAACCTTCCGGTTTCTGAGTTGGATATCCCAGTCTTTCTTTGTCGCCTGTTGAGAGCCATTTGACATCTTCATCAATTCCAATGTTTTTGTCTTCATAAATACACCCAGTTGTACCTGGTTGATATGCCCAAATATCTTGATATACAACTCCAGGGGCATCTTGGAGGTATGATTTATAACTTGGATACCCACTATCAGACCAACTTATCAATCCAACTTCATCAAGTTTATCTAAGCGTGTTATAAGAGGGTATTTTGCTAAATCATCTCCAGTTAATTCGTAATATTTTCTATAAAGGTATGATGCTGGTTGCCAATGGCGACCTACAGATGTTGGATTATACCGCCTCCACGGTTTTCCACTATCCCCCCTACGAATGCCAGGACCAGTTAAATCGTGAAGACGGTGAACTCCCCGTTCATCTTCTTCTTTAAAATACGTGGTGATATATTCTCTTGTATATGGAGCTTTTTGAGGACAGAAATATGATTTGTTGGATTTCGTATAAAATAAAATATTTTGGTAAATTGTTCCGTATTTACTAACACTTTTATTGTTTGAAGTGCTTCTCCAAATAATCTCATTTTTAAAATTAATTGGATTGAAAATTGCATCCATTAGAATTTTTAAATAGTGGCTGGCGGTTGGGTCACAATGTAGATAGATTGATCCTGTTGATTTTAAAACACGATGTAATTCATGTAATCGAGGCGCCATCATTGAAAGATACGCCATCATATCATTTTCGCCAAGAAAATCTCTAAATGAAATTATTGCCTTAGATATTTTCCCTCCGAGTTCAACTGTTTCTTGATATGCCTCTCCTGCCTCTAATCCCCAATGCCATGTGTCTTCAAAAGCTTTAATTTGAGATTGTGATTGAGAACCATTTTTTTCAGCAAAAAGGACGTTATAATTTTGATTGCTGTTAAAGGGCGGATCGAGATAAATTAAATCAATTGTTTCATCGTCGATATAATCGCGTAAAATTTCTAAATTATCTCCATAAAATAATGTATTTTGGAGAGTTTCTGGCATAGGGATATTTACATTCCTATAGAAGAAATATTTTTTGAGATAATTGCTAGGGATATGCTATCACTATATCCCAATTAATCTTTGCTCTGCTTTTTATGGATTACTTTACTGCGATTAGTCACTGACACCAATTATCAGAAGGCTCACCCCTCACACCACCTCCCTCCCCACAAACAACGCCGCCTTCCTCGCCCGTTCTTCGATCACATCCATGACCCGGGCAAGCGGAGCTGTGTAGAGAACCGGGTCAATCCAGAAATTCATCGCCTTCCCGGATGCCGACAGGCACGCCATTCCTACAACAACGCCGGTCGCAAGCAGCCGGACCGCCTGCGGTTCGCCCGCAAGCACCGCGGCCACATCGGCGAGCGGAACAGAAAATCCCCTCGTGTCCAGGTCGGACCGGATCACCAGGCCGTCGCCGTCAAGATAGAGCCGGCCAACCTTCTCGAACGGTGACTCCTCGTACACCGTCACCGTCCACCGGCCGGCATCAGAGAGCGGCTCCCCTTCATCGCCAGAGGAGGAGAAGGGCCCGGCCGGGATCTCCGGTCCCTCGACCCCATACATCACCCGGCCGCCTCCTGGACGAGGACCGCCTGCCCCCTCGCGAGGGCCTTCCGTCGCTTCCTCGCCTGGTAGTACTGCCGGTTGTACTCCTGCACCTGCTCGCGGTGCTCCGCCCGGTACCGTCTCTGGCGGGCAAGCTCCTTCTCCCGGTGCGAATGATAGTAGCGTTTCCACTTCGGCCTCCGCCTCCGTCGCTCGCTCTCGATGACAGGGATCGCCTCGGCAATCGTCATCCTCTGTATCTCGCGGTCCTGCCCGTCTCCGGGTATCGTGAGGAGACACTCCATGGCCTGGAGGTCGTACACAAGCCTCACCCCGCCACCTCCCCGGACCCCGCCACCCGGGCCGCCCGCTGGTAGCAGACCTCGCAGAGCCGGGTGTCCGTGCTCCGGTCGATGTAGGCCGCCGGGTCGAGATCACAGACCGTGCACCGGCCGATCGCCGACCTGACCGGCTCCATCCGGGAGAGATCGAACGTACCCGGGAGGATGACCGCGTTCTGCTGTGCCCGCTCCTTCGCACTCCCGAAACACGCCCGGCAGATCCTCCGTGCAGCCTGCTGGTCCTTCGGCCGGGCCTTCCGCTCTTTCGTCAGCTTCTCCACGTAGTGGGAGACCGGGGCCCCGCAGAGATGGCAGGGCGACCGCTCCGGGAAATCAAGCGGCTTGTAGTCCCTGGCATCGATCCGCCCCGGGAATTCAGTCCCGCGGAACGGGCCACTCTGCTGAAGGGATTTCCGTTGGGTAGTCCCGGCGCAATCAGGAGACGCATCAGGAATCGGGGACGAAAGAGGAGATGTGCGATCATGCCCTTCAGCAGATTTTGGATCACACACAGGTGCAGGGGCGCACGCACCCTCACCCGGAGGATGCTCTGTGTGTGCGGATGTGCTGAAGGATACCGGGTATTTGTTTTTCCATACACTATTTTTATTATTATTATCCTGATCCAGGCATTCTCCGTCGACCCCGTGCCCTTCAGCACCTTCCGTGGGACTGCTGAAGGACTGCTGAAGTGCTGAAGGATTCTCCCGGTCGTCGTTGTCGTCGATCCAGACCGACCCGCCCGACGACCAGGACCGGAAGATCTCGTGGTCGAAGGTGTACGCATTGGTCCGCCGCCGCATCGAGAGACCGCCCGTCGCCTCGCTGGTCACCACCGTGCGGTCAGTGTAGGCGATCGCCGGGCACTTCTCCAGGAGGCCCGAGTACACCGCACCCCGGCTCGCATACCCGTGGATGATGCGGTGGAGCGAGGCGTTCGAGAGCCCGGTCGCCTTCTGGAGCATCGGGATGGTGAACTCTGCCCAGTCGCTGGACCTGATGACATCCAGGATCTGGGACTCCCGCTTGGTGAGCTTGGTCTGCTGCCCACCGGCGGTCCCGTTCAGGAGCCCGTAGATCCGGACCGCCTCCGCAAAGTCCTCGCGGGTGGCGACCAGGCAGGCCAGGGACCCGGCCATGGTCTGTTCCCGCTGCATGAACCACAGCACCGTGTTCGCCTTGACAAGGTCGAGCAGCATCTCGGGGTTTCGCCGGTTGGCCGCCGCCTGGAACCGTATCCGCGGGGAGAACGGGATGACGACATGGAACCGCCGCTGGCCGATCAGCTCCCACATCGCCCGGCAGGCCTCCACCTCCGGCCTCTCACCACCGGGGTTGCCGGGCAGTTCTTCGGCCCGGGCGAGGACGCGGGCAAGGACACGGGTGTCCTGCTCCTCGGAGTCGTCGATCCAGCAGGTGAGCATCCGGTTGAATACCTGGTCGTCGCCGGCGCCCTCCACCTTCGCCACCCACCAGACGCACCGTTCGGGGATGGTGCAGACCTGGGCACGGCGGTCTCGGCTCACGGTGCGGTACATGAACGGCGACCGGAAGGAGGTGGTCACCCCCTTCAGGATCTCGGCCATGTCGTCGGAGAGGGACCGGTCGTCCAGGACGATGACCGATCCCGGCTGGAGGTCTTCGAGGTAGAAGAGCGCCTTGTTGCTCATCGCGCCTTCGAGCCGGAACCGGGCGGGCACCTGGCGCAGCATCGTGGAGAAGGCATGGCTCTTGCCCTTGCCGCTCTCGCCGGTCACCGAGACATGCAGGCCGTTGGTGTTGACGACGGACCGGGAGGCAAGCGACATGACGAGGCACTCGGCCACCACCTCGTCGCCCTCGTGGTCGAGGGCAAAGGTCCGGAGCATTGCCTGCACCGGGTCGCCGTGCTCAAGCACCGCGAGCGCCTCGGCCCGGCCGGGGATGGTGTCAGGGGGAGGTGGTGGAGAGGCCCCTCTCCGGGATCCGGGAGAAGGCGGTCTCCGGTCCGGCAGGGCAGGGGCCGGGGTGCTGCTCCCTCCCCGCTCCTTCTTCTCGTACCGCTCCCGGAGTTCCTTCCACCGCTGGGAACCGCCGCCGCACGAGGCGTGGTGGCAGCCGGCATAGACTGCTCCGCTGCCGAACTGGATGGCAAACGCCCCGTCACGGTGTGCTCCAGAGAACGGGCACTCCTCCAGGACGAAGAGGGTCCCCCCCTGGTAGGGTTTCTCGTCGGCGACGGCAATCCCGTGATCGCGGAGCCATGCCGAAAGATCGATGGCCGAACCGTTTGTGCCCGGTCTCTGCCCGTTCCCGGGCGGCGGCTGGACGGGGAGGATGCCCGCGAGCGCTTGGAGCATCTCGCGAGTCACCATGCCGGGCTCGTCCGGGGCATCGATGACCGCCGCCCGCCGGTGGGGCCGGTCCGGCGTGTGGTCGCCCTTCCGCGAGGTGGTGCCGTAGAGTTTCCAGATCCGGGCGGCATTGAAGTTCGCGGTGTCGACGGTGCTTGACCGGTTCGAGAACAGGACGTCCAGGACTTCGAGGCACCGTTTCACCAGGTCTCGGCTCTCCTCGTCGTTTGCCAGGTCGACCCGGAAGAGGAGGTGGGCACCGTTGCCCGAGTCGGCGAGGACCGGTGCCGGCCAGCCGTGCTCCAGGCAGAGGAAGGCCGACACCTCGGCGGCCCGGACGAGTGCTGCCTGGTGTTCCCTGTCGGTCGAGGAGACACCCGACGGGCGGACCGGGTCGATGTCGACCGGGAACCACCGTCGCCGGACGATATCGGTGTCCGCGGTGGTGGCGTCCTTCTTCGAGAGCCGCATCTTGATCCGGTTCGCTCTCCGGGAGAGGAGCGCGGGGGTTACCTCGTTTAAGGTGACGTAGATCCCGCCAGTCCCGGCCATGTCCAGGGGTTCGACTGCGGCGGCGAGGGCCCCGGGCTCGTCGAAGTACCCGGAGGCCATCCCCTCCTCGGTGATCGCCCGGACCTCGACGATCTGCCCGGGCGAGAAGAGGAGGGAGAGGGTGTGCGCTATCTCCTGTGCCGGCACGAGGCATCACCAGGGGGTATCATGCGCCCTGCACCTCCAGGACGATCCGGCAGTTGGCGGCGTCCTCGAGGACGTGGATCTCGGCTGCACAGTCGCAGCATTTCACGTCGCAACCGTCGCGCTCCCATGACCGGCATCCGCAGACCGGGCAGGCGAGCTCGAAGGGGTCATGGAGGGATTCGACGACGAACCGGCCGGTCACGGGTCCACCTCCGCGATGCCGCCCGGGAGGACCTGGTAGATGTGCCAGCCTTTCCGGTCGGTCGAGATCCAGAGCTGTACCGACCCGCCGGCAGGCAGCGGGAGTGCGCGGAGTTCCCTGATCTCGTCGTGCCACAGGCTTGCGACCTGCGCTGCGCCGGAGAGTTCCCGGCGGGTGCTCGCCACCCGCATCATCACAGGTCCGCCGGCTGGTGTCCAGGCAACGAGGTTGACCAGGAAGTCTGCATCGATCGACCGGAGGACCGTATAGCCCCGGCTCCGGAGGAGGTCGCGGGCCAGGTATTCGGCGGTCCTCGCCCGGTGCGGTGTGTTCCTCCGGCCGATGACCTCGTCCTTATTCAGGATCATCCGGCTCGGGCTCCTGGTAGTCGGGGTTTGCCTGGCAGTTCGGGTTCGGGCAGGTCCCGCCGGGGGGGAGGGTGCAGGCGAACGTGGTCCACCTGCCCTTCTTCCGCGCGGAGTAGTGGGGGCACCTGGGCTTTTTCGCCATCACCATGCCTCCTGTCTGCCGCGGCAGTTGATAAATACCGTCCGGTGGGCACATAAAATCGAAATTTGGGGTTGCATCAGGCTCACCCCGCTGCCGTTGCCGCAAGGTTTTTTGCCGTGCCCGGACAGGTTAGACTAAGCTCCCTCTGTGTCACTTCTGTTGTAGGCTGAGACATACCGGGGGAGCCCGCTGTTCTGGTCATGCGGGGTCCCCGCATGCGAGCTTGATTGTACTTCCTTCCGTTGTGGTCCGGCAAGGCTGCCGGGATCCGGGGGGTCCGAAACGCTCAGCAATAGCTTCGCGTCCTGTGTTTGATGGTCGAAATGACATTGTTTCACCTATATGCGGCCGTCAGAAAGAGGGAAGGAGTTGATGACGGTGGTCACATACAAGGAGAGGATTTGCGTATTGCTATTTTAAGGGTTTTCGTACGTGGGGTGAATGTATTTTGTCGGGGATGGTGTGATTTGTCACACCCGGGAAACAACTGGAAGGCCGGCCGAAAGGATACAGGTGCCCGGTCCAATGGTGTCTTCTGATTTTCTAATTGGTGATTTAATCCTGTGAAATCTTTGCAATAATGACACCGCTTCCTTTCCATATAGGCGTCGTATTTTCATTCAACCGGTTAAACAGCCTGCTGTCGGTTGCCCGAACATCATTGGTATAGATGATATAATCCCGCGAATCGGGGAAAGAGAAATTTAATTCTTCCATCGTTGATATTTTCATAATCTCGATATTTTCTGGCGTGTAATAGTATTCAAGCGGAACACTGTTGTATCCGGGCATTACAAGAAGAGAATCAAACTCGGTTTTATTATCTGATAAATATCCTGCTGCCCCCCTCCAGTCGTAGTATTCTCCTTCGGTATAGTAGCCAATTAATCCCGGCATACTGAGAAGCACAATCCACAAAAAAATGACGGGGAAAATCATTTTTTTGTTCTCTTTTTCTTTGAACAACGAATATACTCCTGCTATTCCGACATAGTACACAGGAAGCAGAAACAGAATATATCTCTCAACCATTGGCATCCGGAATGCAAGTGCTGAACTTATGATAAGAATAAATATCAATCCCAGGGCCAGATCCCGCATCTCTTTGTTCTTTAATTCGATTATACCAACAATGAATATTGAAAAAAGAACAATAAGCCCAATTGTCGAAGAGAAACTGAATTTTATTAGTGTTGAAATCAGAAATGCGAGGGCCGATAATCCCCAGGATGGCAATCCTTCTGTTCTTACGGAAAACAATTGGACTGCTATGGGGATTAGCGGGAGAAAAATCAGGACAAATAAAACGAAAGAGGCGGCAATTCTTTTTACATACTGCGTATTTCTGTATAATGCGGCAAGATAGAGTATTCCGATGAAGATTGCCGGGTAAAAGTGCGTCCATAAAGTGAGTGCAGAAAAGACTGCAAATAAAACCCAGTCCTTCATTTCATTTGTTCGTATTGCCCTGATATAAGCAATGAGCGCCAGAACCATGAATAAAAGAACAAGAGAGTACATCCGGGCTTCCTGCGAATATATTATATGAAACGGGGAAAATGTGAGAAGGGCGGCTGCGAGAAGCCCGACTTCAACTCTATTGAATAATTCGAGCCCAAGGAAATATATCAGTGGGATTGATAGAATTCCAAAAATGGCCGGAAAAAACCGGAGAACAAATTCATTATTTCCAAATTTTAGTGCGGTCCATTCTATCCAGTAGAATAAGGGGGGATGGACTTCGCCTCCTGCGGAGATGAGGTTCCAGTATTCGAGAAAAGGATTGATTGAGAATTGATAAGTCATGACTTCATCGAGCCAAAGTGAGGTAGTGCCGATCTGATAAAAGCGCAATATAGTACCTATGAAAAGAAGAAAAGAAAGAATAATAATGGACAATTCTTGATGAGAGTTTATTTTCAGATGCATATTACCGAAACCATCAGACAAATTATCCTATCCTCTATTTATGAAGATAGATTTTCTTCGATTAGACATAAGCTAATCAAATAATGTGAAGCATAGGCTCAATTATACGAGAAAAAAAGTGGGGTTAGAATGCCTTATCAAATAATACCTGCTCTGATCCATCATTGAATGTTGCTTTGATGATGAAATTAGATCCGGTATTAGTCGAACCAACAACATAGGTATATTGAGCACCCACAACTGGGGCAACTCCAGTTGTGTAACCTGTTGGTTGTTTAAACGTATTATTTCCAAAAGCACATGTGAGATCTGTTACAGAGGGCAAATCTGTTCCACCCTGCACTGTGATATCAAATGCATCTGTACCATTCTTTGTAACAGTCAACCCAACATTCTTGGATGATCCCGTAGTACCCGCAAGTCCGAACACGAATGCCGCAATGACCGCCGCAAGGATGACGGTGATAGCGACCATCAATATCACACCAATGACCGGTGACACAGCGTCTTCTGTTGTCACGGCCTTACCGGGTGATACTGCCTCTTCATTCTGAATCTTCATAAGTCAGCACCTTGATCGTTTTCAGCAATGCCCACTCTATCGCGGACATGACACTGTAACAGGTTATTTTTGCTGGTTTATATTTAAAGGTTC
>Ga0272442_10003981_pt1 | contig 20395 bp, 12 predicted proteins | sample SSMForm2O_FD_200262 | JGI IMG/M metagenome (GOLD analysis project Ga0272442, IMG submission 200262) | Marine sediment archaeal communities from Little Sippewissett salt marsh, Falmouth, MA, United States - SSM-Form-2O | ecosystem: Environmental > Aquatic > Marine > Wetlands > Sediment ... | reverse complement strand
CAGGGTCTTACCTGCGCAGGGCGGACCAGAGAAGAATGCGCTTCGTCGATTGCCACCTGTGAGTTTCTTCCCAAGGCCCCATCTACGAGACAAAGATTGGTCATGCTTGAACTGGCTGCAGACTTCTCTGAGGCTGTCTGTTGTTGCTTGAGAGAGATTCAAGTCCTCCCACATGGCGGGCGGCCTCTCGTGTTTTGACATGCCTTCGGTGCGGGAAAGCTCACGTTCGCGGCTATTGTCCTTGCCCATCTGTACCATTCCTCGTTGAGGGTTGACATCCAATGTCGTTTGGGTCGCGGGAGATTCCTCAGAGAAGTCCTACATCAACGGTCCGCTGGGTTCATGCTATGGGGAGGGGCAGGGGACTTCAAGGAGGAATGCCGTCATGAAGAGGGCCAGTTCGTGTCTCGTGGCTCGGGACCCGGAAGCGGGCCTGCTCCGTTTGACGCGGGGTTTGGCACGGTTGATCGGCGAGGGGAGCGGTGGGGAGAAGCGACTCCGCTCACATCTGCTTGTTGTTCTGGCCGAGTGCGGAGGCTATCACACCGGAACCGAGGAGGATCGGTCCGGCGATGATCCAGGTTCTGTACGATTCCGGGTGGTCTCCAGAGCCACTGGCTATCAGGAAGAACGAGAACAGCAGGCAGGCGATCAACCCGACGATCATGGCTGTGGCGGTCACAGGGTCTTTCATGGGTTTCCTTTCATCTGATGCCAACGTCACAGTCCAGGTTCATCGGGCCGCGTTTGGATTACGTGAGCGGCGAAGGGGGAAAGCCATGCTCATCGACCTGGCACACTCTCGAAGGAAAGCCCCTCGCCAGCATATGCTTCATGAACCTCCTTGATTCCCTGGAAACGTGGCATTCGGGATCGGCCCATTCATCGGGCATGCCGACGAATCTGATCTTGTCACCCACCTTCAGCGTTCGAGGATCAGGCATATCGTTCCCATCTGGCATCTGGCTTCAGCGAGGCGGGCATCAAGCCTGACTGAAGCCCCTTGTCTGGCAGAACCGGATCATTCGCAGAAAGACAACATTAGTAGCGGCGTCCGGCCGGCCTCGACACATCTCCAGTTCACAAACGCAGAACACGCAACAATCGCTTCGTACAAGTCAGGGTGTTCTTTTCGAAGGCGTTGTGTATTCTCCAGTTCGAGGAGACCGTAATCGCCTTTATCGCACGTGACCTTCGTCATGCCGGAATTAGGATCGTCCAGGTAAGACATGCAGCCGATCCACGCGTTCATGTTCCGTCCATAGAACTCGGGAAACCCGAATCCCGCCGCGAACGTATCATGGAAGGAATCCCAGTCCCGGATGCCTTCGCAGTCTATCTTCACTCGTCTCATGTCAACCTGCGTCGAACGCTTGAGCTAGGCCGAGGTGATTCAGTAGCCGGCCGGCGCCTGCTGAGCCTGCTGCGCGGCGAAGGCTTCCTTGTTCCCGGTGATGACCACGATGAGCAGGACGACATTGATGACCAATCCGAACAAGCCGCCCATCGCCATACTTATGCCTACGAACGACATGGTGGCCATCGCGGCCGCGGCTTTCACGATCGCAAGCCCGATGGCGAGCCCTATTGCGCCATAGAGTAGCCGGACCGCCGTGGGTTTGGTCTGGAGAAGTCGAATGGATGCGAAGATGTAGAATCCGGAGACACAAACACCAACGATGCCGGCGACGACACAATAGCTTTCGAACCACTCGGGCGTCTCCATCATCCGCTCCATGAACTCCAACATCTCCTTTGGAGGCGCCTCCTGCGCGTTGGCGGTTCCCTGTTTCTCTGCCGCCTCCTGCATCGCCGTGAACATCTCCTCCTGCATCTCCTTTTGCATTTCCATCATCCTGGGCATCATCGCAAACTGTGCACTTCCGAGAATCCCGAAGCATCCCAGGATGATCCCGATGATCCCGACTACCGTTGCCCACGTAGGTCTCTGCATTCCAGTGCCTCTCTCTCTTCTTTCCAGCCCATACGTTTGGCGTCAAACATCGAGCATGCGGTCTAAGCAGACTCCGCCCTGCTCAGTGTCACGCCGAGCCCATGGGCGGCGTGAAACGTCTGAGTGAAAACCGCACGTCACGAGGTCCGCTGGGCTTATGCTATGGGCAGGGCCGACGGGTTTCAAGGGCCAATGTTGCGGGCAGGATGCCGGCGGGGGGGATTCGGGGTTGAAGTCCTGGGGGCGGGGCGCTATCGTGGTGTTTGAGGGGCTCGCCAGACGTAGGCGGGTGGGGCTCGATGGGAAATGGCGGCCGGTTCGGAGGTTCTTGGAGCTGATGTGACAGACGCCGCTGCGCTGGCTGAGGCGTTTTAAGGAGAAGATCATGTCTATTTGTCAGAAATATCTGCGTGCATGTTTGGTCATGGTCGTGGCCTTGGGGATGGGGGCGGTTCTGGCGGGCGCCCAGGAGGACTATGATGACCACCAGCACATGATGGATGAACTGGGCCTCAAGCAGTTACGGCCCGGTGCGAATCCGAACAACCAGGATGCCTTCGACGAGGCCACGGCCAACCCGTATGCAGACACGATGCCGGATGTCCTGACGATGAAGGACGGGACTAGGGTGACCCGTGCAGCGCAGTGGCCCAAGCGGCGGGCGGAGATCGTCGAGGACTTCGCGCGCGAGATCTACGGCCGGATTCCCGCGAACGTGCCGAAGGTGACGTGGGAAGTCACGGCGACGACCGAGGGCGACAGCGCAGGCATCCCGACCGTCACCAGGACCCTGGTCGGTCACGTCGACAATTCCGCCTACCCTGAGATCACCGTGGATATTCGGGCCAGCTTCACCGTCCCGGCCAAGGCCGCGGCGCCGGTGCCGATCATGATCGAGTTCGGCGGCTTCGGCTGGTTTGGCCGCCGGCCGGGCCGGCCCTCCTGGCAGGAGCAGGCCATCGCGAAGGGCTGGGGCTACGGCAGCATCAACCCCGGCAGCATCCAGCCGGACAGGGGGGGCATGAATCTGCGCAAGGGCATCATCGGCCTGACCAACAAAGGCGCCCCGCGCCAGCCCGACCAGTGGGGGGCGCTGCGGGCCTGGGGGTGGGGTGTCAGCCGGTTGATTGACTACTTCGAGGCCCATCCGGACGCGAAAGTCGACCCGGCGAAGGTCGGCATCGAGGGCGTCTCCCGCTATGGCAAGGCGGCCCTGGTGACCGCCGCCTTTGACGAGCGCGTCGCGGTCGCCTTCGTGGCCTCCTCGGGCCAGGGCGGCGCCAAGCTGCATCGGCACATCTTCGGCGAGGCGGTCGAGAACCTGACCGGCCGGGGCGGGTATCACTGGATGGCCGGCAACTTCCTCAAGTACGGGGCGGCCGATCCCTGCATGACGGCGGCCGACCTGCCGGTCGATTCGCACCAACTGATCGCGTTGTGCGCCCCGCGTCCGTGCTTCATCAGCTACGGCGTCCTGCCCGGCGATCCGCCCTGGGTAGACGCCCACGGCAGCTTCATGGCCGGCGTGCTGGCAGGACCGGCGTACGAACTGTTGGGCAAGCAGGGGTTTGGCACGGCGGGCGACTATCTGACCGACCCGATGCCGCCGGTGGGAAAGCTGATCGGTGGCGAGTTGGCCTGGCGGCAGCATGAAGGGGGCCATACAGCCGGACCGAATTGGCCGACCTTCTTCGAGTGGATCGGCCGGTACATCAAAGCGCCGTCCCTGCCGCCGTCGCGCGCGGCCGCGGCGGTTCGATCCGCAGAGCGAACGGACCGCAATTCCCAGATCGCTCATGCCCAGTTGCTTGAGAAAGCGCGGAAAGGCAGAATCGACGTCTACTTCGAAGGCGATTCCATCATGCGCCGTTGGGGCGCGCTGGATTATCCCGAACTGCTTGCCAACTGGCGAGAGAACTTCTTCGGCTGGAACGCGGCGGATTTTGCCTGGGGTGGCGATACCGTCCAGAACATCCTCTGGCGTCTGGAGAATGGCGAGCTGGACAACGTTCATCCCAAGGTCATCGTGCTTCAGGCCGGCACCAACAACATCGGCAGGCGGCCCTCACGCGGCGACGAAGATCCCCGGATCGCCGAGGTGGTCGCCGGGATAGAGGCCATTATCGACATTTGCCGGCGCAAGGCGCCCGGGGCGACGATCATCCTGACCGCCGTCTTCCCGCGCAACGACAACGCCGCCGATCCGACCGGGGTCATGCCCGTGATCGACCGCATCAACGCGCATCTCGCGGGCCTGGCCGATGGCCAGAAGATCCGCTACATCAACATCAACGACCGGCTCGCGGACCGGGCCGGGAATCTTCGCGAAGGCATGACGATGGACAAGCTGCACCTCTCGCGCCAAGGCTGTCAGGTATGGGCCGACGCGTTGAAACCGATCCTGACGGAACTGCTCGGCCCCCCGGCCAAAGAGGACCACGCGCCCCCTCCGACCGGCGATCCCAGCGCCGGATTCTAGCCTCGGACGCGTTGGTTAACCTTGGAGGTTTCGCACCCGGGTCCGGTGTGTCGCCGACGACCGATCATGGCACGTGCGGGAGCGATGTTGATCCTTCTATAACCTATCGGCGTCCGGCAAGACCATCAGGCTGGCCGACGCCGTCCCGGATGTCCGGACCGGCGTCGGGCGGGATGCTCTGGACTTCCGTGATCCGTATCAGTTTCTTGCTGACCACGAGGTAGAAAAAGACCGCCAGGAGCAGTGGAATCGAGTGAATCGCCACGTCCACGAAAGCACCCATGACTCCGCCTATCGCCAACTGCTCGAGTGGATCAAGGGGGGCCAGGGTGCCGTACAGGGTGAGGGTGACCAGGCATGTCACGTTCCTGATGGCGTTCGGCCCGAAGTGGCGTAGGTTCTGATATGCGATCGCGATCTCAATACCCCCGAAGACCAGGAACACGGGGGTCATGCAGAGCAGGCCGAAGCGATCGGACTCCTTGATGCCCACGACGGCGGAACGGAAGCCGAGGACGACCATCATCAGGCCAAGGACGCCGAAGGCAACGGCTACGGTCTGAACGAGTCGCTTCGTGATCGTGCGTCTGTTCATCATGGGCACCCGAGCGTGCATACTGGTCTCCCCATGCGACGTCCGAGTCCCGCAACCCGCAGTTGATCAAGCAGATTCCACCTCCTCCGGCGTCATGCCCGTCGAACGGGGCCGCAGAGGATCTCTCCGAGAAGTCGCATGTCAAAAGGTCCGCTGACTACATGCTATGCGAACGGGCGACGGATTTCAAGGAAGAATGCTTGAGACAAGGGGGGGGCGGCGCCCCCCGATCTTCTGTGGGTGCTATCCTTTGCCTGGGGTGGAGGGCTGTGAGCCTTGCGGTGGGTTGTCGAGGATATAGCCGATATCGACGATGTACATCTGGCGGCCCAGGCCTTCGTGGGTGGTGTCGATGCAGACGATGCGGCCGTCGCGGCTGCAGCGGGCGTGCACGTCGACGCGGTAGATCTCCTTCTTCGGGGCCGTCGCCCGCAGCCGGGCCAGCGGCACGAACAGCCTGCTGGGGCGGTGGAAGAGGAACAGGTGCTGGACGCCGTTGAGCACGTACGTATCGGCCAGGATCCAGTCGCGATAGGGGGCCGGCAGAAGGGTGGGGTCGACGTTGGCCCGGACTCGCGCCAGTTGCTTGGCCATTTTTCCCGAGCCGTCGTCCTTGAAGAGTCCGAAGTAGCGTCCCTCGAAGATCGTCTCGTCGTCCTGCCAGGTGTGGTGGCTGGGCTGGTTGTAGAAGTAGCGTACGTCGCGCCCGTCGGCCGAGATGGACCAGCCCGAGACGTGGCGGGGCGTGTCCATGTTGCGCAGGAAGCAGAGGAAGCGCGTGCCGGCCGGGTTCCACCCTTCGCGGAAGAAGTACAAGTCCGTCCTGCCGCGATAGCCCTCGGGAAAGGCGATACCGGCCATGCGCTCCAGACTGATCAGGAAGTCGACCTCGCCCGTTTCCATATCCATCTTCTCGATGCCGGACTGGCGGGGGGCCCGGACCCCCACGTACGGGTCCGGTATGCCGACATACTCGGTGCCGGCGTGTTTCATCCGGATGAAGTCATGCGTTAGCGCCACCGCCCCGTCGTCGGACACGTCGTAGATCGCCCGGGGTAGCGTGCGGCGGGCGCCGGTCTTGAAATGGTAGGCCCGGCACACGTAATGCGTGCCGTCGTCGCTGCGATCGTTCCACAGGATCTCCTGCGAGTTCGGACGCCACTGGAGCCGGCAGCCCTGTTGCCAGTTCCACGCCGTGGTCTCGCCAATCTTCGTCCACTTGAAGCCGTTCTGCAGGTCGATGTACCCGATGTCGCCGCGATCGTCGGGCTGCACGTCCCGGCCCTGGAAATAGACCGTCATGCCCAGGGCATATCGCTCGGTCGGGTCGAACTGATGCTCGTCGAAGAACCAGAATCCGGTATACGCCGGCCGCTCCTTCGTACCCGGATCGGACACGCGGAGGAGGGAGGCGTATTGGAAGCCGGTTCCCTCGATCAACTCGTCCCAGGTTCGGCAGGTTGAGTAATCTCTCGCGGTCGCGGTGGTAGCCAGCGCGCATGCGATAAGAATCCAACGCTTCATGTGGGTCTCTCCTATATGCCAAAGGCAGAGCGCAAGGTGGTGGTCTGTGGGGGCCATCCTATACCGACAGACAGGGGTTTTTCAACCGAGAACGCGGATCGGCGATAGAAGCGGTGGGGCAAGCCGCCACCCTACGCCGGGAGACGGTAGCGGTGGGAAAGGCAGCGGGCGGACGATGGTTGGTCGTCCGCCCGGGTCAATGATCAATCGTCTGAATGGTTGGCTTCTGTTAGGAGCAGCCCATGGAGTTGCCGCAGTTGAAGCATTTGTAACAGGTGCCGTTGCGAACGGTAATGGAACCGCAGATGTCGCAAGCGGGGGCGTCGTCACCGAAATGGGCAAACTGGGCGTTGAACTGCTGCATCGCCGTCGCTTCGGCCTGCGCCCCGCCCTCGGCAGGGGACGCCGCCGAGCCGACGAGGGCGCCCAACCTCCCGCCGGCCTGGGCCAGTCGGTCGGCCGCCTGCGCGACCACGGAGGGCTTCTTCTCGCCGTTCCTGGGATTGCTTCCCTTGGAATCCTTCTTCTTCTTGCCGTTGCCGGCCGCCTTGGCCTCGGCAATCTTGTGGGCGAGGTCCTTGGTCTTCTCGACCAGTTGCCGAGCCGTGGTGGTCGTCTTGCTCTCTGGGTTGCCGACCTGCCCGGAGCGGTTCGGCAGGTTCTTGTCGGCATAGCCCGGGATGAACTGGCTGCCCAGCCAGCAGAAGATGTAGTCGATCAGGCTCTTGGCGAACGGAATATCCCGGCTCGACGTCATCCCCGAAGGCTCGAAGCGAGCGTGTCGGAACTTGTCCACCAGCGTAATCAGCGGCACCCCGTACTGCAATGCCATCGATGTGCACGTGCCGATCACGTCCATAAGGCCCCCGACGGTGCTGCCCTCCTTGGCCATAGTGATAAACAGCTCACCAGGCTGGCCATCCTCGTATAGCCCCACCGTCAGGTAGCCCTCATGACCGGCCACCGAAAACTTGTGCGTAATGCTCTGCCGCGTATCGGGCAGACGCCGCCTGAATGGCCTCGCCGGCGCTTCGGCCGCCGCTGCCTTGGCCTTCTCGTCTTTGTGCTTGTCCGTCGAGACCGGCTGGAGCCGCTTCGAACCGTCCCGATAGATCGCCACCGCCTTGAGACCGAGTTTCCATCCCTCGGTATAAGCGGCCATGATATCCTCGGTTGTGCTCTCCTTGGGCATGTTGATCGTCTTGCTGATCGCCCCCGAGATGAAAGGCTGCACCGCCGCCATCATCTTCAGGTGAGCCAAATACTTGATATAGCGCTTGCCGTTTCGCGGCTTGAACGCGCAGTCGAAGATCGGCAGGTGGTCTTCGGTGAACTTCTCGGCCCCCTCGATGGTCTCGTGCTCGTCGATGTAGTCGGTGATGGCCTTGATGTCGTCGGGTGAATACCCCAGCCGCTCCAGGGCCATCGGCACCGTCCGGTTGACCAGCTTGAGCATTCCCCCGCCGGCCAGCAGCTTATACTTGACCAACGCGATATCCGGCTCGATCCCCGTCGTGTCGCAATCCATCAGAAAGCCGATCGTCCCCGTCGGTGCCAGCACCGTCGCCTGAGCGTTGCGATAGCCCATTTTCGCCCCGGCGTCCAGCGCCTGGTCCCACGCATCCTTCGCCGCGTTCCGCATATAGTCCGGGCAGTGCGTCTCCGGGATGTCGTAGGCGTGCTGGCGGTGCATATTGACCACCTTCAGCATCGCGTCCTTGTTCTTCTCGAAATCCTCGAACGCCCCCTTCAGCCCGGCGATTTCCGCACTGGCCGTATAAGCCGTCCCCGTCATGATCGCCCCGATTGCCGAGGCCAAAGATCGCGCCTGATCCGAATCGTAAGGCAGTGCCAAGCTCATCACCAGCGAGCCGAGGTTGGCAAAACCCAGCCCCAAAGGCCGGAAGCGATGGCTATTGATCGCAATCTGAGCGTCCGGATAGCTGCCGTTGTCGACCAGGATCTCCTGAGCGATGATGAAGAGCCGAATCGCCTTCTTGAAGCCCTCGATGTCGAATGTCCCGTCCTCCTTGCGGAATTTCATCAGGTTCAGAGAGGCTAGGTTGCACGCCGAGTCATCGACGAACATGTACTCGCTGCAGGGGTTTGACGCGTTGATCGCCCCCGAGTTCGGGCAGGTGTGCCAGCGGTTGATGGTGCTGTCGTATTGCACCCCCGGATCGCCACAGACCCGCGTGCCCTCGGAGATAAGCTGCATCAGCTCACGGGCCGAGTGCTCGCCCATCTTTTCCCCCGAGGTCACCGCGTGCGTGATCCAACGGTCGTCCTTCTCCGCCGCCTGCATGAACTCATCCGTGACCCGGACGGACAGATTCGAGTTCTGGAACATCACGCTGTCGTACGCGTCGCAGTTGTGCTCGCCGCCGAAGCCCGCGTCGATCAGAGCGCTCGCTTTCTTCTCTTCGACGGTTTTGCAGGTGATGAACTCCTTGATGTCGGGGTGGTCGACCTTCAGAGACTGCATCTTGGCCGCCCGACGCGTCTTGCCACCCGACTTGATCACCGCGGCGATCTGATCGTACACGCGCATGAAGCTCAGCGGTCCCGAAGGCTTGCCGCCCCCGGAGAGCTTCTCTTTGCTGCTTCTCAGTGTTGATAAGTCGGTTCCCGTACCCGATCCGTGCTTGAACAACATCGCCTCACTGGTGGCCAGACGCATGATGTCGTCCATCGAGTCTTTCACCGACTGGATGAAGCACGCCGAAGCCTGCGGGTATTCGTAACTGTTCTCGCAGGGCACGGCCGTGCGCGTCTTCTCGTCCCAGCGATAGTTGTGCTTGCCGCCGGCAATGCCATAGACGTCCAGCAAGCCCACGTTGAACCACACGGGAGAATTGAACGCGCCGTACTGGTTGACGCAAAGCCACGTCAGGTCGCTGTAGTACGTCTCGGCATCCTTCTCGTTGGCGAAGTAACCATCCTTCAAACCGCGATCGGCGATGGTCCGGCAAACACGATGAACGAGTTGCTTGACCGAATGCTCGCGCTGACCCTTTTCCACGTCCCCGTAGAAGTACTTGCTGGCCACGACCTTGGTCGCCAACTGGCTCCAGTTCGTCGGGACCTCGATGTTCTCCTGCGCAAATATCGCCTCGCCACTGTCGCTGGAAATCTTCGCCGAACGCGTCTCCCAATCCAGCTCTTCGAAGGGGTGAACGCCGGGCTTCGAGAAGTATTGCTCGATGGAAAGACCACGCTCATTCTTGGCTTGGAGGGCCTTTTTCACCTTCGCTCGCTCGTCTCTGAAGGGATTCTCCGGGTCGAATTTATATGACATCTAGCGCCTCCATGCGAAAAAACTAGCACCACAATATATAGTCGGGGCGGAGCGGAACAAAACAAGGTATTGTTGAAACACCCACAAATCAAGTATCGGCAAACTACTCCGAATCCACTTGAGTGTAAAGAGCAAAACCCGGTTTTTTTTCCGGCCTTGCGCGGTGTTTGTTCTTAATCCTTGCCGTATCGCGGTCTATGGCCGCCCTGGCGATCCTAAAAATTTTCTAACACGCTCGCACGCTCAAAGGCCGGTCGCCTCAAGCCACTGTTGCGCGATCCACGCGTGCGCCCAAGTGAACGGATGAACCGAGTCATCAGACCACGTCTCCGGCGCCACCTGCGCGATCAGTGCGTTGATCTTATTCTGCAAAGGAACCACCACGGTTCGATGTTTCGCCGCAAGTGTGTTGACGATTTCCACGTAAGGCTCAACCATGCCGCGCAGCGGGTCGCTCAGGTCGTTGCTGAACACGAAAGGCTCCATTAACACAACATCGCATGCGCAGCGCTTCTTCAACGACACAAGTAACTGATCGTATGTTACTTCGTATTGCTCGGGAGACGCCACGCGCCCTCCGATGTCCGACCCCGTCGCCCGGTACCATGCATCGTTGACGCCGATCATCACACTCGCAATGTCCGGACGAAGTGACAGGCAATTCGCTTCCCATCGTTGCTGCATGTCCCTGATCGTATCGCCGCCGACACCCGTGTTGACAATATCCAGTTCCAGTTGCGGGTATTTCGCCAGCAGGGCGTTACCGGCGAAGTGAACGTAGCCTCGACCCAGCGGCGCATAAGCACGATCGTCGCGATCCGCATCTGTAATACTGTCACCAATGAACACGATCCTGCTGCCGGCTCCCAGTTGAATGCTTGGTTTCACTGTCATATCTCCTGGTAGACTCCCACGCCTGCGCGAGCGCGTTTTCACTACTGTTAATCGCGATCGACGACTCGCGCGTGCTCCGGACAATCCTATTCGTTTACGCGCCGGGCCCCACCTCCTATCATGAGGCCGTATCCTCTACGACGCAATGGCGCACCAGTTAGCGCTTATTCCGGAGGCAGTGCCATATGGATTGTTCATCGAGCGCAAGACGCGAATTCCTCAGGCAAGTCGGTGCAGTGGCAACAGGCGCTTGGGCCTTTCACAAGGCCGCTCAGCCCGCATCGGCACGCCCCGAGCCCGCCGGGCCCGATCCCTCCCTCGCAGTGATTCACGAGCAGCCAAGACAGACGCCCGTCGTGCACGACTGTGACATTTGTGTCATCGGAGGCAGTTGCACCGGCCTTTTCGCCGCCGTCCGGGCCGCTCGACTGGGTGCCAGCGTAGCGCTCGTCGAGGCCAACGGGTTCTTCGGGGGCGTCGCCACCGCCGCCAAAGTGAACGTCTGGCATTCCCGTTACGACACGGTTGGGCAGACCGAGATTATCGGCGGCCTGACCACCGAGCTGATCGACCGCCTCGTCAAGCGCGACGCCGCCCGCGTCTACGAAAAGTCCAATCCCAGCCGATACGCCGTCTTCAACAGCGCCGAGATGACCATGGAGCTCGACCGCCTGATCGACGAGCACAAGGGCATTCGCCCCTTCCTGCATACCCTATTCGTCGACGGCGTCGCCGAGCAGGGCCGCATGACCCACGCCATTATAGAGGACAAATCCGGCCGGCGCGCCATCAAGGCCCGCTACTTCATCGACGCCACCGGGGATGCCGACGTCCTGGCCAGGATGGGCTTGCCCGTTCGCAAGGACGACGCCCTCCAGCCCCCGACCATGTGCGCCTTGGTCGCCGGGCTCGACGCCGTTGGCAAGGCGAACCCCGGTTTCAGGCTCGCCAACGCCATATATGACAAGCAGCGCTTCGCCAATGCCCTCGATCATGGCTTCGTATGGACCGCCGAATCGATCGGCTTCCCGGGCGTGACCATGATCGCCGGCACCCGCGTCTTCGGCGCCGATTGCAGCGACGCCGACCAACTGACAAGCGCCTCTATCGAAGGCCGCCGCCAGGTCCGTGCCATTCGTGACATCCTTCACGACAACTTCAAGGCCGGCGATGCCATCTCGGTAGGGGCGCTACCGGCCCGCATCGGCGTCCGCGAAACCCGCCACGCCGTGGGGCTATACCGGCTCAAGGAGCGCGAAGTCCTCGAAGGCGTTCGCTTCGACGACGCCATCGCCAACGGCAGCTACCGCGTCGACGTCCACCACGCCGATACCGAAGGGCTGACCTTCCGCTACCTGGACGGACGCGAAGTCTACACCGTTCCGGGCAAGAAGCACGAGGTGAAGCGCTGGCGTCCCGAGCGGCCTGAGAATCCCACCTTCTATCAGGTCCCGTATCGCAGCATCGTCCCCCAGGGCAGCCAAAACGTCCTCTGTGCCGGGCGCATGGTCGACGCCGACCGCGGCGCCTTCGGCGCCGCCCGCGTGATGGTCAACTGCAACCAGATGGGCGAAGCGGCCGGTGTCGCGTCCTACCTGGCCCTCCAGAGCGATGCGGCCGTCGCCGATGTCAACGTCCGGCAACTCAGGCAAACCCTCGCCGCCGGCGGCTCCATAATCATCTGATCGGGCCGTCGGAAGGGGCCAAACCCTTCCCCGAAACCGCTCGTACAGCTACAATGCCCCCGGGATGGGAGCCGGTGCTTCTGGTGACGGTGACATGACGAACAGCAGTGATATTGACAGGCTTGACCGCGTCCGACAGCAGATCAAGCAGTTCCCCACCGGTCCCGGCGTCTACTTCCTCAAGGGCCCCGACGACGTCGTCCTCTACATTGGCAAGGCCAAGAGCCTCCGCTCCCGCGTCGCCAGCTACTTCCAGCCTGGCAGCGATCTGGCCACCTCCCGCGGCCCGCGCATCGTCGAGATGGTCGAAAAGGTCGTCACAGCCGACTACCTCGAAACCGAGACCGAAGTCGACGCCATGCTCAAAGAGGCCCGCCTCATCAAGGACGTCCGCCCACCGTACAACACCAACCAGACCGACGACAAGACCTTCCCCTACCTGGAGATCACCACCCGCGAAGACTTCCCGGGCGTCTATATCACCCGCCAGCCCCGCGCCAAGGGCACCCGCCTCTTCGGACCCTTCGCCAACGTCAAGGACCTCCGTGCCGTCCTCGTCGAACTCCAGAAGATCTTCCGCTTCCGCACCTGCAACCTCGAAATCGCCGAAGACGACCCCAAGCGGCGCTTCTTCCGACCCTGCCTGCTCCACAGCATCAAGCAGTGCACCGCCCCCTGCGCCGCCCGCATCGACAAGGCCGACTACCGCAAGACGATCCAGGACTTCATCCGCTTCCTCCGCTCCAAACGCGCCACCGTCCTCCGCTGGCTCCGCAAGCAGATGGAAGAGGCCTCCCGAGACCTCCAGTTCGAGAAGGCCGCCCTCTTTCGCGACCGCATCCACCTCATCGAAGGACTCGACGCCCGCGGCACCCCCGACGAGCACGTCCAGCCCGAGGTCTTCGCCGCCGACCCCACCGAGGCCCTCGTCAAGCTCCGCGATGTCCTGAACCTGCCCGACCAGGTCCGCATCATCGAAGGCATCGACATCGCCAATATCAGCGGCCAAGAGGCCGTCGGCTCCCTCGTCAAGTTCATCGACGGACGACCCTTCAAGAGCGGCTACCGCCGCTTCAAGATCAAGACCGTCCAGGGTATTGACGACTACGCCATGATCGCCGAGGTCGTCGGCAGGCGCTACAAGTACGCCCTCCGCGGCGAGGAGCTATGGCCCGACCTGATCCTCATCGACGGTGGCCTCGGCCAGCTCCACGCCGCCGAGGCCGCCCTCACGGCCATGATGGCTGAAGCCCAAGCCGAGCCCGAAACCCACGTCGAGCCCCCGCACACCCAGATCATCTCCCTGGCCAAGCGAGAGGAGGAAATCTACACCCAGGGCAGCGCCCAGCCTGTGAGACTGCCGGCTCACTCACCCGTCCGCAAGCTCCTCCAGTACGTTCGCGACGAGGCCCACCGATTCGCCCAGCACTACCACCACATCCTCCGCACCAGGAAGATGTTCAACCAAGACCCCTGACCTCCCCCCAGGCCCGCTCGCGCCGCCGTGTGCCACCACGGCAGCCCACCGCCTGCCGCACGTGCCCCGAAAACCCCCATTCTCACATTCCCCTTGAGTTTCAGGGGCCTCTCTGATACAAATAAGGTAGCGGCGGGCACCGGAAAGTGCCCTCGCACAGGCGGATATGTCCTCAAGGAAGGAGGTGAACGGGCCGAATTGACTATATGTTGTGCGCCCGCGAAGTGTCCCTAGCGTCCTATTCGGGCCCAAGCGTGACGGCCGAGTAGTATCTTTGTGAAGAGACGCGTACTCTGGCAAGCAGCCGGAGCGTGACCAAAATAGGCTTACGGTGTTAGAAGGAGGATTGTCATGTTTAGGAAATCAGTTCTTGTACTCATTTGTATCCTTGTATTGGGCCCGGCCTTCTCGGCACTGGCTGGCCTGGACCCGAGTCTCGTGGCTTGGTGGCCGCTCGATGAAGGCGCCGGGACCATCGCCATGGATGCGAGCGGCAACGGCAACGACGGCACCGTTGAAGGCGGTGCTGTCTGGGTGCCGGGTGTGCTCGGCACGGCCCTGGAGTTCAATGGTTCGAACTCGTACGTGAACGCGCCGCACATCTCATTCAACGATCGGAGTTTCACGATCGCCATGTGGATCAATCCAGGGCAAACCACCAGTGACCATATCTTCTTTGCCCAGGTCCAGTCCAATGCGTTGGATACGAGTCTGCATTTTCGGGTCATAGCAGGTGGTACCATTCGCATGGGATTCTACAGCAATGACCTCGACTCACCGGGCGGGATTATTGAAGTGGACAACTGGTATCACGTCGCGCTCTGGTACGATTTTGAGAACGAAAATCGACGCATATATATCGACGGTGAGCTGGTGGCTGAGGCAGGGTCCACGCCCTATAAGGGCAGCACCGGTGATACACACATCGGTCAATGGAACGGCGGTGAATATTTCACCGGTATGATCGACGATGTCCAGGTCTATGACCGGCCGCTACTGGACGCCGAAGTCGTCAAGATCATGTCGGGTTTGGCCGACCAGTCCCTGGCCCAGAACATCAGTCCGCTCGACGAGGCGATTGATATCCCTCGCGATGTCGCCCTCGAGTGGGGCGCCGGCGAGTTCGCCGCTGCACACGATGTCTACTTCGGCACCTCGCTTGACGATGTCAACGCCGCCAGCCGCGCCAATCCGATGGATGTCCTTATCAGTCAGGGCCAAGCCGATACGACGCTCGACCCCGAAGGCGTCCTTGAGTTTGGCCAGACATACTACTGGCGCATCGATGAAGTCAACGCCGCACCCGACAACACCATCTACAAGGGCGAGGTCTGGAGCTTCACCGTAGAGCCCTTCGCCTACCCAATCGCCAACATCGTCGCCACCAGCAACGGCGCATCCGAAGCCGGTGTCGGGCCCGAAAGGACCATCGACGGCTCCGGCGTGAACGCCGATGATCAACACTCGACCGAGGCCGGCGACATGTGGCTGGCGACCCCGGGCGCCGACACCCTCCAGATCCAGTACGATTTCGACAGCGTTTACAAGCTCGATGAGATGCTCGTCTGGAACTACAACGTCCAGTTCGAGCCCATGCTGGGCTTCGGACTCAAGGGCGTCACAGTCGAATACTCCGCCGACGGAGAGAACTGGACCGTCCTGGGCGACGTCGAACTGGCCCAGGCCACCGCTCGGGCCGACTACGCGGCCAACAACGCCGTCGCATTCAATGGCGTGCCCGTCAAGCACGTCAGGCTCACCGTCAACAGCGGCTACGGGCCGCTCGGCCAGTTCGGCCTCAGCGAAGTCCGCTTCATGTTCGTTCCCGCCTCGGCCCGCGAACCCCAGCCGGCCGATGGCGATACGAACGTGCTGGTAGGTACCGCCCTGAGTTGGCGCGCTGGCCGCGAGGCCGTGACCCACGACGTCTATCTGGGCACCGATGCCGAGGCCCTGGCCATGGTCGATTCCGTCACCGAGGCGACCCTGGTGCCGGGCGATTTGCAGTTTGGCAGCACCTACTACTGGCAGGTCGACGAGGTCAACGAGGCCGACGAAGTCACCGTCTGGACCGGCCCCCTCTGGACCTTTGCCACCCAGGAGTACGCGATCATCGACGACATGGAGAGCTACGACGACGAAGAGAACCGCATCTTCGACGTCTGGATCGATGGCTTCATCAACGAGACCGGCTCGACCGTTGGCTACTTCGACGCACCGTTTGCCGAGAAGACGGTCGTGAACAGTGGCCTTCAGTCGATGCCGCTGGAGTACAACAACGCGGACGCTCCGTTCTATTCCGAAGCCGAGCTGGAGCTGGGCTCCATGAACCTCACCGGCAACGGTGCCGACACCCTGAGACTGTTCGTCTCCGGCCTGGCGCCCGACTTCGCCGAAGCCGCCGATGGCACCATTCTCATGAACGGCATCGGGGCCGACATTTGGGGCAACGCCGACCAGTTCCGCTATGCCTACAAGCGGCTCACCGGTGACGGCTCCATGGTCGCCCGCGTCGATGATCTGGACGGCTCGCCCAGTACATGGGCCAAGGCCGGCGTCATGGTCCGCCAGAACGACGCCGTTGGCTCGGTGCACTCCATGATGTGCATGACCGGTGGTGACGGCAACGGTGCCTCGTGGCAAGGCCGTCCGGCCGAGAATGCCGCTTCGGTCAACAACGACGCCACGAGCGCGGTCGCCCCGCCCTACTGGGTGAGAATCGACCGGTCCGGCGACACCCTCACCGGGTACCTTTCGCCGGATGGCCAGGACTGGACCCAACTCGGCGACGCCCGGTCGATCTCCATGACCGACCCCGTCCTGATCGGTCTGGCCCTGACCAGCCACAACGCCACCGTCGCCACCAGCGCCCAGTTCTCCAACGTCAGCTTCACCGGCAGTGTCAGCGGTGACTGGACCGTCGCGGAAATCGGCCTTGCTCAGCCGGAAGGCAACATCCCCGAGTCGATCTATGTCGCGCTTGAGGACGCCAATGGCAACGTCGCGGTCGTGAACTCGCAGCCCGGCGCAACAGGTCGTTCCGGCTGGACCGAGTGGCTGATCCCGTACAGCGATCTGGCCGGCGTGAATCTCAGCCGGGCGGCGATCCTGTACATCGGCGTCGGTGATCGGGACAACCCCACCGCCGGTGGCACCGGCATGATCTTCATCGACGACGTCGGCTACGGTCATGCCACGCCGTAAACGTCAAGTGGTGGGATGCCCTCGCCCGCCTCAACGGGGCGCCGAGGAAATCGCACGATAGCATCGGACATGAACCGGCCCACGCTCGTCACCCGGGCGTGGGCCTTTTTCGTTCGTCCCCGGGCCCAAACGGTCTTCACAGACGGGCCGTAACCCAATTTCGGCGCCGTTTCCTCCATTTTTCAGGCTCCCAGCGAGGTCACGCGCCGCGGCACTCCCCTCCGGCAGGGCACGCCCACAAATGCAGTTGCCCACGCCGGCATGATCTGGTATAAAAGAGTAGTTATGGAGGCACGCCCACTGCAACACCGGTCATCGGTGGAAACGCAGGGTCGGTGCGGAAACAAGCCAGGTCGCGCACATCATGTTGGAGAGCCTGATGCAGTGTGTCCCGAGGAGACCATGGCAACAGGGGGCAGCAGCAATCCCAGCGCGCAGCGGCGCCGACCGACCATCCCATCCGGGCCATGACGCCGACGGAGCAGACAGAGACGAATGTCACGGAGCCCCACCCTATAGGTCAGACACGTTGAGACAATCCGCCGGGCGCTGAACGTGCGAGCGAGTATCGTGGTGGCTTGTCCCATTTGAGAAATGACATGTTCTGGCGTGCGGCCAGAACAGGATTGTATTGACTTACCGTGTGCCTGAAGGAGGACTGTTATGTGCAAAGCATCAATGTGTCTCTTCTCTTGTGCTCTGGTGTTGGGGCTGCTTCTGGCCGGCGCCGAAGCCGCCGACCCCAGCCTCGTTGCACACTACGCGCTCGACGAAGGCGCCGGTGCCACAGCGATCGATAGCTCCGCCAATGGCTACGATGGCACGCTCTTGGGATCGCCACGGTGGGTCACCGGACCAGAAGATGCAGGCGTCGCGCTGGCCTTTGATCCCGCCGACGGATGCGCCGGAATCGAATGTCCCACCTTCGATCCTACCGACGGGACCGGGCAATTCACCTTCGCCATCTGGGCGCTGTGGGACGGAACCGAGACGTACCACCATTTCTTTACCAAGTCCGATGGCTGGGGCCAGACCACCATGATGTTCCAGCTCGAGCTGTGGGGTGGCAGCACCAGTGCCGCCCATTTCAATCGCATCGGCATTTCGTATGAGCCCGATTCGACGCCTTTCTATGAGATGCCCAAGAACGAATGGACGCACCTGGGATTCGTCTATGACGGCGCCGGGATGGTCGTCTACCTCAACGGCGTAGACAGCATGGGCCCCCAGGCAGTGACCATCGGCTCGGCAACCAGTGCCAGGACCGTCATCGGCGTCGCCGACAACGACGACCGCGTCTGGACTGGGGCCCTGGACGACGTCCATATCTACAGCCGACCCCTCGCCGAGGGTGAAGTCGTCGCGGTCATGGAAGGCAAGGATGCCGGCCTCAGTGCGGACCCGCAACCGGCCACCGGCGCCACCGACGTCCCGTGCGACGTGACCTTGGGCTGGACGGCCGGCGAGTTTGCCGTCACCCACGACGTGTACCTCGGCACGGTATTCGATGACGTCAATAATGCCGACCGCGCCGATCCACTCGGTGTCCTGGTCAGCCAGGACCAGGCCGACACCACGTACGACCCACCCGAGCCCCTGGAATTCGGCATGACCTATTACTGGCGCGTCGATGAGGTCAACGGGCCGCCCGACCACGCGATATTCAAGGGTGAGGTCTGGAACTTCACCGTCGAGCCGGTCGGCTACCCCATAGCCAACATCACCGCCACGAGCAACGGTACCTCCGCCCCAACCGAAGGCCCGGAGAACACCATCAATGGCTCCGGACTCAACGAGATGGGCGAGCACTCGACCGCAGCGCCTGACATGTGGCTCTGCAGCGCTCCCGACGCCGAGCCCCTGTACATCCAGTATGATTTCGGCCGCGTATACAAGCTCCATGAGATGTGCGTCTGGAACTACAACGTCGAGTTCGAGTTGGTCTTGGGCTTTGGGCTCAAAGACGTCACGGTAGAGTACTCTCAGGACGGCACCAACTGGGACGCGCTGGGAGACGTCCAGCTCGCCCAGGCAACCGCCCAGTCGGACTACACCGCCAACACAGCCATCGACTTGACCGGCGTCACGGCCCAGTATGTCAAACTCACCGTCAATGCAGCCTGGAGCCCGATAGGCCAGTTCGGTCTCAGCGAAGTCTGCTTCCTCAGTGTTCCCGTCCAGGCGCGCCAGCCACAACCCGCTTCCGGAGCGACGGATGTCAGCGTCGATACCGATCTCACGTGGCGAGCCGGGCGCGAGGCCGTCACGCACGAGGTCTATCTCAGCACCGACGAAGCGGCCGTGGTCGAAGGCACCGCCCTGGCCGATACCGTTAGCCAGAGCAGCTATACGCCCGGTGATCTGGGGCTCGGACAAACGTACTACTGGAAGGTCAACGAGGTCAACGAGGCCGCCACACCGAGCGCATGGGAAGGCCATCTTTGGAGTTTCGCCACCCAGCAGTACGTCATGATCGACGACATGGAAAGCTACGACGACGAGAACACCATCTTCGATACCTGGCTCGATGGCTTCGTCAACGAGACGGGCTCCACGGTCGGCTACTTCAATGCGCCCTTCGCCGAACGGACCATCGTCAACAGCGGCCGGCAGTCCATGCCGCTCGAGTACGTCAACGACGCCGCTCCGTTCTATTCCGAGGCCGAGTACGACCTGGGTGCCATGGATCTCAGCGCCAACGGCGCCGATACCCTCAGGCTCTTCGTCGCCGGCCAGGCCGACAATGCCCCGGCGCCGCTGTATCTGGCGCTCGAGGATAACGCCGGGGCGGTCGCCGTCGTGACCCACCCGGATGCGACCATCACCACCGCGCCGGACTGGACCGAATGGCTGATTCCCTACAGCGATCTGGCTGGCGTCAACCTCAGCCGCGTCGCGATCATGTATATCGGCCTCGGCGACCGTGACAACCCAACCGCCGGTGGCACGGGAACCATCTTCATCGACGACGTCGCCTACGGCCACCCCGCTGGCCAGTAGCTCAGTAGTATCGCAACCGGTCGCGACGAAGGCTGGGAGCAGGTAATCCGCAGGGGCCGCGAACACCGTTCGCGGCCCCTTTCTCAATTCCCAATATCCCCGCCCAGGACAACGGCAATGGCATTCACGCAGCCTCGCTATGCAGAACCCCTGTGACTCCCGTAACTGTCCCACGAAGTGTGGTTAGGTAATCAGGAGAGAGCCTCTTTGCCGAAAACAGATAGGTGATCAAAACCTATTGGCAAGGAGGCTCGAAATGGTTCGCTATCTGTTTCCTTCGGTCGG
>Ga0272442_10003980_pt1 | contig 20396 bp, 11 predicted proteins | sample SSMForm2O_FD_200262 | JGI IMG/M metagenome (GOLD analysis project Ga0272442, IMG submission 200262) | Marine sediment archaeal communities from Little Sippewissett salt marsh, Falmouth, MA, United States - SSM-Form-2O | ecosystem: Environmental > Aquatic > Marine > Wetlands > Sediment ... | reverse complement strand
CTATTCGGGGTAAATCCCTGGAGATTAATGGCCTGGATGGGTCACAAGCGAATTGACGAAACCATGAGGTACGTTCACGTCGCCGGAGACCACATGCGCCCACTGCCCCCAAATGTCCTTAAGGCTGCACAGAATGAGGATGATCCTGACAAGCGAATCGTGCTGATGCTAGGCGCTCGAACCGGCGTTTATGGCAAAAACACGGCAAAACCCTCAAGGCCGATCGTGGAAAACACAAGGACTTTGCCATGTTAGTGGAGCGGGAGACGGGATTTGAACCCGCGACGTCAACCTTGGCAAGGTTGCACTCTACCACTGAGTTACTCCCGCGATGTAGTGCAAGAAGGATCCTTAAACCGCCCGCAGTTTAATGTCAATGTCGCACAGGCTATGGGTCTTGACACCGTAACATGCGGTAACTAGTGTCGATCCTGTAATCACACGGAAGGGTGAAATCATGACCCGAAAACTCATTGCAGACAGAATGGCGACACTGGGAACCGAGAATGCGTTCAAGATAGGCATGGACATAAGGCGTTGCGAAGAAGCGGGAAAAAGCGTCATCAAGCTCAACCTGGGCGAGCCCGATTTCAACAGCGCCGACGCCATAAACCGTGTCGCAAAGCAGGAGATAGACAACGGTAATTCACACTACTGCGACCCGGCAGGGCTATTGCCTTTCAGAAAGGTGATTGCCCGGCAGCTTGGTAGAACCAGGGGCATAGAGACCGATCCTGAGCGCGTTGTTGTAACCACCGGCGGGAAGCCGCCCATTTCCTTCACCATGATGACGTACGTAAACCCGGGTGACGAGGTCGTCTACCCGAGCCCGGGCTATCCCATCTACGAGTCATGGGTGACCTTTACCGGGGCGGTGCCCAGGCCCATTCACCTGAAAGAGGAAAAGGGCTTTCGTTTCACAGCGGACGAGATCGAGGCGCTGGTTTCAGAGAAAACGAAGGTAATCATAATCAATTCACCGTCCAATCCCACCGGCGGTGTGCTGACGAAACAGGATCTTAACGACATATCCGACGTCATAAAGAGCAAATGCCCCCAGGACGTAAGAGTTTATTCGGACGAGGTCTACGAGGAAATACTGTTCGACGGATCGAAGCATTATTCAATCGCATCCGTTGACGGAATGGCCGAAAGGACGATTCTTGTTTCAGGACATTCCAAGACCTATGCCATGACCGGATGGCGGCTGGGCTACGCGCTTCTGCCCACGCTCGAAGAGGCGGAGATATTCAAGCACCTGAACATAAACATCATCTCGTGCACCCCGCCGTTCATACAGATGGCGGGAATGGAGGCGCTTACCTCGCCCGAACTGCCTCCCATTATCAAAAATATGGGAGAGGCCTTTGAGGAGAGACGCAACGTGGTGGTCAAGATGCTGAACGACATCGACGGCGTCACCTGCGCAATGCCCAGAGGCGCGTTTTACGTATTTCCCAACATCGGTCCGGTGTGCGAACGCCTTGGAATTGTCGATGATCATGAAAAGCTGGAAGAGAAGCACAAAAACGAGCTGTGCCCGTCGGCAATGTTCCAGATGTTCCTTCTTTACGAACACGGCGTGGCCACCATGGATCGCAACTCATTCGGTTCAATCGGGGCCGAAGGACAGCATTTCCTGAGACTTTCAACGGCCACGGACATGGATTCCCTCAAGGAGGGCGTCCGCAGGCTTGAAGCGGCATCCGGAGACACGGATGGCTGGAAGAAGTTTTTTGAATCAGGAATACTTTTTCAGTAACAGGCAGCGAAAAAGCGCTCAAGGAGCGAGAAGCGCTCAGGGAGCGAAAAGCGCTCAATCAGTTTTCCAACAAAAGGAGTGAAAAACCCATGCCCATCATGAATTCGAAAACCGGAGAAGTCCGGAAAACGTACAGTGTTGAGGAACTGGAGAAGGCGGCGGCCGAGATGCGCGGGTACAACATGATAGCCCTTTCCTGCGCAGGGTCGGGACATTCCGGCGGAACAATGTCTGCAATGGATTTTACGGCAGCCCTTTACCTTCACGAGGCGAAAATAGATCCCGAGAATCCCGGCTGGCCCGAGCGTGACCGAATAATCTGGTCATCGGGTCACAAGGCGCCGAACGTTTACCTCGGTCCTGCAATGGCGGGTGCTTTCGATGTAAAGGACATCGCCAGGCTAAGGAAGCTGGGAAGCCCTTATCAGGGTCACCCGCACTGGCTCAAGTTCGAATGGGCGGAGGCATCCACCGGGTCTCTGGGACAGGGCCTCAGCATAGGCGTGGGCATAGCGCTTGCGGCCAGGCTTGACGGGGCCGAATACCGCACGTACGTGCTGTGCGGCGACGGAGAGATGCAGGAGGGACAGATCTGGGAGGCCGTGATGAGCGCGGGGCATTACAACCTGGACAACGTCTGCTGCCTCGTCGACAAGAACGGGCTGCAGATCGACGGCTGCGTGGATGATGTAATGAACATAGATCCGCTTGCGGACAAATTCGCCTCCTTCGGCTGGAACGTGCTCGAGATCGACGGCCACAACATGGGGCAGATAGTCGAAGCCCTCGAAAAGGCCAGGACGCTCAAGGGCAAGCCGACAGTAATCATCGGGGACACCATAAAGGGAAAGGGCTGCTGTCTCATGGAGGACGTGTGCGGATGGCACGGCAAGGCACCGAGCAGGGAAGAGATGGATTCCGCCCTGAACGATCTCGGAGTCTCCTACCTTCCTGTTGAGGAGATGTTCAAGATCTCTGACGAATACCAGGCCAAAGTCGAAAAGGAACTAGAGGACCGGCAGCCGAAGTTCAAAAGGGACTACTGGTGGAACAGGGGCAAGGGCATGGACGTGGACATGAAGCCGACGAGGAAGGGTTTCGGCAAGGCCCTGGAGCAGAAGGGGGACGACGAGAGGATAGTGTGCCTCGGCGCCGACATTTCCGGATCCATAACGATCAGCCAGTTTCATGACAGTCATCCCGAAAGAAGCAACCGCTTTCTGTCCATGGGCATTGCCGAGCAGAATGCGACCGCCGCGGCTGCAGGGCTTGCCAAGGAGGGCAAGATTGCCGTTTTCGGAACCTACGGAGTGTTCGCCTCGGGACGCAACCTGGATCAGCTGAGGACGACCGTGGCGTACGGCGGTTTCAACGTTCTTGTCGCAGGCGCACACGGCGGTGTCTCGGTCGGACCTGACGGGGCAACTCATCAGGCCCTCGAGGATCTGTATAATATCTGCGGAATCCCGGAAATGAACGTGGTCGTTCCCTGTGACTACGAGGAAACGCGCAAGGCCACTATAGCATTACTGTTCGACATTGTCGGACCCAAGTACATCCGTTTCGCCAGGGAGGCCACACCCATGGTGACGGACGGCAATACCCCGTTTGTTTTCGGAAAAGCCAACGTGATAAGGCTCAGAAAGACGGACGGCCGCTTTGCAGAGTGTTTCGAGACCGTTCTCGCTGAGGAATACAAAAACGAGAACGAGGATCTGAGCATAGTTGCATGCGGGCCCATGGTTCCCGAAGCCATGAGGGCGGCATGGATCCTGAAAGAGGATTTCGGACTCGAGACCCGCGTGGTCAACGTTCACACCGTAAAGCCCCTGGACAGTGAATCCATTGTCAGGGCCGCCGCAGAAACCGGATGCATTGTCACTGCCGAGGAGCATCAGGCCGGCGGATTCGGCAACATTGTAGCGGCCGCGGTTCTGTCAGCCGCGGATAACAAGCTAAAGGCCATCCCCTTTGGAATGATCGGCGTAATGGACAGGTTCGGCGAGTCAGGCGCTCCCTGGGAGCTGGTTAAGGAATTCTGCGTTTCCGCAGAGCACATCGCCCAGAAGGCAAAGGCCCTCATCGAAACCAAGTAGTGGCGCATGGCCATGCGCCCGTGCGCGTAAGCACACGCACCTGCGTATGTGTACGCGTACGCTTATTCCGGCAGCTTGGCTTCGAAAAAGGCCTTGAGCTTGATCAGGTTTTTTTCTTCGTGAGAAAAGGCGGGAACTTCGTAGCTTGAACCGAACGCGGCAACCTCTTCTGAGAACTGTTTGAATTCTTCAGGCTTTGAAAGGATGTCCTCAACAGTCCTTCCCCTGGCAGATCCGTTTCTGAGTTCATGCACGTATGAGGCAAACCTTTCGTAAAGGGCCTCTTCAAGAAGCTCCTTTATGAGATCCGTATCGCCGGCGAGTGTTTTGAGGGATTCAAGCGTCTGACCCGGAAGATTACCCAGACCTTCTTCTTCGGCCTCTTTCGCCGCCAGTCTCATGACAAAGGCATCGTCCAGATAGCCGATATCATCAATTCCGTCCGGGATCAGGTCCAGGGACTTGAAAAGATAATTGAGGGCGCCGACAAGGCATTCCCTTGAGGCTGTGGGCAGACTGTCATCAGCGGCCGCATCCAGAAGTATCGATGCATCTTCTGCAAGCTGCTTGAGCCACCCGGGAAATATTTCAAGGCACCTGTTGTTTACATCGCTCATTTCTCGGCTCCTTTAGTATGGGTTCTGATGAAACCCATTCTAGGGATACGGGATATTTTTATCAACAGCCCGCTTCAATTGGACTGGCCAGGGCACAAAGGGGCACCAGCGGGCCCGCGGATTTAAAAGTGCAGGCTTTGATCTTTGACGGGTGTGTGAAATAATGCCGGCAGAATGAAACCAGTGCTCGTAATGCTCGTTCTGCTCATCATGATTTTTGCACCCGCGTGCGCACGGGAATCGTACATGGCCTCCGGACTGTGGGGACGCGCACGAAGAGCGGACACGGCCGCGTACGAGAATTTTATCATGGCCGAGCTTTACGTTCAGAAAGAGCGTTACGCAGATGCTGTCAGGCTTCATACCCGCGCACTCGAAAAGGATCCGGATTCCGTCGTTATCAGGACGCGTCTCGCCGGAACGCTTCTTCTGGCAGGTGCACAAGCACGGGCCCGGAAGCTGATAATGGACGTTCTCGACTGCGCTCCGGAATACGCGGACGCATGGACCGTGTACGGACGCGTTCTGGAGTCCGGGGGCGAAGTGTCCGCTGCAGCGGCAGCATTTTCACGCGCGGCCGCACTTTCCGTCCGCCCGGTGAATCCGGGGCCTTTTCTGGCCCTGGCCTCGATAAGGCTCGAGTCCGGCGACATTGACGGTGCAGTGTCCGTGTACGAGGAGCTCGCTGATGGCGGAAGTACTTCGCTTGAGATGTCAGACCCGTTGACGCTTAGGGCTGCACAATCGCCATGTCCGCTTTCTGAACTCAGACTGCTCAGGGAAAAAGAGATGGTTTTTAATGCAGAAGTCTTCAGCCGGAAAGTCATGGATCGGGCCTGCGGCATGCTCAAAGAAAACGAAATGAACCGTTCTATTTCTCTCCTCAGGGCTGCGGCAGACGCGCGCCCGCGGGATGCGGACGTCCTTGAGGCCCTGTTCTGCCTGTATGCCGCTGAGGGCGATAAGGAGGGGGCCGGCCGCATGCTTGAACAGCTCGAGCACGCCGAAAGGGTCATTGATGAACTCGAGATGGCGCGGCTTAAGAGGCTCGCCGGTATGCATACGGGTGCGGTTTTGATTCTGGAGCAACTGCTGAAAAGATCCTCTGAAAATGAAAGCGAAGTGTGGAATGAGCTTTATCTGCTTGAGCCACTTATCAATAAAGGCACGGTTGGAATACGAATGCAGCAGGCTGATGTTAAAGTTCTTGAGGAAAAGGCGCGAAGCCTGGTCTGCAGTAAAGAGCGTAAGCTGTGATACAAAGGGAAAGGAAAAGCCACGGACATGAAGACTGAAATGGGATCGAATGAAGTACTTGAGACTCTCATCAGCATGACAAAGAAATCTTACGGGGACTGGATCGTAAGTGATCTCAGGCTCGGCCTCGGAAACTCAGCGGCCGTTGTGAAAAAGGGATCGCGCACTTCGGCCGGACTGGCCGCAACGCAGCTTGGAACCATTGATATTCACGGGGGATGTTCCTACGTGAACCGGGCCGGAACCTTCACCGGAAAAAGCGTGAGCGTGGTTCTTGACGGACTGGATATTTCACAGCAGCTGCACAGGACAATTGTGCTGACAATTGCGAACGCTTGTTACACCTCATCCCTTGAAATGCAGGGGCTTGACGGCGTGGACAAGACCGGCAGCATACCCATCAAAGGACAGAAGGTGGGCATGGTGGGTTTTTTCGGGCCCATGATTCCGAAGATAAAAAAGCTCGCCGCATCCTTCGGCGTTATCGATCTTTTTCGCGAGAGAACGACCGAAGCCGGAGGTGAGGAATTCATGATCGAAAACTACGGGGAACTGTCCGGTTTCGACACCGTCATACTGACGGCGACCACGCTCATTAACGGAACCTTCGATGAAGTGCTGTCCAGCTGCGGCGACAGCTTCGTTGTACTCATGGGTCCGAGTACGCCCCTTGTTCCCGCGCTTTACGAGAAGAAATATCCCTCCATCAGGATGATCTCGGGACGCGTGGTCACGGACACGGACAGGACACTGGCAGTGATATCGCAGGCCGGCGGAACCATGCTTCTGAAGGACTGCACGCGAAAGGTGGAGATCAGGCTCTGAAGCACTTTTTCAGTCAGTCATCCCTGAGCAGTTTTTCGATTTCCTCAATTAACCCTTCATCGGTGTGGCCGCTTTTTCGGGCAAGCTCCACCGTCAGCATTCCAACTGCTCTGTATGCAGCGAACTCGCGACTTCCTGCAGATTCTGCCGCCTTGAGATGATGCTGCACCGTCTGGACGTCCCCCCTCGCAAAGGGCCCTGTAAGGGATTTTTCGGGACCGTGTGCCGCGGCGTTTTCAACTGCTGTGCGCGCGAGTGTGCACAGGGCCCTCAGTGCAACCGCATCTTCAATTCCTGCTGACGATGCGAGACGGTTCGCAAGCCAGATGAGGGTGGTAACGAAATTACCGGCCACGGCCGCCCCTGCATGGTATGCGCCCCTGAGACTGTCCGGTGGAAGATCGAAGCTGAAACCTCCAAGAACCGACGCTATTTTGCGTCCTGCCTCAACAGCTTCAGGGTCTCCGTCCACGCCGAAGCCCGCCTGCGGCGGGAGTCCGTTTTCATCCGGAAAATTCAGCGAGACAAGGGGATGAAGAACACCGAGCGCCTTCACACTGCCCCTGAGTGGATCAAGCACATCCGTTCCCAGTACCCCGCACAAGTGAAGCACGATTTGAGAGGGTCCCAGAGCCTTGTCGCGGGCGAGCGTGTCCGCAATGCCTGCGATGGCGCCATCGCTGACAGCAAAAAGGATCACTTCTGCGGCCTTTAGACCGTCCGGCCACCTGCTGGTATGAACGGGCAGGTTCAGCATCCCTTCCGCCTGCTTTTTTCTCTTTTCGCTCCTAGTCCACAGGCCGGTGACTTCGATGCCGGATTTATCAAGAGCGCGGGCCATTGCGACACCGGCTTTTCCCGCGCCCATAATAAAGATCGAGTCCATGTCCCTTCATAGCACTATCCGCCCCGGGACGTAATACTTAAAAAGGCCAGCGCCCTTCAGCAGGTCATAATCAGGCTCAAGCGGGTCTTGTTTACTGGATTGGTTGGTGCAATACTTTTTTTTCAAGGAAGAATGTACAAGTATTTATTATCAGATCTTCTGGGCAAGGACATAGTAAAGCAGCTGTCGAATTATACCTATTACGCGCTCATAAACATCGGCATAGTCGCGGCAATCTACCTGATTTACAGGCGGATGAAGGGCACGGGCGCGGATATAAAGCGCCTCAGGATATTCGTCATCTACGGCCTCATTATTTCCTATCCCGCCGGAATCATAAGCTCCCGGGCGGCCAGCATGTTTTATTACCCGATGGATCTGTGGAGCTTTTCATTCTTCATCGAAAAGTTCATGACAAAGAGCTATCACACGTATCATGCGTGCCTGATACTGCCCTTTATCATGCTCTCCATCGGGGCGGTGGTTCTGAAGCTGAGATTCTGGCACGTATGGGACAGCATTTTCGTTTACATACCCTTCGGTCATGCCGTGGGCAGGCTGGGTTGCCTGCTGGTTGGCTGCTGCTGGGGCAGGCCCGTTTCCTTTACCCTGTTCAGTCATCATTTCGAATTCAATAATCCAACTCCGCTTTATGCGATAATAACGAACCTGCTGATCTGCTTTCTGCTCGGCCACCTCCATACGCGCGTTTACGGAAAGCACCTGAATAAAGACAATGATCCTGAAGGGAGCGCCACAGGCGGCGATCCCGGGCTACAGAACAGGGACAGCATTTTCAGCGGAAGCGTTTTCGCCTTTTACTTCATCATCTACGGATTTGTACGGTTCCTTTACGAATTCATCCGCACCGAGGACATTCTCGCATGGGGCCTTACGCAGGCACAGATCGCCATGATCGGCTATATCCTGACCGGGTCCGTCATCATCCTGAGCATACTGATCAGGCATCGCGGAAAAATACTCCGTGTTCCGGACGGTGCACGCGGGCACTACCTGGCTCTTCCGGGCGCGATAGTAACGTTTCTTGCATCGTTTCTCATTCTCGTGCTCATCTTCAGGGACAACGCGCTTGTGTGGCCGTTTCACAGATCATCTGCACTGGCCGGAGCTTTTTCAAAAGTGCTTACGTATGCTCCCGTATTCATGGTCGCCTGCCTGAGCATGCTGTGGATGAAGTTGTCGCGTCTTGAAATCATCGAATCCTTCAAGTGGAAAAGGTTCTCATATGCTTTTTTCGCAGCAGCCGCCATCAGCGTTGCATACGCCGTGCAGCAGTTCATTGCGAAAGGCCACGATTACCAGGGCATTGCTTTCCTTGTACCCGCAATTCTCATGTGCGCCATGAATGCGGCCGCCGAGGAGGTCTTCTACAGGCTCGTCCTGATGGATCTGCTCGAGCAGCAGACGGGGAGCTTTCTTTTCTCAAACATCATTCAGAGTGCGTTTTATGCGGTCGTGCACATACCCATCGGGGGTCTCAGGTTTGCCGCCTTTGCATTTATCTACGGAATGATCCTCGGCCTTGTGCGGCGGAAGAGCCGGAGTGTAACACCCTGCATCATATGTCACTTCATCGTCGATCTCGGAGCTATCGGGATACCGATGATGATCAGGTAGGTACGGAATAAAGACCGTGGGTTCGGATGTATCCGGCTACGGGTTCAAGCAGCAAATCATCAGCACTTTCGCCCCAGCGCAGCCTGTCGCGCGCACCGGTCGAGCTTATGTCGGGTATTTCATCGAGAAGTTCCACATCCACCCCGGGCGCGTTCTGCCGGCCGACGACTATGACAGGAGCGATCCGTTCGATTTCATCAAACCGGTACCAGAGGTCCCGCTGCGCATACACATCCTGGCCAATTACGAGCCTCAGGTTCCATGAGGTGTTGCGCTTCTTCAGTTCATTCAGCATGTTCAACGTATGCCCGCCTGAATCCACCTGCGATTCAATCCGGCTTACTTCCGTTCGCTCGAGTTCCCCGGCCATGATGCGGCACATTTCAAACCTGTGCTCGAATGACTCCATGCTCTTTCCGAACGGATGTATGAAGCAGGGAACCATGAGAAGGCGCATATCAGGATAATGTCCAAGAACCGAGCTGGCGAGCATAAGGTGACCCCTGTGCGGCGGGTCAAAGCTTCCTCCGAAAACGCCCACGAAGTCTCCGGTTGAGTCGCAGTGCCTGCTATTCATCCTGCACTCTGCTCAACCGTTCCCTGAGCTGTGCGAACTCCCTGCCAAGAGCGAAGCTGATGAGCTCCCACAGCCTCGGGGCACTCTTCAGGCTCTGTATTGTTGCATGGATATTCCCCCTGTACAGCCTCTGTTCCCCGAGCAGGCACAATCCATCAAGCGCGGCACGGAGACTGCCAGACGCCAGGAGGCCGGCACGATCAGCCGTGATTTCGGCCGAGTGCGGCAGATTGACAATGTCGTCTTCGTCCGCTTCGGACCACTCCTTGATGAAGATCGTATTTTTTACAAGAAGCCTGGAGGGAATGATGTCGTACAGCTTTTCAACAAGTTCGGAAAGGGCCCCGGGTTTCCTGCCGAGGAGTTCTGATTTTTCCCTGTAAATAAGAATGTTCAATGCTTCGCGCATAAGAGAGAAGTCCATCTCGCAGCTGCCGCTGACTATGTCCATTCCCTCCTGCAGCATTTTCAGTCCCCTGCCGACGATGAAAATGGACGAGTCCTCTGTGGCGCCGTCCACGATTTCGCTGCCGAGCACGAGCGTAGGCCCGGATGCACTGAGTGCAAGCATGATGTTCTTTTTCTGCGGATGCCTGTAAACGGCGAGTTCCTTTATTTCAGTCAGCGGCGAAAGCCTGGTGAAAGCTTTAATGAGCGGATGATTCTGATCGTTTATGCGGTCGCTGCGGGAAAGCCCCAGCTTGTTAGCGGTGTAGCCCGTTTCCTCTGCGATGTAGGGAGCGAGCGACTTGATGATGGCGCGCACGGCGGAAGATACCGAAGGTGGAAAGATAATTTCATCCACAAAGGGATCTTTGAGTTCATTGGTGACTTTCCACCAGGGTCCCTTGAAGGAAAGGGATGAGCGCTCGTCCCTGAGAGGATTGTCCATAAGCTCAACTATGCTGGCCGCCATGCGAGCGCCAGTCTGGTCACCCTTCAGCCTGAAGAGCCTGAACAGGTCATGATAAACTTCAGGTTCAATTACATTTTCTTTCGCATCCTTCAGGAAGTCGGAGATGGCGCGATCGATCTCTACCGATTTAGCCTGATGGGCTCTGTGTCTCGAGTAGAATGCCGCAAGCGCTTCGACCGGCTTGATGTTCCGGGGAGAGAGTCGCCTGGCCTGTCTGAGCACGTCTTCCGCTTTTTTCGGATTACCGGCATCTTCGTCCAGTACACGGGAAATCCTGATATCCCACTCGATCTTTTCGTCCGCTGTCCCGGAAAGCTTCCTGACCCTTGTGTATGCTTCTACCGCCTTCGGCCATCTTCCGTCCCGCCTGAACAGTTCGGCTATTGTCGCAAGGGCGTCAGTGTGATCCGGCTTCAGTTTGAGAACCCTGAGAAAACACCCCTCGGCCTTTGCCGGTGAATCCAGCTGCTCAAGAAAGACCATGCCGAGCTCGTGGTAAAGTGAGGCCTTTTCCCCGGCCCCCGGTATATTTCTCGCCGCCAGCGTTAGCACTTTGACAAGACGGTTCCACTGCTCTTCTTTCTTGAAAATCGCGGCGAGTTCCCAGGTGGCATCCCGGTCCTTGGGATCGATCAGGAGTATCTGTTCCAGGCATTCGGCAGTCCCCCTCGGGTCCCCGAGAGCCGCTTTCTGCCTGGCAAGATCACGATATATTTCGATGCGTCGGAATGGATCCCTCACCGTGGAAAGGTGCTTTTCCGTGACTGCCGCAAAGCCCCTTCTGTCCCCCTTCTGCTTCAGGATCTCGGCAAGCCTTGAATAGGCCAGGGGATGGGAAGGATCAATTTCCAGTATGCGCTCATAAGCGGCAACCGCGCCTGACAGATCATTGAGCCTGTTTTCACGGATTACGGCGCAGTTGTGAAGGTCCTCTATCCTGCGGGATTTGACCGACGAGGCTTCCGCCATCCGCTGCATTGCATCCGCAGCCTCGCGGTAATTTCCTGCAGAGAGATTGAGTGAAATCATGCCGAGGAGGGAAGTAACCGGAACAGGGTGTGCGCCTGCTGCCCTGGTGAACAACTCGAGGGCGCCGTCTGTGTCTTGTGCTGTCTGAAGGGCGCTCGCGGCCTGTTCGTAAAAAAGAGCCCTGTTCACACTATCTTCGCACATGTCGGCCTGCATGAGGCACAAACGGTGAAGCAGTTCGAAATCACGGTCTTTGGCAGCCATTCTTTTGGCCCGTCTCACCGCATCCCTTTCGAGCGCGTTCTGACGCGCTATCTTCATTGCAACAGTGCCTGCGTCCATGGATTCGGAAGGATAAATGTCGCACAGCATCATTGAGATCAGGTTCAAGGAAGCCGAGTCCGCTGCATCCGTCATCTGGTCGGCAAGAGCGGCTGCTTCGGTCATGAGCTGTTCCCTGTGATCGTTCGCCAGCCTGTACAGCGTGCTTAGTGCGGACGGAATGAGCCTTTCGGGAGTGTTTTGTGAAGCCTCCTCTATCATTTTCAGTGCATCCGGAAGAGTTTGAATGGATCTCAGCAGCTTGGTGCCCGTTGAGAAACTCGTGAAGTTAACGGGAGGGATGAAGTCCTCATCGCCGAATTTCTGGATAGAATTCACATCCGGTATTCGGCACTCGAAAATGCATGACCAGTCCAGGAGGCTTTCGAGCAGCCAGCGATCCTGGGCCGAGGACAGGAAGGGCGCAAGCCTTCCGACAATGGCTTCGGCTCTGGCGCTTTTGGATCCCGCGGCCCATGCGATTATTTCCACCAGAGACGCCCGCTTTGAAGGCTCCTTTTCCGTGGCGTAACCAGGATCGAGTATGCGCAGAAGGCGCTCTAGTCCGTCATCATCCGGCCATTGATCCGCTGCTTTCAGCAGCGAGCGTATTGCCTGTTGGATACCGCCCGAGCGGGCTGATTCGACAGCCAGGTGAATTTCATAAGATGCTGCAAGGTCTGCATCCTGAGCGCTGTCCGCGGCCGCCTTGAGAATGCGGATTCTTTCTTCATCACCCCGTGGGATAAGTGATAGCGCACCGAACAGGGCAAAGGGACAGTCAGCGTCTTGTTCCAGCGCTTCGGTGTGCAGCTTGAGCGCGCGTTCAGGATTGGATTGACCGATCAGGATTCCCGAAGCCGCGGTAAGATACGCACGGCGGGCTGCATCGTTTTCCATCCGGCCGGCTTCGGCCAGGACCTTTGATGCATGTTCCCGATCACCTCCATGTTCAAGCCTGAGAATGTACTGCAGCATCGCGACAGCTTCATCATCTGTCGAAGCTTCAATATCAGAAACCTCTTCTTCAAGGCCCACAGTACGCGCCTTGATCACGGCGGACGCCACATCGAAAATTTTCCGTACATCCGGGCTGTCCGCAATGTCGCGAATGCTGTCGAGGCGGGATGACAATGCCTCCCATGAATTATTCCCGGCATGCATGGCGGCCAGAAGAAGATGGAAACCCGTGGCGTCGTGTGTTTCGATACCATCGATGAAGCTCTCTACTGCATGGATATCGCAGGAAGCACTCGCCATCATCTGGAGGGCCCCGACCGCGTCGGACACGCCGCCGCTGTCGAGATATGCCCGGCCTCCGGAAAGCACCTTCATAAGTGCTCCGTAAAACATGCCCGACGCTCCACCCTCAGCGTCACGCCTGGCAATTTCGGCAACGCTTTCGTTTTCCTTTGCAGCCCAGAGGTAAAGCAGGCGCAGCCTGTTCACAGTACGTGCATAAGAGCTGCTGGCGGCATCATCATTGCCGTCTTCGCGGCCACCGCTGACGTCTGCAAGGGCGGCCGCTGCCGCTTCCTTCTGAGCCGCCGTCATGCCCCGGCCCGTTCTGAGCGCGAGATCCAGTAAGACTTCGGATTTATTTTCAGACGGTATCTCGAATGAGCTGTCAGTGCCTGCGTCTTTTAATGCGGACAACAAAGCCGTCTTCAGACGCAACAGGGGCGCAGAATCCGGGTTCCGTAAATTTTCTTCGCTCACGTTCAGAATGGATGCGGCTTCGGCACGATTTCCCTGTCTCAGGGATGCCGCAGCAGCCACAAAGGAATGTGCATCGGACAGGGCGGGGTGAGGAATCGCTGAGTCCCTTTTTCCTTCCGCTCTTTCGTAATCTCTGTCCATGAGTGCAACCGTCCACTGGAGAAATGCCACCATGCTCATGTCGTTATGACGCGTGAATATCTTCTCCAGATTATGGACGACATCGAGAAAGTCCCGCGTCCTTCCCTCGTTCAGTGCACAACGGGCTGCGTGAATGTTTGCAGCAGTATTTTCCACGTCCTCTTCCACCGCGCGGGAATAAAGATCGGCCGCGGCCTGTGTATTGCCCCCGCCTTCCTTCAGTGCACCGAGTTCCAGCAGCCTGACTGATTTTGCACTGCCGGAAGTCTCTTCAATTGCCCTTTCGAGAAATTCAGTTGCCTCATCTGCGCTTTCCAGACTTATTGACAGCCTGAGAAGGCTCTGCCGGGCCGCTTCCAGACCGGGATCCGCCATCAGCGCAGCACGGTAGCGCTTGCGCGCTATCGAGGGCATTGCCAGGCGTCTTTCATAAAGACGGCCGGATTCCACCAGAAGAAGCGCACGGCGCACGGGGTCCTTTTCGGCAATGGCGGCCGATTCAGACCAGCGGACCTGATCCATGATGCGCCTTTGTTGCTCGGTGCCCAGGTGATCGGGAGCGCTTACTTCGGTATCTTCACGCATGAGCTCCATGGGTACCGCGCCCCGGTCCAGCTGTCCGCCTGTGTCCGTGTCTTTCTCCATACCGTCCTTCAATCACTATCCTGCTCAGGGCACAGGCCAAGGGAGCGCCTTATCCTGAGAACTTCGTCCGATACTATGAAGCCGAAGAGTGCATTCAGGCGATCGCGTACGGAAAGCCTGCTCATTGATTCATTCCCGGACGCCTTTATGCAGGCTACGGCTTCCCTTACTTCGCCGCAGAGCACAAAGGCATACCTGTCTGCCGAAAGAACCGCGGCAGCTGACAGATCCAGAATCCTGGCTTCGCTGACTTCTTCCATGCCGGAGACGGCCTGGGTCACTTCCTTCATTACGTTTTTCGGAAGAACCCTGCCTACGTTGTCCCTTACGCGCGCGGTTGTGTCTGCGATTGTAGAAAGAGCAGTGTCACGGCCGGTGCTGATGCAGATCGCGGCAATGTTGGATGCCAGCCGGTCTATTATGTCGTCGCCCGAAGCCGCAAGCCCCAGGGATGCAAGCCACAGCTCCCTTCCCAGGCTGAAAGTGAGTCTGGGGCTTAAATCCGCTCCCACCTGGGTCCCTGCGCGGATGCAGATTCCCTCGCCTTCGATCGCGCCTATGCTCAGGGGATCGCCTCCCTCGTAAACGTGCACAGGGCCAATGCCCGCGGCTTCTCCGGCCCTCATGATGCGGGCGGCCACGGCATGCCCGCTGTCCAGGGGTCTGAGCTTTTCCAGGTTTCTCCTGAGATCCCGGGGCGAGCGGCCGGCAAGCTCTGATGCGTACGGCGCCGTAAGGCTCATGATCATGTGCCCGGCACCTGCATCATCAGGATGCCTGAGCTGGCTGAGCAGTTCGGGTCCCAGTACGCCTTCGGGATCCCGCTGAGTGTAAGGCCTGGGCGGGGGTATGGATGCCTTTCCGGGATCGAGCTCCTCCAGAAGGTCCTTTGCCAGTCGCACTCCCTCGTCATCTTCCCTCAGCCGCATTATGTGCAGCAGGCTGCGTACACCTTCTGCGTTGTCGGGCGATGCCAGGTACTTCGACCTCAGCTCTCCCGCCGCCCTGTGCAGCCTTCTTTCCTTCTCTGTGGCCGCGGGTTCCAGGTCGATCCAGTCCTCCAAGGTTTCCATATCGAGCGGGCGTATGTCCAGGAGTCTTCCAAGGGCTTGTTTTGCGCCCGCCTTGTCCTTCAGATCCTTCAGTCTCTGGCGGGACTCCTTCTTAAGATGTTCCACGGCCACTTCCACGTTGTCATTCATCATGGCCATTGAAGCCAGCTCCGCCCTGGCCTCGGCCGCCTCTGCATGAAGCTCGTGCCTCAGCGCCATATCAAGAAGAGCCTCTGCAGTACCGGGGTCGGAATCCCCGCGCCTGAGGAGTCCTTCCAGATAGCCCACGGCCCTGTCCACGTCCTCGAGTTTTTCTTCCGCTATCTCAGCGGCCTTGAACCAGAGGTCCCTGAGTTCCCTTACATCGCTCTGTTCACCGCCGAGGTCATCGACCACTGAGAGCATTTCTTCCCAGCGTTCGGATTCCATAAGCAGAAAGGCCTTTGTGCGGATCGCGTCACTGCGATCCGGGTCCACGTTCAGAAGGCGATCGAGCGCTTCCATGGCGCCGTCGATGTCGTCCACGGCTATGAGGGAATCCGAAAGATCCGAATACAGCGCGCCAAGGGTCTTGAAATCCTTTTCAACCTCTGTCCTGCTCCACAGAAGGTTCTTCAATGCTTCGTGATTATCATTTTCAATATAAATATCCTTTAAATGACCAAAACACCCCTCGTGTCCCGGGTCATACTCCAGGCCTTTGCGGCATGCGGCTTCCTCCTCTTCCCTGTTTCCCTCCGTCATCAACAGCTTGGCCGCCTTGAAGCATCCGGCAGCGGCTTCGGCCGGGTCGGGCGCGTATTCGGCCAGCTCTATCTCGGCACGGGCTCCAACGCTTACCCTGTCCGCGAGCCATGCAGTCCTTGCAAGCCCCCTCAGAGCCGGGAGGTGTCCGGGAACGAGCGAAATACACTGCGAAAAAACTTCCGTGCATTCCTCGATCTCGTCCAGGTCTTCGAGTGCCTCGGCAAGCTCGAGCAGGTAATGCACTTTCTCAGCGTCGTCCGCAGCAAGTTCCGAGCGTCTGCGGAAAAGCTCCGCCCTCCACATGGAAGGCCATGAAGAATCCGCCCTGTCAGCGGCCCACATTATCTGCGCATCATCAAGCGCGGTGGGAGAAGGCAGCCTGAGCATGCCCTGCCGCATGAAGTCCCCGAGCGAAGACGGCGACTTCACCGCCGGCTGACGTGTGCCGATGCAGAATCGGACCGAAGGTGGAGTCCTGTTGTCGAGCACGCTTTCGGCGCATTCTTCTTCCTTGTTGCCCTGTGAACACGATGCCAGGTATGCAAGAAACCGCCAGCCTCCGCTGTCATCATCAGCGAGGCCGGTTGCGGCCCGGCAGAATGATTCCGCGTCTTTTGCGGCAAGAGACGCTCCTGCAGCAAGCGCGAGAGCGCACCGTTCTGTAAGGTTTCCAGACTCTCCGGTTTCAGGAGCCGGGGCGCTGCGGCCAGCGAGGGCGCCGAGCTTTTCCGTGTCGCCCTGCCCGGCCAGGGCAAAAGTTTTTTCGAGAAATGCCGCGTCCCCGATGTTGTGGGAATCATCAATCTTTTCAAAAAGCCCGGCACCTTCTCCGACCGAATCCATTACCCATGACTTGATTTCCGCAAGCCTGAGGCAGCTCAGCGAGTGAATGCGGTCGCCGGGTGTACTGTTGTCCACTATTTTTTCCAGCAGCTCTGCAAGCGCATCGTAATTCTCGTTTTGCTCGGCAAGGGATGCTGCGTACCACAGCACTGCAATGGTATCTTCCGTGGATTCTGAAACGACAATGTCATCATGAACGTCCATTATGAGTTCCAGGGCTTTTTCAGGATCTCCAAGCTGCTGGCCGTGAAGGAACGACCTGGCGAGTGCAAGCCGCACAGCGTCGCCGGTATCGGTAATGGCGTCCGACTGTTTTTGAAGAGCTTCGTCCAGATCCCTGTAGTTCTCGGCTTCGAGGACGACCGCCTGCTTGACGCTCGCGGCAAGTGAGTGTGCGGGATCGATCTCGAGAACTTTTTCTGTCAGCTCCCTGGCAATGTGGGCCATGGCAGAATCCCTGCCGGTGAGCCAGGCCCCTGCGGCCATGAAGTCGGCTTCTGCCGGGGTTCCACTGAAAGCGTTCGCTATTTCGATCCAGCGCTGTGCCGCGGACTGTTCGTCTCCCGCGCTCAGGCTCGCGAGAGAAGAAAGGAATGAGGCCCATGGCACCCGTCCTCCTTCAGTCACTGCCTTGTCGTAAAGCTCCAAAGCGAGCGCGGGTTTGTCCAGCCCGTGCCAGGCATGATGGGCAAGCAGGGCGAGGTTTGACATCGTCTGGGTTTCGGAGGCGCCATCAACCCTGCGCATCATGCTAATTTTTTCTTCTTCCAGGGCCCCGGCGGCATACATGACGAGGGATGCGATATCCGTCGGCACCATCTGCGGCGCCCGTACAGCAGCTTCTGCCAGGGCTTCGGGGTTGAAGCCGCCTGAATTGTCCGATCCCGTGTGCAGACAGGCGCGAAGCAGATTCGATACCACGACGGTGTTGGGCAGGTTTTTAACAGACCGCATCCTGTCGAGAATCACGCCGGAGGATTCTGCCCGGCCGTAAGCCTTTTCGATTTCCCTGAATATTTCGTAGTACGAATCGCCCACTTCTGAATTTAGCGGGGACGCGTCAGCTTCTTCCGTGGACAGGAGATAAAGGTCCTTGAGAAATTCCTTTTCCAGCCAGTCACGGGCTCCATCCATTCCGAGCACTTCGTCGAAGCGCCCCTCGTGGCAAAGGAACAGGGCCCTTTCGTTTTTCAGCATGAGGGAGTCTTTCAGTATTTCCTGCGATTGAGTAAGAAGCGAAAGCACCCTTTCGCCTTGATCCGAAGTTCTCATGAGAGTCCAGGCTGCCTGCTGCAGCATGGAGCCGGCCGCGCCCAGCATCTGGCTGCGCGTCCAGCCCCTGAGTATTTCGGTTACGTCCGTCGCCGCGCCCAGTAGATCCGTGAAAACGCCGGCCGCTTTTTCGTATGATTCGGCCTGTTCGGTATGCATGCCGGCCATTGACTCCAGCGCGGCAAGCGCCAGGAACATGTCAACGCTGTTCCTGTGATCGCAGTCGACCTTTTTAAGTTCTGCGAGAAGTTCCCTGGCCCTTGCGTTGTCCTCGGCCTCGAATGCCGAAAACACCGCCGAAATGAGAAGGGCCGCACGCCATGCCTCGTGCTTCGTGTTCGAAGCGAGGCGGGTGTAGGCATCGAGCCTTTCCAGCGGGCTGTACCTGGTCCCCGCCGACTTCAGAAGCAGGGCGGTAGTGTAATCGGGGTCGATCTCGAGCGCACTGTCCAGGCTCTTGAAAAAACTCTCCCTCGGCTCCCCGAACAGCCATCGATAAAGTCCCTCCATGGTAAATATCCTGGCCGAGTCTTTTTCGCCGCCGAGAGCGCGCCTTTCGGAGGCCAGCAGCCTGAGGATGTTCCTGAGGGAACGCCTGCCGGAATGAATGTAAAGCAGCCTGCTTACGGCAGCGTAAAGGCCGTGGTTGAGGTTCACTGCCTCCACGAGCAGCTTTGATGCTGCGTCCTCGTCATTTTTCTCGTTAAGGAGTATTTCCGCTGTTTCGAAAAGCAGCACGCTGCGGCGCACGCTGTCCTTTTCCTTTTCCAGCTCCTCTTTAAGGCGGACGAAGACCTTTTCCCATCCAGGTCGGATGAAGTCCGGTGGTTTGCCTTTCTGCCTGTTTTTCATGGGACCGACTATGAACCTTAAATTACTTAATGAAATAAATCATTAACATATTACGCATACATCACTTTTTTGTTAATACAATTATTCAGAATGAATTAAAAGGTGAAGCGTGTAAAAAGAGCATAATCCCTTGAAAAGCAGGACAATAAAGCTCCTCGTTGCCGACCTGGACGGTACCACCATTGACCGGGAAGAAAATCTACCGCCGCTGAATGCTCAGGCCTTTGACTTTCTACGGAAGATTGACGTTCAGCTGTCGGTCGCCTCGGGCAGGGCGGCCTTCAGCGTGATTGAATTCGCCAGGAAGCTGCGGATTTCAGTGCCCGTGATAGCTCACAACGGGTCCATGATTCTCAATCCGGACGGGACAGGGCTGTACGCGCGTCTGCTTGACGCCGGCACGGTAAAAAGCGTGCTGGAACAAATACCCCGGCGGATTGCAGCGTACGGAATCTTTACGGATCACGTACTGTACGAGGGCGACAGGGCAGACGATCGTATGCGGCTTCTCAGGCTGTGGGGCCACAGGCGGTACGATCACGAAGAAGGATGGACCCGCTCGCCTCCGGGCGACATGCCCATGCTGCACATGATAGGCGACAGTGAGGACGTAAAAGAGGCCGCCCAAAGACTCGGTCACATAAACGGCATAACGCCCAGGATCTATGCATCCGGACGCAGCACGTGGCACCATCTCGAAGTTCGCGCGGGCAGAGACGACAAGGGAAGCGCCCTGAGGTGGCTGATGAATCACCTGGGCCTCGAAAAAGGATCCGTCATGGCCGCGGGCGACTGGCTCAACGACATTCCCATGCTGACCGAAGCCGGATGCAGTGTGGCAATGTCCGAGGCATCCGACGAAGTGAAGAAAGCGGCCTCCTTTACCGCGCCTTTGAAAGCGGCCGAAGGAGGCCTCGGCAGGTTTATCCTGGATTATTTCGAGGCCTGAGGCGCACCGCAGCGTTCGAGTAAGGAGGGAATATCAACGGGTGTTGGTTTGCCATCTTTACTCTTTACGGCCAAGGGCCATGTGGCCATGGGCCTTAAGCCCGGTCTCTGTTCGTAGAAGCTGCAGATGGATTTCGTATTGTAATCCAGGTTGGGGCCCTTTCTTATGAGTACGACCGCGGTCTCGTCCCCCCAGGCGAGCCACCAGCCGTCATTACCCGGCGGCGGCGCCGAGTAGTAGTGTTCCGCGTCCTCGATAAAGACCTCTATTGCGTAAGCTTCAAACAGATCCCCTGCATCTTTTCGAATAGTC
>Ga0272442_10003979_pt1 | contig 20397 bp, 19 predicted proteins | sample SSMForm2O_FD_200262 | JGI IMG/M metagenome (GOLD analysis project Ga0272442, IMG submission 200262) | Marine sediment archaeal communities from Little Sippewissett salt marsh, Falmouth, MA, United States - SSM-Form-2O | ecosystem: Environmental > Aquatic > Marine > Wetlands > Sediment ... | reverse complement strand
TGGTGTATCTCCTCGATGAGCTGAAGGGCTCCGGCCGCTCTATTATCGGTTTTGACCTGTGTGAGGTTGCCCCTGGACCCACGGATACCAACGGATGGGACGCCAATGTTGGAGCGCGCGTGCTGTTTCACCTGTGCGCTCTTGCCGGCCCAACCTGAACCTTGCCTGCCTGCCTGCTGTTCAGCCTACGGCCCGGTAGCGTGCTTTTAGCGCAGGGCCTGCGTCGCAAGCCCGCGGCTGTTTTCAAGCATGGTTGTATAATCATCTGCGCTCAGTCCGGCACCCAGTGCGATGCGAAGCGCGTATGCACGCGGGATCAGGTTTTCAGGGGTGTGCGCGTCGGTGTTGAGCACCAGGCGGGCTCCGGTTTGCCGGGCCATGTTTACGACATGGCCGTTTGCGAGGCTGTGGCCGTTGCGGGCGGATATTTCGAGGCAGACGTTGTTGCGTGCGGCCAGTTGCGCAGCCTCGGCACTGATCAGGCCCGGGTGGGCCAGAATATCGATGCCGGCCTGTATCGCACTCAGGTTGGTGCCTTCCGCTACCGGTTCTACCAAGGTTTCGCCGTGCACGACGATCAGCCGGGCACCAAGATCGCGGCATCGGCGCACAAGCCCGGCGATCGATCCCGGCCGCACGTGCGTGAGCTCAGCGCCCGGTATGGCACGGACCGTCATGGTGCGGTTGGCTGCTTCGCAGGCGGCGATAATCCGCGGAATGACGAAATCAAAATTCGACTCATCGACATGATCGGTCAGTGCGATGGCTTCGTAGCCGGAAGCCTGGGCGCGTTGAATGAGTTCGGCCGGCAGCAGGGCGCCGTCGCTGAAAAGGGTGTGGGTATGCAGGTCAATCATGCTGGGATTATCCTTATGCGAGGGTTCCTGTGAGTGAGTGAATGCCGGCTGCACGAATGATGACCCGGGCGTTGCTGCCTGCAAGGTCACGCGGGGCAGGACAGTTCACAACCTTGTTAGACCGTGTCCTTCCGGCAAGCGTGTCGTTGCCGCGGCTGCTCGGCCCTTCGAAAAGAACCTCAAGGGTCCTGCCGACAAGCGCTTCGTTGCGCTGGCGGCTGATATCGCGCTGCAGGGTATTAAGCTCGCGGAGGCGCTGGATCTTGATGTTGTAGGAAATTTTGTCCGGCAGGGAGCAGGCACGCGTACCCTGTCGGTCGGTATAATGAAAAATGAACAGGTCGTCGAAACCTGTTCGCGCGATCAGGTTGCGCGTCTGGATAAAATCATCGTCGCTTTCTCCGGGAAATCCGACGATGATGTCCGATGTAATGCTGATGTCGGGACGCACGGCGCGCAGCTTGACGATGAGCTCTTCGAATGCGGCGGCAGTGTAGCGGCGGTTCATTGCCCGCAGTATGCGGTCCGATCCCGACTGCACCGGCAGGTGAATATGTTCACAGAGTGTATCGAGTGTACCGAAGCAGGCTATCAGCTCGTCGGTCAGGTCACGCGGGTGAGAGGTAATGAACCGAAGCCGTTCCAGACCGTCAAGAGCATTGAGCCGCCCGAGCAGCCCGGCGAATGAACACGGTACAGAAAGGTTTTTTCCGTAGGAGTTGACATTCTGGCCGAGCAGCGTGATATCGCGAACGCCCTGCGCGAGAAGGCGGACTGTTTCTTCAAGGATGTCATCCGGCGGGCGACTCCATTCCGGCCCCCGCACATAGGGAACAATGCAATAGGTGCAGTAGTTATTGCATCCCTGCATGACAGTGACCAATGCGCTTGTTTGCGAGCTGTCGACAGCAGCACGCGGCAGGCGCCCATACATTGTGTGGCCGTCATCCATTTCAACATCAACAGGCCGTTTGCCCAAAGCGGCAGCCTGCAGGAGTCCGGGCAGACGCGCGAGCGCCCCGGTCCCATAGAGCAGATCTATGCAGGGGAATTGCTTCAGCAGATGGTCGGGTTCATGCTGGGCAAGGCAGCCACCGACGCCGATAATGATACGCGGATTCCGCATCTTGAGCTTGTTCAGCCGTCCGAGTTCGCTGTATATTTTGTCGGCCGCTTTCTGGCGCACACTGCAGGTGGTCAGTAATATGAGGTCGGCCTCCCCGGGTTCAGCTGCAGGGCTGTAGTGCAGCTGATCAAGAAGTGCCGCAATTCGGCCGGAATCGTAGTCATTCATCTGACAGCCGAACGTTTTAATGTAATAGCGTCTGTTTAGGTTCGTTTGCATTCGGAAATATGTTCTGACGGCATTGTACTGCCGGTTCGGCTGTGATGGCCGTATGCGGCTATGCGTTTACCGGGGTGCTGTCCGGGTTACGTGCAGGGGGGCATGCGTTCGGCCAGACGGCGGTTTACCTCTCGCAGACGCTCCGCAAGGATGCTGATGAGTGCCAGGGCCAGATCAGGATGCCGACGGAGGTCCTCGGTAAAATTGTCCATGGTGAAAACCTGCACGCGGGATCGGCCAACGGCGGTAACGGTCGCACTGCTGGGCTGCTGCAGCACCAGGCTCATTTCTCCAAAGTACTCGCCCGGACGGGTTATTGTACCGATTTGGCGCCCCTGGCAGGTGACGCGCAGGCCGTGCTGGGATTCGACCAAGCGGTACATTTCCTGGTTGTCCTTGTTTTCAGCGATAATTACATCTCCGTCCCCGTATATACGCTCCTGAACAGGTACGGACAGTTCAAAGGGCATGTATTCCTCGACTTTGCCGGTCGTCTGTTCGAGTTGGCTCAGGATTGTCGAAAAGATCTGTTCGGACAGCTGGGGGTGCGTATACAGTATATCCCGGATCGTTTCGGCACTGTATGCCGCGACACGTGTCGTTGTGATAGCGCTCGCCGATGTTGTATAGGGCCGCTTGCGGTAATAGTTTTCCAGCCCGAATACGTCTCCGTCGCGCAACGTTCGTATTACTTTCATGTTCTGGCTGATTTCAACGCTGCCTTCGAGGATAACGTAGAAGAAATCAGGCGGTGAGCCTTCGGACACTATCACCTCGAGGGGCGCATAGTTTTTGATGGTTACATCATGTGTTTGATTTGATGGCGTCATGTATGGTATGTGAAGACATTCCCAATAGGTTTAGATTCAGTAGATTCATTTTCCAGAACAGTATCCTATGATTGCACAGGTGTCAATATAACAAAACAGCTGCATTATAACAGGCCGGGAACCGGGAGTCTGGAGCCGGCATACAAGATTTATTATTTTTTTTCATTGAAAAACAAATAAAAGCGTTATACAAAATAATCTGAGCTTAAAAACCGCTATACGGTTTATTTGCTTAAAGCCCTGACACCCTGATGCCGATTAGTCACGTGAGGCAACCGGGCATTTAGTGTCGCAACCGACAGCGGCAGAACGTACTAACCTGTTCACCGAAAACTCATTACTGATATGTGAAGGAGCACGAGGCATGGCAGACCTTAACATGAAGATCCTGATAGTTGACGATTTTTCAACCATGCGCCGTATTGTGCGCAATATCCTGAAACAGCTCTCCTTCAACAATGTCGATGACGCCGAAGACGGTGATGTCGCCCTGGAAAAGCTGAAGCAGGGAGGGTATGATTTCGTCATTACCGACTGGAACATGCCCAACATGACCGGGCTCGACCTGCTTAAGGCGATCCGTGCCGACGCGCAGCTTAAGGACCTGCCGGTTCTGTTGATCACCGCTGAAGCTGAAAAGGAAAACGTCGTTCTTGCCGCACAGGCCGGGGTCAACGACTATATTGTAAAGCCGTTCACCGGGGAGGTTCTGCAGCAAAAAATTAACCGGATATTCCCATAAGTGTCTACGTGATAGGTCGGTGGATTTGTGACGCATGTCAAATGAACACCTTCAAACATTACTGGATTCAGCAGCCGGTGACCTGGTAACCGCTGACTATGACAGTGTACAGGATGTTATCGCCCTGTGTGGCAGCGTTGAACGGCTACGCGACGCATCCACCGATGAGGGCCTCAAGCGCATACCGCTTGTGCTCGGACGTGCCATTGAATTGATAAACAGCATCGTAACCGAGGGGACTTGTGACCGTTCAGCCGTTGCCGACACGCTCAACAAGATCTTTTCAGCTGTTCAGCTGGCTCTGCGCCCCGGTTCAGAACCTGAAGAACTGAGACTGCCTCCCGGCCTTTTACAGGGCTCTGTAGTTCAGGCTGCAGACGGCAGTGCTGCCGAAACCCCGTTTTTCCTGCCGGATTATCTTGACCGCGATATATTTATTGAATTCATCAATGACCAGGAAAGCGTACTTGCCAATCTCGAGGAGCAGCTTCTTAGCCTCGAGCGCTCACCTGATGCTGAAGCCCTTGCCAACCTGAAGCGTATTTTTCATACCCTTAAGGGTGAAGCTGGTGTTTTTGAACTTCGTCACGTTGAACGTCTGTGCCATGCCACGGAAGACCTTATCGAAACACAGCCGGACTCGATCCCGGTTGATGTTCTGCTGGCGGCCAAGGACTGGCTGAAAGACTGTTTTGACGCGCTTAAGTTTGCCCGCCCGGTCCCTGCTTTTTCTTCCGATGTGCTGGGCATACTGTTTCAGGGCTCCGAGCCTGCTGCACCGGGCATGCCCGGCGATGAGAAAGGCGTGGTGCCGCTGTCCGCCGATGTGCCCCGCAAATTTGAGCTTTCGCCCTTTATTGCGCCTGAGATCTTCGAGATTTTCATCGAGGAGCAGGAACACGCGCTCGAGAAAATGCAGTCCCTTATTATGCTGCTCAGCGATGGTCCTGACATGGAGGCCGTTGCCGGGCTTAAGCGTATTTTTCATGTACTTAACGGCGGTTCCGGTGTGTGCGGCCTTACCGACGTCGAACGGGTATGCTGCAGCGTCGAAGATGCTATCGAGCGCGACCCGGCTGCATTGCCTGACGAGACCCTGCGGGAGATCAACGCCTGGCTAAAACGTACCTTTGACGCTCTGAAGACGTCCCAGCCGCTGCCGGTTTTCGATGACAGCCTGTTGGGAGCCATGGTCCGCGCTACCTCACACGGTGCTGTGTCCGGCCCGGATATGGATTCCGTTGCGCAGCTTTTCGACGATTCCACATTCAATGATTTCCTTGACGAGCAGCAATCTGTTACGGCTGAAATCGAAGAGCTGTTGCTCAAGCTGGAAAAACAGCCCGACCGTGCAACCCTTGATGAACTGCAACGTATATTTCATACCCTCAAAAGCGAAGCCGGGGTCTTTGGCCTCACTGACATTGAAAAGCTGTGCCACCGTGTTGAGGATCTGCTTGATAAAAAGGATGTAACTATCAAAATTGACTCACTTTTTAGCGTAAAAGATTTTCTTGAACGGAGCTTCAGGGCTTTGCGCAATCACAGTGATTTACCCGAGCTTCAGCCCATAATGCTTGATATGCTCAGCATGCCGGATACCGTAGATGAGGATGCCGCCGACGGCAGTATCACTGCCGCGGTCGTATTCAATCCACTCAAGGGTCCTGTTGAATTCAAGGTTGAGCTGCCTCAGGAAACGGCTGCCGCAGCAAAACATGACGTCCGGTCCGGCACGGCTGTCAATTTGCTGAGCGCCGATCTGGACTTGCTTTCGGATTTTGTTTCCGAGGTCAAGGAGCATATTGACAACATCGACTCCAGGCTTCTTTCCCTGGAGAATAACCCCGGTGACAGTGATTTACTTAATGCCGTATTTCGGGTTTTTCATACTATCAAAGGTGCTGCTGGTTTCCTGGCACTCGAAGAGATATCGCGGCTGGCGCATATTACAGAAAGCCTGCTTGATGCCGCGCGCAAGGGCGAACGGAAGCTGCGGGGCGGCAGTATCGATGTTGTGTTTGAGGCCGTCGATGAAATGAAAAATCTTGTCGGTACAATTGAGGGCGCCATTGCTACCAACTCCGATTCCTACACCTCAAGTCCCACGGTCGACCGTCTTATTGATAAAATTAAAATTGTCCTCAGTCAGCGTCAGGACAGTACAGAAGCGCCGGATTTTCAGCGGACACAGGCCCCGGACGCCGCTGCTGTCGCGACCGGGACTCCCGCCGTTTCGGCGCCCATCCAGACTGACGCTGTCGAGCCTGCTGAAGCTGCATCCAGCCAGGCAATACCGGCCGCGTCCGAGCAGCCCGAATCCCAAGCTGCTGCGGACTTTTTTGATGAAAGCGATAGCGAAGACGATGCTTTTTTCGAGATGCCGCATGAAAATGCCACACATGAATCTGCTGTAACGTCCCCGTCAACCGTGCAGCAGACCGGCTTGAAATATCGTACCAAGATAAAGGAATCGATAAAGGTCGATGCCGAAAACCTCGATAAACTCATCGATGCGATCGGCGAGCTCGTTATTATCGAGGCGATGATACGGCAGGACAACGGGTTGCGCGCCTCCGCTTCATCGAACCTGCTGCGAACCATCACGCAGATGGATAAGATCACACGTGAGCTCCAGACGCTCGGCATGTCGCTGCGCATGATACCGATAAAAGCCACGTTCCAGAAGATGGCACGTGTTGTACGCGATCTTGCCAAGAAAGGCGATAAAAAAATTGAATTTGTTACGCAGGGCGAAGATACCATGCTTGATAAAAGCGTGGTAGACCGCATCGGTGATCCGCTGATCCACCTGGTACGCAATGCCGTTGACCACGGTATTGAATCAACGCATGATGACAGGCGCGCCAGCGGGAAAAACCCTGTCGGTCAAATACTGCTCACTGCATTTCACAAAGGCGGCAATATCTATATCGAGATCAGGGATGACGGCCGAGGACTCGACAGGTCGGCAATCCTGAACAAAGCCGCGGAAAAGGGCCTGATACGCGAGGGCAACAAGCTCAGCGACCGCGAAATTTACAATTTGATCCTGTTGCCCGGTTTTTCAACCGCACGCAAGGTCACCGATGTTTCCGGACGCGGGGTCGGCATGGATGTGGTCAAGCGTACAATCGAAGACCTGCGTGGGAATATAGATATACAGTCCGAACAGGGCGTCGGCACTACCATTACTCTCCGGCTGCCGCTTACTCTTGCCATCATCGACGGCATGCTTGTACGTATCGGCGGGGAACGCTATATTATACCAACCTTGTCGATCGTCGAATCTATCCGGCCCAGCGCCGGCGATATTACAACGGTGGCCAACAAGGGAGAAATGGTCGCAGTCCGTGATAAATTGATTCCGTTGCTCAGGCTCGCAGACCTTTTTCATATCAGTGACGCAACGCGTACCGTCGAGGACAGTATCGTGATTGTTGTAGAAGACAGCGGCAGGATGACGGGTATACTGGTCGACGAGTTGCTCGGGCAGCAGTCAACCGTCATAAAATCCCTGGGCGCGCTTAAAGGCCTTGCCGGCATCTCCGGCGGTTCGATCATGACCGACGGTTCCGTCGGCATCATTTTGGATATTGCCGGGATTGTCAAACTTGCTCTTGGCGAAAAAAATATTGAGCAGCATGCATGAAATCGCCGGTGCTGCACGATCACATTTAAGCATGGGGGTACGAATGATGGCCGACACGAACAATGAAGAACGTGGTGGTGTCTCGCGCAAGGAGAAATTTCTCACATTCAATCTGGCCGGTGAGCAGTACGGTCTTGAAATCTTGAAAGTCCGCGAAATCATTGGTCTTATGGAAATAACCACCGTGCCGAGGACACCTGATTTTGTCAGGGGTGTTATCAATCTGCGCGGCAAGGTGATACCTGTCATTGACCTGCGGAAAAAATTCGGTATGGCAAGCATAGAGGACACCGAACAGACATGTATCGTGGTAGTCGACATCTTTGAGGAACAGACCCCGGTACAGATGGGCATTATTGTTGACAGCGTGTCCGAAGTCCTGGATATCGATGTTACCGATATAGACGAAGCCCCCAAGTTCAGCGCAACGGTAAGTACGTCGTTTATCAAGGGAATAGCCAAGACAAAAGGCGGTGTTAAGATTCTTTTAAAAATAGAGGATGTTTTGACGACGGATGAGATCCGGGGTTTGCCGACGAATGCAAAAGAGGAAACTGAATAGAGGCTGGTGAGCCCCCCGGATGGACAGCGCAACGTTTCAACGCCTGCGGTCGATCGTCTATGAAAACAGCGGTATCAGCCTGAGGGAGACCAAGCAGGCCATGGTGTCGTCCCGGATTTCCAAGCGTATGCGCGCTTTGGGAATCGATACGCATCAGGAATATCTGCAGTACCTGGAGCATGACGCCAGCAAAGACGAAATTACACGGTTCCTTGATGTTATCTCAACGAACGTAACCAGTTTTTTCAGGGAGAGCCAACATTTCGATTTTTTGAAAAACGTGCTGCAGGAGCGCCTGACGGCATCTGTGCCGAAAATCCGCATATGGTCGGCGGCAGCATCGACCGGTGAAGAAGCACTGTCCATAGCAATGGTCGTGTGCGATGTGCTGGGAGCGCGCCGTTGTGATTTCAAGATACTGGCAACCGATATTTCAACGCGCGTACTGCAAACCGCTCAGCAGGGTATATATGAACAGCAACAGATCGACACTGTGCCGGATAGCTACCTTCGCCGTTATTTCATCAAGATCCGTTCTGATGAGGGCCTGCGGTACCGTGCATGTGATGAAATCAGACGCCATATCATCTACCGCCGGCTTAACCTGTCACGGCCGCCGTTTCCCATGCGCGGACAGCTGGATGTTGTGTTTTGCAGGAACGTTATGATATATTTTGACAAACCGATCAGGAACAGGCTGGTGGCTGAAATGTACAGGTTGCTGCTGCCCGGCGGATATCTGTTCACCGGGCACGCCGAGAGCCTGAGCGGCATGCAGAGTAATTTTGTTTGCTTACGACCGACGATATATCAGAAACAATAATTGTTTGCCTTGTAGTCATCCTGACTTTCTGGAGAAACTGAGTGAAAACTATCGTTGTTGGCATATCTGACATGAAGGTGTCGAATAACCCTGATGAGGTTTTGATTACCTATTCTCTCGGCTCCTGTCTCGGAGTTATTCTCTATGATCCGGTTGCCAGGGTTGCCGGGCTTCTTCACAGTATGCTTCCTCTTTCGAAGATCGATCCGCAAAAGTCCAAGGCCGCCCCGTTCATGTTTGTCGATACCGGCATCCCCTTGCTTTTCAAGGAGGCCTATCGACTCGGCGCTGAAAAACGTAACATCATCGTCAAGGCAGTCGGCTGCTCCTCGCTTCTTGACGAAAAGGGTTTTTTCAAAATCGGTGAGCGCAATTTTACCGTGCTGCGCAAGCTGTTGTGGAAAAACAATATACTGATCGAAAAACAGGATATAGGCGGAAGCCAGTCACGTACCGCCTCGATCGCCGTCGGCAGCGGTGAAGTGAAGATCAAATCCGGCGGCAGGGAGTACCCTTTGTAATCGCAGTGTTGTTATGGGGGCATTGTAAGGCACCGGCACGTTGTTTATGTATGTGCAGAACATGGCGGTAACAGCTGTAGCCACGCGGGAACAAGTGCAGTTTACGAAATTATTTCGAAACTAACGGAGGCAGTTACACTATGTCATTCAATATTCTTATCGTAGACGATTCCAGGACGATTCGTTCAGTGATACGAAAGACGCTCATTATAGCCGGCGTGCCGCTTAATGAACTCTACGAGGCCAGTAACGGGCTTGAGGGTCTTCAGATCATGAAAAACAACTGGGTTGACCTTTGTTTCGCGGACATTAACATGCCGGTGATGAACGGAATCGAAATGATCGAAAAAATGCTCGAAGATCAGGTGCTTGCCAAACTACCTGTTGTTATTGTCTCGACCGAAGGCAGCAAGACGCGTATTGAGGAGCTTTTCAGAAAAGGCGTCCGGGCATATTTGCGTAAACCGATAACGCCTGAAATCGTTCGCAACGTCGTTAAGGAAGTATTGGGGGACTATGATGAACAAGGAAGATCGTAAAATTCTGCGTGATGTCTGTTTCAGTGTCTTCGAACAGCTCGCCTTTATGTTCGGCGACGAGCTGGATGAAGATGATATGGAAATCAATGCCGATACGTTTTTGAGAGCCTCCATGGGGTTTAAGGGTGAGATGCAGGGAACTGTCTCGATCGTTGTGCCTGAAACCATTTCGACAACGCTGGCCGCCAACATCCTGGGCCTTGACGAAACCCAGGAGGTCTATAAAGAAACGGCTGTCGATGCACTCAAGGAGTTGCTCAATACGATCGTCGGTCGGCTGATGACAGAAATATTCGGTGAAGACGCCGTCGTAGACCTGACGATTCCTGTCACTGAAGTTCTTGACCGTGATGCCTGGGATGCACTGGTTGAGGACAAAGAATATCTTGCAATTGATATTGATGATAATCCTGTTTTGGTATCCTTACAGATGTAGCAAGGCAGCGTTCACATGCCCATAAAAGTCCTTATAGTTGATGATTCGGCCGTTGTGCGCAATATACTTGCGAGTGAACTCGGCAGCGATCCCGCAATCGAGGTCGTTGAGACAGCGCCTGACCCGTATGTCGCCCGTGAACACATTGCAAAATTCAAGCCCGATGTCATTACGCTTGACATCGAAATGCCGCGCATGGACGGTATTACGTTTTTGCGCAAGCTGATGAAGCACTTCCCAATGCCGGTCATCGTCGTTTCATCATTGACACAAAAGGGCAGTGAGCTTGCCATGGAAGCGCTGAATGAGGGTGCGGTCGATGTAATGTGCAAGCCCGGCAGGGCGTACAGTGTCGGCGACATGACAACGAGCCTTATTGAAAAAATCAAGGCTGCCGCACGGGTCCGGATTGAAGATTTCGATGCCCTGAAGGACCAGCTTCATCGCAGCAAACCCAACCTTGCGCTGACCAGAACAACCAATAAGGTCGTGGCGATTGGAGCTTCCACCGGCGGCACCCAGGCCCTTGAGTACATTCTTACCTCGTTGCCGTCCAACTCTCCCGGGATTGTCATTGTTCAGCACATGCCTGAACGATTTACCAGAAGTTTTTCGCTCCGTCTTAATGACCTGTGCAGGATCGATGTGCGGGAAGCGGCAGACGGCGACCGGGTTGTGCCGGGCACGGCATTGCTCGCACCCGGCAACATGCATATGGTGCTGCGCCGGTCGGGTGCCACCTATTATGTAGAGGTGAAAGAAGGTCCGCTGGTCAAGCGCCAGCGGCCGTCGGTGGAAGTCTTGTTTAATTCCGTCGCCAAATATGCCGGTTCCAATGCTATCGGGGTAATACTTACCGGCATGGGTTCTGACGGGGCGGACGGCATGTTGAAGATGAAGCAGAATGGTGCTCTCAACATCGCCCAGGATGAAAAAACCTGTGTGGTATTCGGCATGCCTAACGAAGCCATCAAGTTGGGCGCTGTAGACAAGGTCCTGCCGCTCGCGAAAATTCCTGAGGCCGTCCTGCAGTATGCCTGAACCCGTTGTCCCTTTGTTTCCCACAGCCGGCAGCAAGCCGGTTGCGATTCGTTGCATACATCGCAAACCATCTGAGCCACCAGCCAACAGGAGAAACGCATGAAAGTTACCGCATTTGTCGGCAGCCCGCGTCCGCACGGCAATTCCGATATTCTAGCCGATGCGTTTTTGGATGGCGCCCGGCAGGCCGGTGCGGCGGCGGGCAAATTTTTCCTCAACGATTATGCAATCAATCAATGTACGGGATGTTTCCGTGCATGCACGACACAAAGCGGGATAGCCTGTTGTGTCCATCGTGATGATATGGATATGCTGCTTGATGAGCTGACATCGTCCGACCTCGTCCTGTTCGCTTCACCCCTGTATTGCGCCGGCCCTTCATCGATCATGATGCGTTTTTTTGAGCGCTGTCTGCCGTTATGGCATATTGAGATAACCGGTGAGCTGGGCACGCGTGATGCCTTCCGGTTTATTAATAATCCTGCACGCGGCATCAAGTCCGTTGTAGCGCTCGTTCAGGATCTCAAGGATCCCGCTGCGGGACAGCTCGCTTTACAGGTATTCCGGCATATAGTCGGTGGGACCTTCATGATGGATATTGTCGATACACTGCAGGTTACCGATGTGCGCGACACCGGCGATCTGAAGAAAAAAACCGAACAGCTGAGGATGATTACCGAAACAGCACGTTCATTATGTCCGTGACGGCTATCCGATTTTTCCTACAGCACTGCGTGAGTGGTACAACGTGTGATGCAATGTGCGCACGTTGTATGAAAGTTATGAACGTGTGTCGTTTTCTGGCGTACGTTTTTTTAGTCGTTGCCCAGTGTGCCTCGACAGCTGCGGTGCAGGCCGCTGACCGTTACCACAAATCCGCTCCCCTGCTTCATACCTATGTTGAAATCACGGCCTATGGCGACAAACGCACCGAATCGATTGTCGGGCAGGCGTTTGCCGAAATGGAGCGTATCAACACCTTACTGAACACCTATGACCCGGAAAGCCAGATATCGGCAGTAAATACTGCAGCAGGGAAATGCTGGGTGCCGCTCGGCCCTGAAACCTGCAGCGCCCTGCATGAAGCCCGGAAATATGCCCGCCTGAGCAGCGGCGCTTTCGATTTCACTGTCGGACCGCTTGTCGCGTTGTGGGGATTCAATCGCGAGCTGCCCGGCCTGACCGGCGATGATCCCGACAGTGAACGCATAGCACAGGTACTACGCCTGGTCGGTTACCAGGGGCTTGAGTTGCAGCAGGACGCTAACGGCTGCAGTGCCCGCCTGAAACACTGCGGCATGCGGATCGATGTGGGGGCGTTTTCGAAAGGATTCGTCGCAGACCGTGCGGTTGCCTTTCTCCGTGCGCGGGGCGTTGGTGATGCTCTCGTCGCCGCTGGCGGGACGATCTGCGCTTCTGGGACCAAGCCCGGCGACACCCCGTGGCAGGTCGGTGTACGCCATCCGCGCAATGACAGCACCTTCCTGACCATGATACCGCTCTACGACCAGAGCGTTTCAACCTCGGGCGACTATGAAACGTTTTACTACCGTGCCGGCAGGCGTCGCAGCCATATTATCGATCCGCGTTCCGGAACGCCGGTATCGGCCATGCAGTCGGTTACTGTGATAGCTCGGAGCGGCATTGCCAGTGATGCCTTCGCAACAGCACTGTTTGTCCTTGGCCCGGAAGACGGGCTCGCACTTATCGAACGCCAGAAGGACACCGAAGCCCTGCTCGTCACCGCGCAGGGCAGCGTGCTGTATTCGAGCGGCTGGCCCCAGAAAACCATCATCTATTAGACGGCATGCTCGCACCCGGCATTCGTCATCACCCGTCAACCCCGGTTATCCTGATTTCCGCAAGGAAGTCAACAGCCTGCCTGAAATCAAATTTCGTGTTGTTGCCTGTTGTGCTGCCGGTGATGTAACACCTGTAGTCGGCAAGGCCGGCTTGTCGGTCAACGAGCAGCTCGCGCGGGAATACGCACTGTGTTTCGATCACGTCATCGTTTTTGAGGTGTACCTGCATTTTTTTTCCGGTCCCGCTCATAATCCATGAGATCAATCCTATCTCCTGGAGGTGTATGCGTACTGGTGTAAGCGTAGATGACGGAGTGGTGGTGCCTATGTCGCCGGCACCATCGGTCGGCGTGCAGGCCATGAGAATCCGGCTTGTGTATTCGTGTGTGTCAAGAAACGCCGTTTCACCCCGTTCCTGCCACCAGTACAGGAAATGAGCGTTATAGATATCGGTTTTCTTGTTGTAAACGTCAATGACCTGTGCTTTTATGAACGGCGGCCTGGCACTGTCTGAGCACGCGACGGTTCCTGCGGCAATGGCAACCCCAAGACAAAAAAGGCCCATTCGGAAACATATTTTTAGCCTATGCGTTCGTGGCATAATTGTTTGTCCATACACGTTTGGCGGTGACCCGCATACAGCATAAACGTGCGGGAATTCAGCAGATGGTTTTAACCTGTGCGCTTATTTATGCGCCCGACCCTGAGTATATAGAACCATGAATAAACACGCAACACAGATATTGACCAACAGCGAATCGTTTTTCAGCGCTACCAGCCGGTGTACATCACATACCGGGAGATATTCTCCGTGAATGCTGCGCAGCTACGTGCCGCCATGCTGTCCGTTCCCAAGATCGATCTGCACCGTCATCTAGAAGGCAGTGTCACGCCTGAAACCCTTATATATATCGCCCGTACCTATGGTGGGAAACTTCCGGCACATGACCTTGGCACCCTGCGCACGCTTGTGCAGATGAACAATGAATGTCCGGGGTTCAAGACCTTTTTGAATAAATTCGCTATATTCCGGGGATTTTACACCTGCCGAGAGGCTATCGAGTGTGCTGTGTGCCGTGCCGTCGAAGCAGCGGCCGCCGACAATGTACAGTATCTTGAACTACGTTACAGCCCCACCCATTTTTCTTCCCTGGGTCGTTTTAATGAATGCGACGTGGTAGCGTGGGTGCATGGGGCCATGCAGCGTAGTGCCCGCACATGCGGTATCATTGTCGTACCGATCCTGACCATTAGCCGTGACTATGGTTTGGAAACAGCGGCAACAACTGTCGAAATGGCCCTGAGCCTGCATGATACATTTTTTTTTGCACTTGATATCGCCGGCGATGAAATGTCCAACCCTGCCGAACCGTTCCGCGGCCTGTTTGAAAAATGCCGCGCGCGCGGGCTGGGATTAACGCTGCATGCCGGTGAAGCCGGAGGAGCCCGCAATGTGCGCGAGGCCGTCACGCGCTTCGGCGCCCGCAGGATCGGACACGGCATCGCCGCTGCCGAAGATAGCGCTCTCATGCGTTTGTTGCGTGACCGCGATGTCCTGCTTGAAGTCTGCCTGACCAGCAACCTGCACACAGGCGTTGTGCCGTCAATCGCAGCACATCCTGTGCGGACACTTATGGGGCACGGGGTAGCGATCAGCCTTAATACTGACGATCCGGCGATTTCAGCCATATCGCTCAGCGATGAATACCTACTCGCATACACGCAGCTCGGTTTTACCATGGCTATGCTGAACAACGTAAACCGGGCGGCACTCGGACATGTTTTTCATCCAGATCCGGGCTGGCTCAAGAAGAAAATCGGGCATTACTGGAAATAGCCCTATTGTCGTTGCCTCATTCTGTACCATTGGGGGGTATGGTCGCGAGCGTTTACGGGGCAGGGTACACGACTGATCAAACCCCTGAGATTGCCTCAGCGATATTATAGGCATGATCGCCGATCTTTTCAAAACTGCTGAGCATGTCGAGGAAGACCAGCCCCTGTTCAATGCCGCAGGAGCCGTCATCGAGGCGCCTGATATGCGAAAGGCGCAGATCGGAGCGTATCTGGTTAATGATGGTTTCGAGGGACTGGGCTTCTGTCATGATATTGGTTTTGCGGGCCGTTATGTTCTCATGTATAAGTAAGAGCATCTCGCGCACCTTGGCGGCGATGGTGTTGATCTCATCGCGTGCGCTGTCGGTGAAATCGAGATTTTGTTCATTAAGGCGGTTCTGCTGCTTCACCAGGAGCTCGCAATGGTCGCCGATCCGCTCGAGATTGCTCACGATATCGAGGACTTCCGAGATTTCCTCGCTGAGGTCGCCTGACGAACTATGGCGGATGACCTTGACCATGAAGGACGATATTTCTTTTTCAAGAATATCCGTCAGTGTTTCAAGGGAGCTTATGTTTTGCGTGGCAGCATAAAAATCCTGCCGGGTTTTGTTCTTTTTGTTGAGAAGTTCCAGGGCCTGATCCAGCATTGTGCGCACGGTTGACGACATGCGGTTGACCTCGCGTTTGGTCTCTTCGATGGCAAGCGGCGGGGTGTTGACAAGTGCCGATGACAAATAGGTCAGGTGTGCCTCGTCTATTCCTTTCGGCCGGGACGTCAGCAGTTTGGCCATCCAGGCCAGTATGCCTGCGAGGGGCAGAAAAATAAGCGTATTTATAATATTGAACAGCGTGTGAAAAGCCGCCAGGTGATCGGGCATCATACGTCCTATGTCTGCGGGAGCAGCCGCCGCAATATCACCGGGAACCAGCTCATTTACCAGGCCCAGAAATCTGCTGAACACAAAAATCATCCACACCACACCCAGAACGTTGAAGATCATATGCGCTCTGGCAGCCTGTCTGGCAGCTGTTGAAGCGCCGATGGCCGCGAGATTGGCGGTTATGGTCGTACCGATGTTTTCACCCAGGATGAGCGCAGCGCAGGTCGGATAATCGATGATATTCTGGCTGGCGAGTGTAAGTGTTATTGCCATGGTGGCGCTGGATGATTGGATGACCATGGTTACAATCGTGCCGACACCGATTACCATGAGTGTTGTCGGCAGGTTGGCGGCCCTGAATGTGCCCATGAGGCTCACAATTTCCGGCGCATTTCTGAGGTCTCCAACTGCGTCCTTCATAAGTGTCAGCCCGAAAAACAGCAGGCCGAACCCGAGCAGCACTTCGCCCCAGTCGGTTAATTGCTGTCTTTTCAGGAAACGGATGAAAAAACCGATCGTAATGGACGGCAGGGCAATGGCGGCTATGTTGATCTTAAGCCCGATCAGGGCAACAAGCCAGCCCGTGACGGTTGTGCCGATATTAGCTCCCATGATCACGCCCAGCGACTGGGTAAACGTGATCAGGCCGGCATTGACGAAACTGATCAGCATGACTGTCGTGGCGCTTGATGACTGTATGGCGGCGGTTATGAAAAAACCGGTAAATACGCCTGAGAAACGGTTATTGGTAAGAGTTTGCAACGTTGCACGCAGCCTGTTGCCGGCGACCTTTTGCAGGCCTTCGCTCATGATCTTCATGCCGTACAGGAACAGGCTGAGTCCACCCAGTATTGTTATGACCATTGTGAGGTTCATGTATGGTTCCCGTGAAATATAAATGATGGCGGTTTATAGGTGGGGTATTTTGAACTTCAACTGATTCGTCGGTTGCGAACCGCTATTGTTGTGGCGTTTGTGGTGTCGCTAAAAATTATATTCAAAATAAGCGGCAGGGTCAACAGTAAAGTCAAGCGGTTATGTGCGTTTTTTTTTGCCCGCCATATACTGCATGCGCTCGCCGACGATTTTTTCATAGCCCCTGTCTGAAGGGCGGTAGAATTGTTCTTTCGCTATCTCTTCCGGCATGAAATCCTGATCGACGATCGCCTCATCATAGTTATGTTCATATTTATAGCCGCTGCCGTAACCGAGGTCCTGCATTAGAGCGGTCGGGGCATTGCGTATATGCAGGGGAACGGGAAGGCTGCCGGTTTTTGTGACCATGCGCGTGGCTTTCTGCCAGGCAACATAGAGGGCATTGCTTTTGGGGGCGGTTGCAAGGTACGCGACAGCCTGCGCGAGCGCAAGTTCACCTTCAGGATGGCCGATGAAGTGAAATGCATCACGGGCGTCGAGGGCTATGTGCAGGGCCCGCGGATCGGCGTTGCCGATATCTTCGCTGGCGAATCGTATCAGGCGGCGGGCAATAAACAATGGATCTTCACCGGCTGCAAGCATCCGTGCAAGCCAGTACAGGGCAGCATCAGTATCGCTTCCGCGAAGCGATTTGTGAAGCGCCGATATAAGGTTATAATGTTCCTCGCCGGTTTTATCATAGCGAAGCATTTTTTTCTGCAGGGCGTTTTTGATGGATTCGGCTGTAATACACCTCCTGCCAGCAGCGTTGATTTCAGCCAGCATGACACTCAGTTCGAGCGTGTTGAGGGCTACACGCGCATCTCCCTGGCTGTAACGTGCGATAATCCCAAGTATTTCCGGGCTGGCTTCGGAATCCAGCCATCCCAGGCCGCGTTCAGCATCTTGCAAGGCATTATGCAGAATGGTGACGATATCGTTTTCGCACAGTTGATTGAGGACAAGCACTTTCGTTCTGGACAGCAGCGGGGAGACGACCTCAAAGGACGGGTTTTCAGTCGTTGCGCCGACAAGGATGATATCGCCGTTTTCAACATGGGGCAGAAACGCATCCTGCTGGGCCTTGTTGAATCGGTGGATTTCATCGACAAACAGGATAGTCCTGCGACCCTGTACTTTTTGCAGTTCTGCGGCATTGGCAATGACCTGACGTACATCCTTGACACCCGCAGTGACCGCGCTGAGCGCGACAAACGCTGATCCCGATGCCGTTGCGATAATATGCGCCAGGGTTGTTTTGCCCGTGCCGGGAGGACCCCACAAAATGATCGATGCGGGTTCTGAACAATCGACCATATGGCGCAGCAGCATGCCCGGTCCGGTTAGATGCTCCTGGCCGACAAATTCATCCAATGTTGCGGGGCGCATGCGTTCTGCAAGCGGAACGGATTTTTTCTGTTTCTGCGTCATGGGAATAAGCCCTGCAAAATATCATTGCCGGCGTGAAGTGCGTTTATGCATTCGTACGCCCGGTATGTACAGTACGGGTTAATTTTTTTTTGTCAAGTAGCTCTGTGAGACATCCGGAAGCCTGATGCCGCTTCGGCACGTGGTGCCGATGCCCGCACGCAGAAAACATCGTGCAGGCGGAACGTTTTTTATTATAACACAGCATTAATATATGCTATAGTTCACAGCTCGCACATGCAACACGCAGCATGATACCAACCCAAATGGAGACCGGCACAGCCATGTTCAAGGAAGCCCTCCTGACACTGGCAGCGGGACGCGACCTCGACGACGGAATAATGACGGCCTGCATGAACGCCATCATGAACGGTACCGCCGCGGACGTCCACATTGCCTCTTTTCTAACCGCGTTAACGATGAAAGGTGAGACCGCCGAAGAGATCGCTGCCGCCGCTCGTGTGATGCGCTCAAAGGCCTCTGCCATTCCGCTTGCCCACAAGCCGACAGAGTGTATTGTGGATATCGTCGGCACGGGTGGTGATATGGCGCATACGTTTAATATTTCCACAGCTGCTGCTATCGTGGCCTGCGCAGCCGGCCTGTGTGTCGCCAAACACGGCAATCGCGCTGCTACAAGCCGCTGCGGCAGTGCCGATGTGCTCGAAGCCCTCGGTGTCAACATCATGCTGAGCCCAGAACAGGTTGCCGAGTGCATGGAGCGCATCGGCATCGGATTCCTGTTTGCCAGAACCCTGCATCCGGCCATGAAATATGCCGCTGCTGTTAGATCACAGCTCGGGCTGCCTACGGTATTCAACCTGCTCGGGCCGCTTACCAATCCGGCCGATGCAAATTGTCTTGTCCTTGGTGTCAACCGGCCTGACAGAACGGCCATGATGGCATCCGTGGCCGGCCTGCTTGGGCGTACGCGCGCTCTTGTGGTACACGGACTTGATGGACTGGATGAAATAAGCATATGCGCGCCGACACAGGTCAGCACGTATGAGAACGGCCGTGTTACCACCGAAATATTCGATCCAACGGTTGAACTGGGCCTTTCATATGCACGACGTACAGATATCACGGGAGGCGACGCAACGTGCAATGCTGAAAAAATACTGGCTGTATTCACAGGTGAGCAGGGGCCCCGCAGGGACATCGTTTGCCTTAATGCAGCCGCAGCGCTCGTGGCAGAAGGCCGGGAATCTTCGCTTCTGCAGGCATTCGAAAAAACCGCTGCCGCAGTTGACAGCGGAGCGGCAATGGACAAGCTTCGCCAGCTTCAGCAGATAACCTCAGGATTCGCCGCATAGATACTATGATACTGTCAAAAATTTTGGAACAGACGCAAAAAGATCTGGCGCGACGAAAGAACAGGGTCAGCCCGGCTGAACTCGATGAAGCAATCTCCCTTCAGCCGCCTGCGCGCGATTTCGCAGCGAGCCTTCGTTCCACAGCACAGCCAGTCATTATTGCAGAGGTGAAAAAGGCATCACCGTCAAAAGGGCTTATACGTTCCGATTTCGATCCGGTTGCCATCGCCCGTCGTTATGAAGAATGCGGTGCAAGCGCTGTTTCGGTCCTGACCGAAGAGCATTTTTTTCAAGGCAGACTTGATTATCTGATGAGAATCCGCCAGGCAGTCAGTATTCCGCTGCTCAGGAAGGACTTTATTATCGATTCCTACCAGGTGTATGAAGCACGAGCGGCCGGGGCGGACGCATATCTGCTGATCGCTGCGGCACTGGAAACAAAACTGATGCGTGAGTTGATCGACCTCGGGAAAACACTTGGCATGCATGCGCTGGTTGAAGTCCATACAGAAGAAGAGCTCAACAGGGCGCTTAGGGCATCAGCTTCGATTGTCGGCGTAAATAACCGTAATTTAAAAACTTTTAAGACAGACATTACTACAACATTGCAGCTGCGCCCATTGATACCTGACAGCATCGTCACGGTAAGCGAAAGCGGCATTTCAACTCCTGCGGATATACAGCGCTTGCGTGCATGCGGAATTGATGCTTTTCTGATCGGCGAATCGCTTATGCGTGAAGCTGATCCCGGGCTGAAACTCGCAGAGTTTCTTAGTTCGTACTGACCTCGATGGCAATAACCACATATCGCGAGACAATCGATTGGCTGTACGGTCTGCAGGTATTCGGCATCAAGTTGGGCCTGGCC
>Ga0272442_10003978_pt1 | contig 20399 bp, 11 predicted proteins | sample SSMForm2O_FD_200262 | JGI IMG/M metagenome (GOLD analysis project Ga0272442, IMG submission 200262) | Marine sediment archaeal communities from Little Sippewissett salt marsh, Falmouth, MA, United States - SSM-Form-2O | ecosystem: Environmental > Aquatic > Marine > Wetlands > Sediment ... | reverse complement strand
GCCCTTCTGGACAAGTATCTGGATCGCGAGCCCGGCTACGCCGGCCTCCTGATCGAGGTCTATACCAACATGGGCGCGGCCCATTTCGGCCTCGGCAACAGCGCCGACGCCGGCGAAGCCTGTCACAAGGCCATTGATCTCGGCGCCGCCGCCCTCGGCGAACAAAGGACCCTTGGCCGGTCGCTCGACAATGCGTATCTGGCCGACATCCATGGAAACACGGCCAGGGCACACCGCCTGTTGGGAGACGCCACACAGGCCGTTGACGCCTATCGGAAGGGCATCGAACTGGATCCCAGGAACGCGGAGCTTCGCGAGGGCCTGGCCGACGTGCTAGCCGAGATGGGCGGATTCGAGGGCGCCCTCGAGGCGTGCCGAACCGCCGCGGCCAGGGCCACGGTAGACGAAAAGTATGCCGAATCGGTGGCCCAGGCCGCGGCCTACGCCGCGGGAATGGGCGATTGGGACAAGGTAGTCGAGGGATACCGGACCCTCGTCGGGGTCGAATCCAACAACGCAGAGCTGTGGCTGTGTCTGGCCAACGGTCTCGATCGGGCGAACGATTTGGAGGCGGCCCTCGAAGCGTACCGTGCGGCAATCGCCGTTCGTCCCGACAGCGTGGGCAACGTCGTCGCATCCCTTTCGGACGCTGGATATAGCCTGGTCCTGGGGGACAATGTCGAGCAGGCGCTGCAACGCTACCGGGCCGCCATCGCATTCGCACCGGACGAGTGGTATGCGTACGATAGCCTGGACAAGGCATTTGTCGAGCGAGATGATGCTGAGACGCGGATCGCCGAGTGGCGGCGCGCGGTCCAGGAGTACCCCCAAGCCGTGCGGCCCCTGTTCCACCTGGGCATGGCGTTGCAGCACGGCGGGCATACGGATGAGGCCATCGAGACCTTCAAGAAGGCCCTGGCGCGCGACCCGCACGATGACGGTATTCGCGGGCAACTCGGCTGTGTTCTGGCGTGGGAGGGCGACTTTGACGCGGCGCTGCAAGTGTGCCGCGAGCCCGCGGCCATAGAACCCGCCTTCGCGGGCATGGTGGCCGACGCGCTCGAAGCCGGCGCCAATGCCCTCATGGCGCAGGATCGCGCCAAGGAAGCAAGCGAAGGCTACCGCGGCGCCATCGAGCTCGCGCCCGACAAGGGCAAGACCGTGTACCCCACGCTCGTAGGCGCGCTTTGTGAAAGTGGAGATTACGACGGCGCGTGGCGGGAAGTGGCCCTATGCCGGCAGCAAGGCATCGGGCTGCCGGATGCCTTGCTGGAAACGCTGCGCCGGGGTTCGGGCAAGGATGCGGGCTCCCGCAACGAGTAGCGCAACATGCATGGAGCAAACGCAGTTTGAAGGCAACCGGACCCACTCACCCTGAGCGCACACCCCCAGCCGAGCCTGCAAGGAAGCAGCGCGGTGGCTGCAAACGGGTGATGCAGCTTTGCCTGGCGTGGGTCGCAGCGCCGGTGGTCTTGCTTGTGCTGGTCGAGGCCGGGTTGCGCGTTGCTGGATACGGTCGCTCCACACGACTCTTTCGCGACAAGCAGATCCACGGTCAGACCTACTGCCAGTGGAATGAGGACTTCTACCATCAGTTCTTCAGTGGGCCCGAGGGGTATCGTATCGAGTCGCAGGAATTGCTGATTCCGGACGTCAAGCCCACGAACACCTATCGCGTATTCATCCTCGGCGGTAGCGCGGCCGACGGCTGGGTCATTCGAGACTACGCGTTCTGGCGGATCCTCGAGGTGATGCTGAGGACGCGGTTCCCGAATACGAGTATCGAGGTGTACAACCTGGCCTATCACGGCATGAACTCGCACATCATCCGGCACGTGGCCAACGCGTGCGCCACGCTTCAGCCGGACCTCTTTGTGGTCTACATGGGCAACAATGAGGTGGTCGGACCCTTTGGATTCCAGCAGGAACAGGGCTTGGCCAGGTTCTTACCCGAAGACGTCAAGCGGGTCTGCATTCCCGAGGGCGTCATGCGGCTGTTGAATCTGCGCATCACTCAGGCGTTTCGCGGTCGCGTGTTGGAGCTGTCCGGCGGGCGGGAGTTCTTCGCGAGCCTCCGCGGGCCCGACGATCCACGCCTCGAAAGCGTCTACGAACGATTCAGGCGCAATATCGACGATATCTGTGAGGCCGGCAACCGGGTCGGGGCCGCGGTGGCGCTGTGTACGGTGGGGCGGAACTCGAGATGCTGGAGACCCGAGTTCTCGGTACACCGCCCGGATTGGGATCCGGCCGAGCAGGCGGAATGGCAAGCGGACTACGAGGCCGGCATCGAGCGACAGAACACCGGCGCCTATCGTGAAGCCATCGACCATTACGGACGGGCCGCGGCCCTCGATAGTACCTTTGCCGAGTTGCTGTTCCGTCTCGGGCGCTGCCACTGGGCCGCCGGGGACTATGCCAGGGCGCGTGAATGCTTCCTGCAGGCCGCGGAACGGGAAGCCTCGTTGAGATGTGCAAACGCGCGCATCAACGACCTCATCGTAACGGTCGGGACCGCCAGGACCGGGAAGGGCGTGTACCTCGTTGATGCCGCGCGATCTCTCGCGGAGCAAAGCCCGCACCAAGTCCCGGGCGACGAGTTCTTCTACGACAGCATGCACTTGACCTTCGAGGGCAGCTACGTGGTGGGCCGTGCCGTGTTCGATCGCATCGCCGATGCCTTGCCCGAGTGGATGCGCGACCGCGCCGAAGGGGGCCTAACGGCGCCCTCCCTGGCCGATTGCGAACAACGTATGGCGCTGACGCCCGCCGACCGGCTCAGCATGGCCCGGCTCGCGTTGAGCATCGAGGGATTGTTCGATAAACAGCCCACGGACGGCGTTGAACAACGGATCGCCGCACTCGAACAACAGTTGGGCGATACGGATCCTGGACCGTCTTTCGAGGCCCACCGCCGCGCCGCGGCGTTGAATAGACGAGACTATGTCATTCGGGTGCAATACGTTCAGTTGCTTCTATCGTCTGGCTATACCGCGCAGGGTCTGCGGGAGGCCCGCGACCTCCTGTCTGATTTCCCGTACCGAAGAGTCGCACAGCGACTCCTTGGTGTGGCTCTGGCCAAAGAGGGACACGGCCCCGAGGCCGAGGCGCGGTTCCGTGAAGCCGTGGCAATGAATCCCGATGATTTCGTGACCTACTGCGAATTGGGGGGTGTTCTGCGAGAGGCCGGCAGACTTGATGAAGCGCTGGACGCCTACCGCGAGGCCCTGTCGGTCAACCCATATTACGCCCCAGCGAAATACCTGCAGGCAGGCGTTTGGGCCGACAGAGGCGACTTCGAGACCGCCCTGAGCTATGTCCGTGAAGCTTTGGCTCTATCCCCCGAATGTGCCGCAGAGGCCGCCGCCCTGCTCGGGGAGTCGGCCCTCAAGCTCCAGGAAGAAGGCGCGTGGGACAAGGCCATTGAAGGACACCGGGCCGCGGTTATGATCGAGCCCGAGAACGCCCGGTGGCGGGTTTGTATTGCCCATGACCTCGAGCACAAGGGGGATTTTCACGGCGCGCTCGAGGCGTACCGCGAAGCCATCGCTATGGACCCCACTTGTGCCGGAGGCGCCAGCGAATCGCTGACCAAGGTGGTTGCCAACTACGCGGCAACGGGCGATTGGGACCAAACACTCGATGCGTACCGTGCCGTCATTGCACTCGCTCCCGAAGCCTGGCCCCCATACCTCAGCCTCGACGAAGCGTTCAGGGAGCGAGACGACATCGAGGCCCGGATGGCCGAGTGGCGCCGCGCGGTCCAGGAGTACCCCGAGGCCGTGCGCCCGCTATACCATCTGGGCGTCGCTCTCCGGGATGCCGACGATACGGACGCGGCCATCAAGACTTTCAGAAAGGCCCTCGCGCGGGACCCACGCAATGACGGAGTCCGCGGCCATCTGGGCAGCGTGTTGGCGTGGGAGGGCGACTTTGACGCGGCGCTGCAAGTGTGCCGAGAGCCCGCCGCCATAGAAGAGTGCTTTGCCGTCATGGTGGCTGATGCACTCGAGGACGGCGCCAACGCCCTCATGGATCAGAATCACACCGAGGCGGCAACCGAAGGCTACCGCGGCGCCATCGAGCTTGCGCCCGCAAGTGCGGCCAAACGCTACCCGCTCCTCATCGACGCCCTGTGCGAATCCGGGGACTACGAAGCCGCCAGGAAAGAGGCGACGGTCTGCAATGAAGCCGGCGTGAAGCTGCCTGCAGAACTGCTGGAGAAACTGGCGCAGAAGTCTGGAGAACTGAAATGAGGGCAGCACGCCTCAGGAGGCCGGATAGAGACCCGACAGAGCAAACGCGTGAAGCTGGGTGGCTGAAGAACGCCGTGACCAACGGAGCACGACGCCATCCTGGCCGTCGTCGAGACGTTCAACGTTCCGGCTCCCGACGTGAGAGCCGCCATCGCGGCCGCGGAACCCAACCATGCGCCCGGCGAGGCCCTGTTCGTCGACCACTGCCACCTGAGCACCGAAGACTATGAGATACTCCTGGATGTCTAGAAGGAACAGATTGTGTCGTTGGTGGACACGGCCGATACCTGAGAACCATCGGAGCACCCGAGTGCGGCTAGGAATAGGAATTGACGGACGCGCGTGAAAAAGGCCGTGCCGGCTCCGCCGCGAGCAGCCACACGACCAGACGAAGGTATGACGCCTTCCTGATCGCGTTGACGATGCTCCTGTTCGCCGGACCCATCTTCGTGACCGTCCTAGTGAAGGGAGCGAGGTGGACGTATGCCTACTTGTCCGGCGACAGCATGTATTACCTTGCCGTGGCCCGCAACGTCGCAAGGTATGGGCAGTTCACCTACGATGGGGAATATCCGACAAACGGATTCCATCCTCTTTGGCAACTTTGCGTGGTTTTGGTCTACAGATTGGCCGCGTTCCTCGCTATTCCAGATCCCCTCATTCCGACGGTCGTCTTGGCGTCTTCTGTCGTGGTCATAAGCATAGCCATTTGGGTCCTGGGCAGATGCTTTGTGAGGGCCCACGGCAGCGTGCCCATCGTCTTTGTGTTTCTGCCGGTTGGCGTCTACGGCCTGCTCAAAGCCTTCATAGAGCCGCAGTACGGGCCCCTGTGGAGTTATGCCGACGGCATGGAGTCGTGCCTCGTCATTCTGTCCTACGCGCTCTTGCTCTACCTCATGGTGGGCTCGGCCTTTCTAGAATCGGCACGGTCCGCGCTCCTGACCGGGATAGTTGTCGCGGCGCTGTGCCTGTCGCGGCTGGACCATGCGCTCTTTGCGGTGCCCTTCTTCGGCTGCCTGATCCTCAGGAGTGTGGCGCGTCGCTGCGGTAGGGATTTCCTGTTGACCGCCTTGGCCATGGCCCCGGTTCTTGTGGCCATGACCGGTTACCTCGCGATCAACATGGGGTACGCGGGCACGCCTCTTCCTGTAAGTGGGATTGTGAAGACTTCGTTCCCGTTCCCTATCGAAAACCAACACATGTTTCTCGATGCATGTAAGCGCCCTACGGATTTCTATAGCCTTGGAATCTTCTGGCGCGTTGCGCAGATCTTCGTTCCCATGTTCTTTGCCGTGCTGTGTCTGGCAAGAGGCATGATCCTCCTGGTGAGAAGACGGTCAACGCGATTCGACTTCGCCCTGTACGCCACGGCCTTGTTTGTAGTGATGCTGGGCGCCTACAACTGGCTCTACGTCCATCTCATCGACCAGGGCCAGTGGTATTTCCCGATTTCGGTCCTGTTCGTTTCTGTGTTTGCGTTCCATGTCCTGGCCCGCTTCGCGCCGTCCCGACTGCTGGAAAGGAAGGCCGGTTGGTGTCTGTTGCTCATCTTGGTTGTGTCGGTCAGTGCATTCTCGGCTGTGTACCGGAAACATGGACTCAACGTCTCTTACCACACGTTCCTCACCCAGGAAGCTCCGCCGTTGAACGAGCACTACAAGGGACGGCGGATCAAGCTGATTGAATACGACGACGGCCTGCTGTGCTATGGAGCCGATTTTCAAGTGATGTCGGGCACATTGCTGGCCGCTGACAAAGAGGCCGTCTCCTATGCGATAAAGGAGCGGAAATCATTGCTGACGTTGGCCTATGACCGGGGGTTTGACCGGATCGCCTCCTGGGGCTACGGCGGCCTGGCCAGCCGGCTCGAATACGGCATGTCCTCCAGAGAAATCGAACATCTGATAGGACCGGGCTCGTACCTGGGCGGCTTCATGTACGAGTTGCCGAGACCTCTGCCGCTCTTGTTCAGTGTCGACTACGTGTCGCCGAGTCACAACTTCGTAGTAGTCCGAATGCGCGAGGTGGACGAATGCTATCTCAAAGCCAGGGAACGTCGGCGCGCGGGCGATTGGCAAGGAGTTGTGGAGTCCCTCGAGCGTGCGGTCAAATCCGATGAGGTACCGCGAGAACGCGTGTTTCTGGAACTGGGAGAAGCGTACTCCCATATGCACGAAGCAGCCAAGGCCGCATCGGCATTCCAGCGGGCGCTTGCAGTGAACCGGGCCCTAGTGGCAAACGATCAGAGCCCTATGGCAACCCACGGCGGCTTCCTGGTCGAGGTCTACGCCAATATCGGCACGGCCCATCTGGAACTTGGAAACGTCGCAGACGGTATCGAGGCTTGCCAGAAGGCCCTCGACCTCAGCACGACTTTCCTGGAGAAGCACTTGACTGGTCAGTGTGGTGAGGGTCGTTATCTTGGTGAGGTCCAAGGCACCATTGCCAGGGCGCACTGGTTGCTGGGACATCGTGCGGAGGCTGTCGTTGCCTACCGCAGGGCCACCGAACTGTTCCCTACGAACGGCGAATTAACGGATGAGTTGGCCGGTGTTCTGGCAGAGGTGGGCGGGCTTCAGGGCGCCCTCGAAGGTCGCCGAACCACCTTCGGCACAACGGCCGGTGTGGCACAACAGAACGCCGAATCCCTTGCCCGCGGTGCTGGGGCCTCACGAGTAAGCGATTGGGACGAGGTGGTAGAGGCGTGCCGAGCCCTGGTCGAGGCCGAACCGAACAGTGCACAACCGCGGCTGCACCTGGCTGACGCCCTGGAGCGGACGGGCGACCTGGCAGACGCATTGGAAGCCTACCATGCGGCAATCGCCATTGATGCCGACAGTCTTCGCTATGCCGTCGAAGGCCTTTCGGACGCTGCGTACGACCTGGCAAGAAGGGACAAGGTCGAGCAGGCGCTGCAGCGTTACCGCGCCGCCATCGCGTTCGCGCCGGACGGCTGGTATGCGTACGATAGCCTGGACAAGGCGTTTATCGAGCGAAAGGACGCTGAGACGCGGATCGCCGAGTGGCGGCGCGCGGTCCAGCAGTATCCCCAAGCCGTGCGGCCGCTGTTCCACCTGGGCATGGCGTTGCAGCACGGCGGGCATACGGATGAGGCCATCGAGACCTTCAAGAAGGCCCTGGCGCGTGACCCGCACAATGACGGTATTCGCGGGCAACTCGGCTGTGTTCTGGCGTGGGAGGGCGACTTTGATGGGGTCCTACGAGTGTGCCGCGAGCCCGCGGCCATAGAACCCGCCTTTGCCGGCATGGTGGCCGACGCGCTCGAGGACGGCGCCAACACCCTCATGGCGCAGGATCGCGCCAAGGAAGCAAGCGAAGGCTACCGCGGCGCCATCGAGCTCGCGCCCGCAAGCGCGGCCAAACGCTACCCGCTCCTCATCGAGGCCCTGTGCCAAGCCGGGGACTATGATGCCGCCAGGAAAGAGGCGGCCATCTGCCGCGAAACCGGCGTGGAACTACCTCCAGAAGTGTTGCAGGGGCTGGAAGACGAGTCCGAAGAGGCGAATAACTAGAGGACATTCGATGAAACCGGATGGGCACTCAACAAGGCAGGGACTCAGACCTGGCCGCCTGAGGAACGGCGTCATCAACGGCCTCCTCGTACTGGCCTCGCTGTCTGTGGTGCTTGTCGTGTCGGAGCTTGTGCTCAACATATATGAAGCAAGACTGCTCGAGGGTCTCGAGCCTCCTGCCCCGTGCGATCCGGCCGCGGGCGTGTGCGAAAGTATGCCGCAAGAAGATCAGGAGCGCCTTTTCGCCTGGCGCAATGACGGGAACGGTCTGTTCCACATCAAGTCGCGCAACAGAAACCTGGTCTACGAGTTGCGGCCCAGCACCCGGCTGAACGAAGCCATCAGCACCAATTCCTTTGGTTTCCGGGACCGTGAGTTCACGATGGACAAAGCAGAAGAAGTATATCGCATTGTGGTGGTGGGTGATTCGATCACATTCGGATGGCTTGAACGGTTGGAAAACACCTATCCGAAGATCCTTGAAAAGATGCTGAACGCGCACTGCGGGAACGGGCATCGCTTTGAGGTCTACAACATGGGCATCGGCGGGTACAACGCGGCCCAAGAGTTGGAATTGACGAAGACCAAGGCCATGCGATTCCATCCCGACTTGGTTATCGTGCAGTACACCATCAATGACAACGAGGTGGGAGCGGACGCCGGGCTATGGCGCCATTTCTCGCGCGGCAGGCTGAGGACATTGGATTTTATCAAACTCAGATGGGAGCGGCTGAAGGAACGCGCGGAGTCTGAGTCGTTGGTCGAACGAAGCTATCGCGAGATCGCCCACGTATCTCGGGAGACCGGTGTCCCCGTGTTTGTGGTCCTTTTTCCACCGTCGATGGGCGAGCCGGAACAGCTGGCAGAAACCTATGGCTTCGTCCGACATCTTGGATTGCCCTGCCTGGACCTCACTGAAGCGTTCACGGGATTCAGGTCGGAGATGATCATGCATGTTGATGGTCTGCATCCGAACGCCGTCGGACACTGGATTGCTGCAGAAGAGTTGTTGCGGCGGTTGAAAAGCGACTTCCCGGACCCATTTGGTGATTGGTGCGTCGCGGCCGGCACGGCGGTGGATCTGGCCAGGCAGCATTTCCGCAATGGGTTGAAGCACCAACTGGAGGATCGGATTCAGAGGGCCATCGAGGAGTATGGCAAGGCGTGTGATGCGAACAGCAGCTACGGAATCTTGGCGTCAACGGCACTCATCAACAAGGCGAAGTTCATACTGTGGGAACAGCAAGACCCTATGGCCGCGGCGGAACTATGCATGGCGGCCGTCAAGTTTGACGCTGAGAATGGCCCGGCGCACAAGCTTCTTGGGTTGACGCTTAAAGCCCGCGGAGAGGTGGAAGACGCACTCAAAGCGTATCAGCGGGCCGTCGCGCTGGGAACAGAAGACTACCAGACCTGTCTCGAGATTGGGGACCTCCTGGCGGCGACGGGGCGGTTCGGCGAAGCCGTAGAAGCATACAAAGCGGCTGTCTCCAGGAGCGAGTACGGTGGCGACGGCGCGATTGACGCGTTGGAGGAAGCCGCGACGACATTCATGGAACGGGAGAGATGGAGCGAGACTACTGAAGCGCTATCCGCGGCCTTCAGGCTCAACCCGGACGGCCCGCACATCTTGTCCAACGTTGGCGTCGCTTTGGCCCGTGAAGGGCACTTGGATGCTGCAGTGCAGCTCTGGCGTGAGGTCATCGCGATTGACCCGGAGTCTTGGTATGCCTTCCATCACTTCGATAGGGCCTTCTCCGAAAAGGGCGACATTCAGGGCCGTATCGAAGAATGGCAGCGTGTGGCGCGTAAGTATCCGGACGCGGTTCGCCCTCTGTATCACCTTGGTTTGGCGCATTGGGAAGCCCGCGACCTCGCGCGTGCGTCGAGCGTGTTGAAACAGGCCCTGGCATTGGACAATTGCAACGACCAGGTCCGTGGCCTTCTCGGCGCCGTGTTGGCATGGCAGGGCGACTTGGATGCGGCGCTGCAAGTGTCCCGTGAGCCCGCGGCCATAGAAGCCTGCTTCGCCGACATGGTGGCCAATGCGCTTGCAGACAGTGCCAGCGTCCTTATGGCGCAGGATCGTGCCAAGGAAGCAAGCGAAAGGTACCGCGGGGCCATCGAGCTCGCGCCCGCAAGCGCCGCCAAGCGCTACCCGCTTCTGATCGAGGCACTGTGCCAAGCCGGGAACTACGAAGCCGCCTGGGAAGAGGCGGCCGTCTGCCGTGAAGCCGGCGTGAAGCTGCCGGCAGAACTGCTGGAAGAAGTGGCAAAGAAGTCTCGAAAGGCGGAATAAGCCCACCACCGCCCAGATCGCCGGATAGACATCCGACGACTTGGGTGCGTGAATCTGACCGCTTGCCCCTGGCAGTTTCATTGGGCCGTCGTCTTGAGGTATGCTCAGGCCTTACATTTCGTTCCGGCCGATGCGGCCGGAATGTTGGCGCGTCAACCGCGCCGGCCGAGACCGAATGCGGCAACCGCGCCCGGTCGGCCGGCACGAGAACTCGATCACCGTGAAAGGGCTAGTGATGCAGCAGGAATCGAACCAGCAACCGGAATCTCGTGGTGTTTCACGCAGGGGCTTCATCAAAACCTCGGCGGCCGTCGGGGCGGCCTCGCTGTTTGCCGCCTCTCGCGGCGCCTATGCGCAGGGCTCGGACACGATCCGCGTCGGCCTGATCGGCTGCGGCGGGCGCGGCACCGGCGCTGGGATCATCGACTGCGCCACCTCCTCGAAAGGCGTCGAGCTGGTGGCCATCGGCGACCTGTTCCAGGACCACATCGACACGGCCCCGGCGCGGATCAAGCACAACCTGGCCGGCAGGAAGCTGCCCGTAGACGAGATCTACAAAGTCACGCCCGAGACCACGTTCGCCGGTTGGGACGCCTACAAGAAGGTCATCGCGTGTGACCTCGATATGGTTATCCTGACGACGCCGCCGTACTTCCGGCCCATGCAGCTCAAGGCGGCCATCGAGGCGGGCAAGCACGTGTTCACGGAGAAGCCTATCGCGGTCGACCCGGCCGGCGTCCGCGATTTCATCGCCACGTCCAAGAAGGCCGAGGAGAAGGGTTTGAGCGTCATGCCGGGCACGCAGATGCGGCGCGCGCGCCACATCATGGCCATTGTCGAGCGCCTGCACGAGGGCGGAATCGGCGAGGTGCTGGCGGGCCAGTGCGTGCGGCGCGGCGGCGCCCTGACAGGTTGGTCCCCCGACGCCATGGAGCGCAAGCCCGAGTGGTCCGACATGGAATGGCAACTTCGGCGTTGGCTGTTCGTGACCTGGCTATCGGGCGACTTCATCGTCGAGCAGCACGTGCACAACCTCGACCTCGTCAACTGGGTCATGGGCGGCCCCCCGGTGCAGTGCGTGGCCCAAGGCGGCCGCCTCGTCCGTACCGGCCCGGCCTACGGCAACGTGTTCGACCATTTCGCCGGTGAGTACGAGTATGCCAACGGCGCGCGGATCGGCTACCTCGGCGTCCAGACTGACGGCGTCAGCGGACGCTGCGACCAGCGCTTCGTCGGGCCCAAGGGCCGAGCGCATTTCGACTTCGGCATTGCCCGCATCGACGGGGACACGCCGTGGACCTATGAAGGGGAGTCCGTGCAGCCGGCCGTCCAGGAGTACGCAGACCTGATCGCCGGTATCCGCGCGGGCAAGCCCATCAACGAAGGCGTGCAGGTGGCCGAGAGCACCATGACGGCCATCATGGGCCGCATGAGCGCCTACACGGGCCGCGCGCTCAAGTGGGACTGGATCATGAAGGCGTCGAAGCTCGATCTCGGACCAGAGAAGCTCGAGTTCGCCGATCTGCCCCTCGATCCCGTGCCCATACCGGGCACAACCAAGCTGATCTGAGAGCTTGCAGAGGAATGCCGCAAGAAGCGCTAGGTCGCCGTACCGCCGGCTGGAAGCCGGCGGTACGGGACCACCGGCCATTCTTGTCACAGGCGCTGAGTCGCCCTCAACAGGATGACGATTCCCCATGAAACGACGCGGCTGTCTGTTCCGTATCGCCGTCATCGCAGCGGCGCTCATCCTGCTGCTGTGTGTGATCGCGTACTTCGTGGTCGGCCTGCCCGTCTGGGGCGTGCCCTTCAACGCCTCGCGCAAGACCGCCACGCCCATCACCCCGGCCTGGGCCCTCGAGTGCTGGGTCTGGGAGGACGACCACGTCACCGCCGACTTCACCCTCGAACTCCTCGACGGCTATCTCGAACACGACTTCCCTGTCCGCACCGTCCTCATCGACAGCCCCTGGTCCACCCGCTACAACGACTTCGTCGTGAACGAGTCACGGTTCCCCGACCCCGAGCAGTTCTTCGGGGACCTCGAGGAACGAGGGATCCGGGTCGTGCTGTGGATGACCAACAACGTCAACAGCAGAAGCAAGGACACGGCTATCCAGGACTCCCAGGACTGGTACCAGGAGGCGGCGGACCAAGGCTACCTCGCCCACGGCGGACACCAGACCGGCTGGTGGAAGGGCCGGGGCGGCTTCATCGACTACACCAATCCGGAAGCCATGGCCTGGTGGCGTGGTCTCCAGCAGCAGGTGCTCGACTGGGGCATCGACGGCTGGAAGCTCGACGGCACCGCCACGTTCTTTCGCAGTAGCCTCGGGCCGATCCCCTTCCCGTATGCCCGCACCCACGCCGGCTGGATGACCATGCGCGGCTACATGGACCACTACTATCGCGACGAGTACCAGCACGGCCTCACCCAGAATCCGGAGTTCGTCACCCTCGCCCGCTCAATCGACAGCCAGATCCCCTTCGGCCACCCCTTCGGCTTCGCACCCCTCGACGCCTCGCCGGTCAACTGGGTCGGCGACAACCATCACGATTGGTCCGAGGAAGGCATCCAGGAGGCGTTGCAGGACATCCTGAGCAGCGCCAAGAACGGCTACTGCGTGGTCGGCTCCGACGTGGCCGGCTACCACGGCAAGACGCCCATCCCGCCCCGGATCTACATCCGCTGGGCACAGTTCTCGACCTTCTGCGGCCTATTCCTCAACGGCGGCCACGGCGAGCGCCGCATGTGGAAGCGATCCGAGCAAGAGCTGCGGATCATCCGCCGCTACGCCTGGTTGCACACCGAACTCATTCCCTACATGTACAGCCACGTCGTCGAATGCCATCACGGCGGGCCCACGCTCATGCGCCCACTCAAGAGAGGCAAGTACCACTACCTGTTTGGCGACGACCTCCTCGTGGCCCCCATTTACCAGGACAGCCTGACCCACACGGTGACGCTCCCCGCGGGACGGTGGCGCTGTTTCTTCGACGACGCGGAGGTGATCGACGGCCCGGCCACCTTGACGCGCGAGTTTCCGCTGCACGAGTTCCCCGTCTACGTCCGCGACGGCGCCATCATCCCCATGCACATCCAGCGCGACTACACCCGCATCGGCGAACGCGATTGGGAGGGCTTCCTCACCCTCAACCTCTATCCCCACGGCACGCGCGCCTTCGCCGTCCACCATCCCGACAACAGCGGCCACACCACCGTCACCGTCGAGGACGGCGACGAATTGACCGTCACGCTCGACGGCGTCAAGAAGCCCCACATCCTCCGCATCTTCACGCCACGTGAGCCGGCCTCCGTCGTGTTGGATGGCCAAGCCCTTGCCAAGGGAGCAGCCTGGCGCTATGGCGCGGACGACAACCGTCTCATCGTGCGTACGTCGCAGTACGAGGCGGGACGCTACACCGTACGCTACTGAGTCCGGTGCGGTTCACTCAACCTATTTTGGGTGAGTCTTCCTGGTGTCCATTTCGTCCATAACGTCCACCTCGTCCATAGGTTCGAGTGGTGCCACGACCTCAAGTGCCGTTTCTAGCCTCAAGGTTCCCACGCCAGACCGGCCGATGTCGGGGCTTCACTCGATGTGCGCGGCGATCTTGGATTCGAGGCGCTCGAGGAACTTGGCGATCACCTTGAGTTCCTTATTGGGCAGGCCCTTGAAGTTGACGCCCGAGGCGTAGCCTTCCTTCTCGGGAAGGAGTTTGCACCAGCGCACGATAGCCTGGCTCACCACCTTGGGCTGCCACGGCATGTAGAGGGTGAGCCGGAGTTCCTGGCCCTGGTCGAACTGCTTCCTGGTGAACAGCCGGCAGCCCTCCGTGCTGAGGTCGAGCACGCGGCCCTTGACGGCCAGCGCGCTTTCAGACCATACGCCGGCAATCGAGTAGCGGATGATCATCTCGATGCGGACTTTGACCTTGTGGCGGATGGTGCGGCGGCGTTCGCGCTGCAATTCCTTGGTGTCAGACATGACGCACGAGTCCTTCCTTCCCCAAACATAAAGCCAACAATACAACCGATCCCATTATAGCACGCCACGGTCGCCGCGCACCCATCACGTCTTGCTAAACCGGCGCGGTCTTGGTAGGCTGAATGCGTGGCCGGGATATCCGGCCTCGGAGCGAAGCCGACGACAGGAGCGGAGAGCGAGCGTCTGCGCGTGTCGGGTCTGGCGACACGGTCGGCCTTGGCGCGCACCGGCAGTCAACCAAGAGGGGAGGCGCGTCATGGGTAAACGCTTGCAGGCCGGAGCCGCCATGGTGATTGCGGGGGCTTGCCTTGCCCTAGCCATGGGATGTCCACCGAGCGAACCACGGTTGGCCGTCTCGACCAACGAGCGCAACTTCGGAAGCGCCCTCAGTGAGATGACTTTCACTATCACTAACACGGGCGGCGGCGCGCTCGAGTGGTCGCTGTCTTGTGCTGAGGCGTGGATCTCGCTGGCCCCCACCTCGGGCACCAATGACGACACCGTCACCGTGACCGTGGATCGCAGTTCACCGGCGCTGGGTCTCGGCCTGAATTGGGGCATGATCCGGGTCGACACCGACGTAGGCGACGAGCTGATCTCGGTCACCGTGATCATCGGATCGGGCGAAGGGGAGGGCGAAGGCGAAGACGACCCGGCCTTGTCGTTCTGGCCGGAGGAGTTGCACTTCGGCGCCGACTCCGAGAGCACACTGACCATCATGAACGCTGGCGGCGGCACGCTGGACTGGACGCTATCGCCGGATGCCGTTTGGCTCGACGTCGATCGCGCGAGCGGATCCGGATTGACCTCCGTGTCCGTCACGATCGACCGCACCGGCCTCTCAAACGGACTGCACGAGACCACCTTGGCCGTTGCCTCGAACGGGGGCGATGCGGCCGTGCCCGTCTCCGCGTTCGTGTACGACACGGGACTCGACTACGGCCTGCCGGCCTACTGGCCCTTTGCCGAGGGCAATGAGTGGACGTGGTCCAAGGATGAACTGCTGTGGAAGCTCACCATCACCGACGCGTTCACGCGCAACAGCGTGCCGGTATGGGCGTTCCGTATAGACGACAACTGGGGCACCTTGGGGGACTACTACTTTGTGTACGCCGACGCACAACTATACGTCCTTTCCGACCCAGACGAGCTGGACGATCTGCCCTACGTGCCCTACATGTCATGCCGCACATGGGACGGCTCGTGTTCCTTCCCGCTGTTCGAAGATGACCTGACCCCCGGCGACGGATACGACCCCTTCTACAGTGTATTCACGACCTACGCCCCGGAATCCCTCGGCATGCTGCTGGACTTCTTCGGTGTCTACGAGGCCGACTACGCACTGGCCGACTTCCCAGTGGGCAATCCCGACGACTGCATCGGCTTCACCTGGACCGAAGGCGACGCCACCACCGTCTACCACGTATTCGCCCCCGGCATCGGCCCCGTGGTGTGGGACTCGTGGCGCCTGCGCCATGCCATTGTCGGCGCCGTCGAGTACGGCGAGCCGATGGAGTTCGGCCCTGGACTCGGCGTGAGCGAGGATCCGGACAGCGAAGTGCTGTACTACGCGCGGCAGCCCGACGGCACCTTCGTCTCCTACTTCGGTTATGAGGAAAGCGGGAATCCGCAGATCACCCACGCCGTCGTCGAAGACGCCTTCGGCGTGACCGGCGGCGCCGTCATCGTCAACGAGGACTTCGTGCCGGTGCAGTGGCTGTTCGAGGGGTTGACGGTGGCCGCCTTCGACCTCCCGCCCGAAGGCTGGGATCCCGAAGTGGACGACGACTGGATGCTGGACCTGAATGACGTCCGGCACGTTGCTCTGTCGGGGGCTGGAAGGCAGGAGTTCAACGTCAACCTGAATCCGGGGCATCTTGAGTTTGTCCTGTTCGAATTCGAGGACGAGACCGGCGAGGATATGACCTTCGCCCACGACTTCCTGGATCGGGCCGCCGTCACGACCTGGACCTCCTTGGTCAACCGCGCGCACTTCCCGGCCCCAGACCAGCCGCTTTACCAAGCCGCGGCCGTCGGCTTCGGCGCGATCACGGCCGTGGCGCGCATGGAGCAACTCGGCCTTGGCTTCGAGAAGGCCGGCGAGGAAAAGGTGCTCTACTTCAGCCTGTGGCAGGGCGTCGCCAAGTCCCTGATCTACAGCGCGATTCAGGACGAGATCTGCTTCCATTGTCCGGAACCGGGCGATCGTTCGCTCGACGTCGTCATCTGCCAAGGCTCGAGCGGCATGTCCGTCCTCGGCATCGAGATCTGCCACTATTGCTTCTTCTGGACCTATCCCCTGACCAACTGCACGGCCTTTTGCCATGCCAGCCTCAATTGTTTCACCAGCATCTGCGCGCCCACCCAATTGTCCGTCGAGTGGGCCCGAAGCTGGGCCCTCAACCGCCCCGTGTTCCTCAAATGAGCGGAGTGAAGCGCCATGAGCAGCTTGAACCGCCTGCGTGCGGCAACCTCGCCCTCTGCAGCGACGAGCCGGTCGCCTGGCAAGCCCAGAACGATCGCGTCGTCATGGTGGTGGCGCTCGAGTTCGGCGGGGCCTAGGTGATGCCATGAAAGCGATGGTTCTGGAGGCGATTGCGCCGATCGCGTCCGGCCCCCTGCGGTATACAGACGTGCCCGACCCGGAACCGGGCGAGGGCGAGGTCCGGTTGAAGGTGCGTTGTTGCGGCATGTGCCGGACGGATCTGCACGTGATCGAGGGCGAATTGCCGCAGCAGAAGCTGCCGGTCATTCCGGGCCACCAAGTGGTCGGCGTGGTCGACAAGACCGGACCGGGCTGCCGTCTGTTGGCGGTCGGGCAACGGGCGGGCGTGGCCTGGCTGCGCTACACATGCGGGGCGTGCGTGTTCTGCCGGCGCGGGCTCGAGAACCTGTGCGAGGCCTCGCGGTTCACCGGCTATCACGCAGACGGTGGCTACGCGGAGTACGCGCTCGTGCCCGAGGCCTTCGCCTATCCTCTTCCCGGGGACTTTGGCGACGTAGACGCCGCGCCGTTGCTGTGCGCGGGCATCATCGGCTACCGTGCCCTCAAGCGGTGCGAGGTCCCGGATAATGGGACACTGGCCCTGTACGGCTTCGGCTCTTCCGCCCACGTCGTCTTCCAGATCGCGAAGCACCGGGGCTACAAGGTGTTCGTGGTGTCGCGCGGCGGCAAGCACCTGCAACTCGCGCACGACATGGGCGCCGATTGGGCCGGGAGCAACCCGGCCGAGATGCCGGAGAAGGCCGACAGCGCCATCATCTTCGCACCCGTCGGCCATCTTGTGCCGCCCGCGCTCGAGGCGCTGCAGAAAGGCGGAAGCCTGGCGCTGGCCGGTATCTACATGACCGATATCCCCGCGATGAACTACGAGAAGCATCTGTTCTACGAGCGCGACGTGCACGCCGTGACCGCCAACACGCGGGAAGATGGACGCCAACTCCTGGCCGAGGCCGCGGAGATACCCATCCGCCCGCACGTCACCACGTATCCGCTCGACGCGGCGAACCAGGCCCTCCAGGATATGAAGGCCGACCGCATCAACGGCAGCGGCGTGCTGGTGGTCGAGGGCCGGTAGCCGCTTACTCTTCTGCGGCCTTCCTTCGCGACAACCAACTCCTCACGTTCAAGTAGGTTGAGGCGACCAGCACGACCGCCAGCGCGGCTACCGTCACGACGTTCACGAGATCGGCGTTGACGTCCCAGCCCGTGAGCCGGTCGATCAGGAACTTGATGTACGAGAAGGGCAGGTCGTCGTCGCCCAACTGCTGCCGCACGTGCCAATGCCAGTCCGTGCACGGGCAGTATCCGAAGCCGTACCAGATCCCGAGGACGAACCACGAGAAGGCCGTGAGCAACACAATAACGAGATGGGCCGCCCGCGTTCGTCTCGACAGCCAGCCCAACAGAACGAACAGGATCAGGGCCGTGTGAAACGCGAAGAAAAAGACGTCCAGCAATCGATACATTGATCCGGTTTCTGCCCCCAAGGCACTAACACACGAAGAATGCGCAATCAGAAGAGTTGCTGCCGTGAAGACACGAAGAATCGGCAGTCAGAGGACCATCCTCTTGATTCGTTTCTTGGTATCCGTTCATGGCCCGTCTCCCACCGTCATTCCCGCCTTCGCGGGAATGACGGTGGGGGCGGGAGTAATGAGGGCGCCAGGCTTTTTCTGGCAAGAGCACGATCCTCTTCTCTGCGAACGGTTGCCTCTCTTGATAACCGGGACACTGAAGACGCTTGAATGCCATGGTTTCTTCCTTTGTGTCTTCGTGTCTTCGTGGCCGCTATCGAGCGCGCATCTGCTGCCATGCGTCCATCGACCGCTTCAGGTTGTCGTGGACGTCGCCGCCGATGCCGTAGCCCTGGAGGCCGATGGGGCCGGTGTAGCCAAGCCCCTTGAGTGTCATCAGCACGCCGCCCACGTCATACGAGCCCTTGTCCAAGGTCTGAATGAGGCGGTCCCAGCCGGCGCCGCCGCTGTCGGCGCCGTTGATGGTCACCACGAACAGGTGAGGCATGGCGTGCTCGAGACGCGCCTGCAGGTCTTTGCCGTCGACCTTCAGCCAGTGGCACAGGTTGAATGTGGCCCCGACGTTCTCGCGGCCCGCCTTCTGGGCCACACGCACCGCGTCCTCGACGCGCTCGAGCCAGCAGCCGGTGTGCGGATACAGTGCGACGCTCAGGTGGTTCTCGGCGGCGAGATCGGCGATCTCGCGCACGAGCTTCACGGCCTGCTCATCGCCCTCGGGGGACGACGGCTCATACGTCGAGCTGTTGACGGTCAGCCAGACCATGACCTCGCGGCCCTTGAGCGCTTTGACGCCGTCTTTGAGTTTCTGGTCGTAGGAGTAGCCGTCCGGTTTGATGCTGGCGCCGGTGTAGGTCGTGAACATGAGCAGGCCGTGGTCGTCCAGCGCCTGCCCCACTGCCTCGAGGTCATCGAAGCCTGTGTAGCCGTAGCCTGCGTAGCCGAACTCCTTGAGCATGGCGGCTTGGGCCTCGGCCGTCTCATGCTCGCCATCTTTGGTGCCGGTGTCCATGGCGAAGAACGGATTCTTCAGCCCGGGCTCTTCCGGCGGCGCGGGCGCGAACCGGACGTTCCGGTAGGCCACGGGCCCGTGGTCCCCCTGGAGCATCAACGGGCCGAGCGGCTTCTCGTCGTGAAACAGGCCGGCGCGCGTCGGGCCGTTCAGCAGCACGTTGTCGTGAATTACGTGGCCGTTGTGGACGACCCGCTCGAAGCGTGCGCGCGCGATCTTCTTGCCGCTGTCGTCAAAGCGCGGCGCGCGGAATACCACGTCGAAGGTCTGCCACTGCCCCGGCGGGCGGGCGGCGTTGATGCGCGGCCGATGTCCCTCGAAGCCCTTGGGGTCGCGCGCATCGTCCCAGCGCTGATAGATCCCGCCGCAGTCGGTGTACGTCGGTTTCTCGACGCCCCAGCTATCGAGCACCTGGATCTCGTAGCGCCCCTGCAAGTACACGCCGGAGTTCGAGCCTTTCGGCACCATGAACTCGACGTGCACGGCGACGTCGCCGAATTCCTGCTTGCTGACGAGCGCATTGGTGCGGCCCGTGGGGCCGTTGACGACGATGCCCTTCCCCGGCTTCGAGGCCAGGAGCTTCTCGTCCTCAGGACTCGCGAAGACCTCGCCGACGATGGCCCATTCGCCGGTATCGCCGCGCCAGTTCGAGAAGTCGTCGCCAACGAGATCGACCTCTTCGGAAGTCGATGCGGTTCCTTCCTGTGCCGCGGCCCTTGCCCCGACGACCAAGGCGGTCGTGAGCATGATCGTCATCACAATCTCGAGCGAAGTGCAACCGTTCATGTCGTTTCCCCTCCAGTGGTGTGCCCCGTGTCGTGGACGGTTTCGGGTCGCACAGAAGCGCGGCTTCGGTGCGTGTCAGACGCCAGTTTGCCTGGTTCAGGCCAGGCAAGCAAACGGAAGTTGGCACTACGCGCCGGCCCGCCTATTCCTCGAGAGACACAGGACCGGAAGTCAACCCTCTTGCGCCAAGAGGTCGACTTCCGGCCCTGGGTATGGGCCTATCGCAAACGGTCCTTCACGTCGCCGGCCACCCGCGTCGGGATGCCCAGGTGGCGGCACGTGGCAATGAGTTCCTCGAGAATGTCGCCGTAGCCGATCGTGATGTGGTTGGACATGTGCGACGCCATCAGCTCGTCGCGGCCGTAGCCGGGAATGTGCACGTTGGCGATGGGCCACACCTCCGTGGTCTTCTTGAGGCGGTCCTGCAGGTCGGCCTCCGGCACTTCCATGACTTCGCCGGTGCCGCAGTCCATTCCGATCTCACCGAAC
>Ga0272442_10003977_pt1 | contig 20402 bp, 16 predicted proteins | sample SSMForm2O_FD_200262 | JGI IMG/M metagenome (GOLD analysis project Ga0272442, IMG submission 200262) | Marine sediment archaeal communities from Little Sippewissett salt marsh, Falmouth, MA, United States - SSM-Form-2O | ecosystem: Environmental > Aquatic > Marine > Wetlands > Sediment ... | reverse complement strand
GTAGCAATTGAAGATAGAAGATGCATCCTTAATGCTGATTGAGATCCTAGTTTTGAATAAATAGGTTCAATGTCTGATAAAACATAATTTTCAAATATTTCTTTTTTTTGCCCTTCATTTTTTGCAACAGTTATTGCATCACCAAACTTATCATATCTAGGCCTTCCTGCCCTGCCCGCTTGTTGTTTGTATTCAAATATTGGAATAGGTTTCATTCCAAAGTTTGGATCGTAACGCCAAAGATCTCTAATAACAACACGTTGGGCAGGAATGTTTACACCTGCTGCAAGTGTAGGAGTAGCAACTATGCATTTGATAAATTTATCTTTAAAATTCTTTTCAACTGCTCGTCTTTGTATACTAGAAAGCCCTGCATTATGAAAGGCAACTCCTTTTTTTATACAAAAAAATAACTTTTTATCAATTGATGTGAGTTCAGGTAGATTCCTTTTTATTAACTTAATTTTTTCTTCTAATATTTTTTTTTCTTTATCTGATAATTTTTCTTCAATAATTATTGCAAGTTTATTTGCAACAGATACAGTTGATCTTCTAGTATTTACAAAAACAAGAACTTGTCCCTTATTTTTAATTGAATTTTCGACAAGTCTTTCTACGGCTTTTTTTTCTTTTCCATCAATTTCAAATATTTTACCATTATCATATTTTATTTCGTTTTTATAAAATACGCCTTCCCTAAGTGGCACAGGTCTCCAGTCTGACTTTATAAGTTTAGCATCAAGCCATATTGATAGTTCAGTTGCATTTTTAATTGTTGCAGATAAAGCAATAATTTGTGTATTGGGATTTAATGCTTTGAATCTAGAAATTATAACTTCAAGTGTTGGTCCGCGACTCGGATCGTGAATTAAATGTATTTCGTCAATTACTAAGACTCTGACCTTATCAATCCAGTTTATTTTATGGCGAATCAATGAATCTGCTTTTTCAGATGTGCAAACGATTATGTCAAAGCGTGCAAGGCGAGGATCTGAGTCATCTAGATCTCCTGTTGTTATACCAACCTTAAGACCAAGTTTTTCAAAAAGCTTGAGTTCCTCATATTTTTCTCTTGCAAGTGCTTTAAGAGGTACAACATATAAGGCTTTACCTCCTTCTTTTAATAGTCTATTTACAATAGCTAGGTATGCAACTAAACTTTTTCCACTTGCAGTGGGTATTGATAAAACAATATTTTTTCCTTTTAACACATAAGGTAGTGCCTCAGCTTGTGGAGGATATAATTTTGTTATTTCCTGCTCTTTTAAAATATCCAAGATTTCTTTGTCTAAGTCGATTTCTTTCAGTTTCATTTGATTTCCTTATCAATCAAAGAAGTTATAAAAGAAAAGCCTTATTTAGGTTTACTGTTATAATTGGTTGATATTATGGGTCGAAGACAAACAATGATGGAAAAATATAAGCAACAAATGAAAGCTTATAGAAAAAAAAGAATGATTAAGGATAACACTCCATTCTTACCACCTGATGGTAATGTTTATGTAATGAATTCTTTAGATCCCACAAAGAAATTAAAGGCAGAGGTTCTAAAAACTCGTACTAAACAGCATAGGGATATAATCGTGCATCTTGCATGTCCAGTTTGTGGTAATCCAATGGAATGGGATTCAAACTGGGAAGGATTTATATGTCAAAAACATGGAAAAAAAGCAATCTATGAAATGGTTGATGAGGGATAAAAGTAATTAACTTAAATACTCCTTTTTGTATTAATAGAGGGTAACATTTATGGTTGAAGAAAAAATTGGGATTATTGAACATTTTTTCACAAATGTAAGTGTAGCTGCAATCAAAATAACAAAAGGAGAACTAAAAGTTGGAGATACCATACATATTGTTGGAGCTACAACTGATCTAAAACAAAAAGTAAATAGTATGGAAATAAATAGAAGCCCTGTTGAAAATGTCAAAACTGGTGATGACGTAGGAATTAAGATTAAGGACAGGGTCAGAGAAAATGATGTTGTATATAAAATAACAGAGGAATAGATTATGAAACAATTAGCAGAAGTTAGAACCTTAAAAGTAAATAGATATATGATAATAAATGACGAACCATGCAAAATCGTAAGTATTTCCACTTCTAAACCTGGAAAACACGGTGAGGCTAAAGCAAGGATTGAAGCAATTGGTGTTTTTGATGGACAAAAAAGAAGTGTAGTTCATCCTGTAAAGCATAAAATCCATGTTCCATTAATTGATAAGAGAACGGCTCAAATTGTTGCTATTATGGGTAATAATGTACAACTAATGGATTTGGAAACATACGAAACATTTGAAATGCCTATTCCTGAGGAATATAAAAGTCAATTGGAACCAGGTAAGGAAATATCTTATTTGACTGCTCTAGGTAGAAAAAAGATTACAAGAGTATAAAAGAAATTTTTCATTTATCAAAGGTAAATATGGATTTTCCAAATTATTTTGCGGATGCAGAAGCAGATTTTGAAGATTCAAAATTTGTAATTTTTGGTGTACCTTACGATAGGACTTCTACTTTTAGAAAGGGAGCAAGCAAAGGTCCTTATGAAATTAGAAAAGCAAGTTGGAATTTTGAAACTTTCAATATGATTACTGGCAATGACTTAAAAGAAGTCAATTTTCATGATTTTGGAGATTTAGATGTCATTGATGATGAAGCTGAAAGAATGATTGAAAAAGTACAACATTTTTCAAAGAAACTAATTTCAAAAAATAAATTTCCAATTGCCTTAGGTGGAGAGCATTCCATTACACCGGCAATTATACAATCCTTCCCAAAAGATATTTATGTAGTTTCCCTTGATGCTCATATTGACTTTAGAAAAGAATATGAAAATAATAAATTCAACCATGCATGTGCAATGAGAAGAGTTGCTGATTATGTAGGCGTTGATAATGTGTCTGTTCTTGGTATTAGGTCGGCAGAAAAAGAAGAATTTATTAATGCAAAAAAAGATAAATTGTCTTATATTGACTCTTTTGAAATAAAAAAAAATGGAATACATAAGGCACTTGAGAAAACAAAAAATAAAATTAAAGGGAAAAAAATCTATCTAACCTTAGATATTGATGTTTTGGATTTATCTTATGCGCCAGGGACAAGTACGCCTGAACCTTTTGGATTGAGCTCTTTTGATGTATATAATGTAATTAAGTTTTTTTCACCTCAACTTATAGGTTTTGATGTTGTTGAGGTATGTCCTTCTTATGATTATGGTCAAACTGCCCTATTAGCTGCAAAATTTGTCAGGTTTGTAATAGAATCAGTATATTTTTCAAAATAGGGGTAGCTTAATATATAATGATTTTATTCAAAAAATTCATGGAAAAAGAAAAATTAGTTGCAATAGGACTTGCAGTTATTATCATTGCATTAGCATCTCTTGTATTGTTTATTACTTACGGTGGAGATATAATAGATAATTTATTTTCTGAAGGTACAGAAATTGAAACAGGGGATTGTGTTGATGTTAATTATATAGGAAGATATGCATCAAATAATACTGTTTTTGATTCTTCATATGAGGATTACGAAACAAAGAGTGGGGCAACTCCTCTTCAGATATTTGTAACATTGGATCCTGAATCATATCCGCCTGACGGTTATGAAAATTATACATCTGGTTGGATAGAAGGATTTATTGAAGGTCTTGTTGGCCTAAAAGAAGGTCAAACAACAACTATAGGCCCAATTCCACCAGAGAAAGCATATGGACTTTATCCATCTGTTGGCGATAAGATTGATATATCTGATGAATCCTTGGCAAGTGATATGCATCTTGAATTTTTAGATGTACAAAAAGATGCAGCAATGCCTGAAGAGTATATTGGAGTACTTCCTGGAAATACCACTACTTTGTTTATATTAAAAGATCTTTCTTATTCTCTAAATCAAAAACTAACGTTATACGAGACATGGAAAAATTCAACAACCATTACAAAAATAAATGACACTCAAATATGGCTTAGAACAACACCGCCTGATGATAAAATGACAAATTTTACCTGGGTCGAACTCGATCCTTATGGTTCTGAAGTTAATTATTGGGAAAATAAATCAACTGTAACAACTTTAAATGAATCAAAAATAATAGTTACTCATACACCTGACATCGGTGAAACTTTGTTGATGAGCTCTGGTTATACAGATATTGAATATACTGTTGTAAATATGACAGATGATAAAATAAATATGAGTTATACTGGTTATGATGGAAATATAACATACATGGAGATTGATAGGACTGAGACAATAGAAAGAAATCAAACTCAGAATATAACTTATTTTTGGCCTTATGAAATGATGGATTATGTTATAAGCATTCTAACTCAGATTGATCCAGATTTCAAATATAGTCTTCATCCACTTGCAGGTGAATCATTATTATTTGAGGTTACAATAGAAGAGGTTCAAAAAACATCAGATAACTAGTTTATCTGAATCTTTATTTCTTTTTCAATTATTTCTAAAAATTCTTCTTCTTTACCTTTTGGAATAGTTGCCCCAGCTGCAATGTTGTGTCCACCTCCGACACCATTTAACTCTGAAGCTGCTTTTTTCATTGCCTTTGATAGATTAAGCCCTCTATCTACTAGTTCTTGTGTTGCACGTGCACTTGCTTTTACGTCCCCGTTATCTTTATATGCAAAACCAATAAGAGGAATAGAAGAGCTTGTTTCTTTAGAATTTATAAGCATGTTTGCAACAATTCCAACAATTGTGTCTCTAACTCCATTTTTTGCATGGAAATATTGTAAATATTTTCTTTTTGTAATACCTTCTTCTTTTACGAATTGCAGCCCTTCAACAAGATTATGTCTATGGCCTTGTAATAAATTTCTTGCTTTTTTAAGCCATTTATCTCTATTTCCAAGGCATACATTTAGACCAACCTCATACTTCCCATATCTTGCTGTTGAATTTAGAAGAGTTGCAAATTCTTTAGCATCATGAAGCTCTGTACCTTCCTTTTCTTTATCTAAAAGATATACCTCACTTAAAATTCTTCGAGCAATTTTATAACCAAATCCTTTTTTTAGTAAAATTTGTGCAATATTTGAAATTATCAAAGATCTTTCGTCTTTGCTTAAATCAATCCATTTCCTCCAGTTGTCTCCATCTTTTAATATTACACCCAGGTCTTGTAAAAATTTTATACAATATGATTCTCTGCCCGACAGACCAGGAATAATTGGATCACTTGAATATTGAAGCATTTTATAAATAGGTCTTGTTTCTCTTCCAAAATAACAAATATCCATTTTTGATTTTAAATAGGAATTTTTTTCCCCATCTTTTAATATATCTCTATTTAGACCAGATAATTTTTGATATTTTCTATGTTGTAAATCACCAACTGCGCCAACAATTGCAAGAGCTGACAAATCAATATTTTTCTTATCAATTGCTTTTGAAACTAGATATGTTGCACCTGCACCACTTATTTCATAAGCGCCATCGTAACCAAATAGATGAGGATTTAAATGAAAATCTACATTTGAATTATCTGGGCATATATGATGATCTGTAATTATCATGTTCATATCAGAATCTGCATTACAAATACTGCTACCCAGGTCTGTAAACCATACTAGTTCATGATTTTTGTCATTTAGATTTTTTAATACATAATCATCTAACTGTTTTACAAATTCAATTGAAAAATCTTTACCAAGTCTTTTTAATGTTTGAAGTGCGATAGAGCCAGCGGTTATTCCATCTGCATCGATATGGCTTACAATATGAATTTCTTTTGATCTCTTTATAATGCTCCCAATCTTCTCCGCCCGATTTTTCAAAAAGTAACACCAGCAAAATAGGTATTGATTATCACTATTAAAACCTAACAGATTTTTATTTATTATGCATATTTTTAAATATAAAAAAGATATATCAATAAATGGGGGAGTCTGGATAAGAGTTATTTGAGGGTACATCCCATCCCAAACTTCTTTTTTTCCAGGCTTCCTTTATATTATTTATTTTCAATTTGACATTTTTACACGATGGATTTAAATATTAATAATGACAAAAAGTGTCATGGGTTGATTGATTTTAATGAAAAGAGGGAAGAGTAGTATTGATAAATTGATTGGACAATATTGTAAGGTTGTTACAAAAGAACCTGGTCAGGTTAAATCAACTGTGATTTTTGGAACTATAAAAGAAATTGACCATGAACAAGGTTTTCTTATGATAAAGTCAGAGAAAGGTTTGGGTTGTTTGAATATTAGAACAATTCGTGCTATAAAACCAAGAATTAATAACGTTATGTAAACTATATAGCCTTAAAAAATGATTGTTAATATAAAAATAAAAATAAGTTTTGACAGATAATTATTTATCTGCCATTGATTTATATTTTTTATATCTATTATTTACATCCTCTTCAAGTCTTTTATGTAGTTTTTCTGCTTCTTTTGGAAATGTTCTGGTAAGTGAATTGTATCTTACTTCTCCCATTATAAAGTCATGTAATGTTCCATCTGGGGCTTTGTAATCAAGTATAAATGGATTTTTTCCTTCATCTGCGAGTCTAGGATCATATCTGTATAATGGCCAGTATCCAGATTCCACTGCCTTCTTTTCTTCATTTTGTGTCTTGCCCATTCCAGCCTTTATACCATGATTAATACATGGTGCATAAGAGATAATCAAAGATGGTCCAGGATAAGACTCTGCTTCTTTTAATGCCTTTAGAAGCTGGTTTTTATTTGCACCCATTGCAACGGATGCTACATAGACATATCCATAGCTCATTGCCATAATACCAAGATCTTTTTTCTTTGTTTTCTTACCCGAGGCTGCAAATTTAGCAACAGATCCAACAGGTGTAGCCTTTGATGATTGCCCGCCTGTGTTTGAATATACCTCTGTGTCAAAAACAAGGATGTTTATATCTTCATTCATTGCAAGAACATGGTCAAGACCACCATAGCCAATATCATAAGCCCAACCATCTCCACCTACAGACCAAATGGATTTCTTTGTTAGAAGATTTCTTGATTCCCAGATTTCATTGAGTATATTGTCAGAGTGGTTCTTCTCAATTAATGATTTTATTTTGTCTCCAAATTCCTTTGATTTTTCTGCATCGTCCTTATTTTCAAGCCATCCTTCAAATGCATCTTTCAATTCACCGCTTGCATTTTGTTTTGCCCTTAAAATTAGGTCTGCAAGTTTGTTTCTTCTCTGAACAGTTGCAAGTAACATACCAAAACCGTATTCTGCATTATCTTCAAATAAAGAATTTGCCCAAGCAGGACCATGTCCTTCTTTATTTACAGTAAACGGAACAGATGGTGCTGACCCTCCCCAAATTGATGAACAACCAGTTGCATTTGCAATAATCATCCTGTCGCCAAACAATTGGGTTACAAGTTTAAGATAAGGTGTCTCACCACATCCTGCACAAGCTCCAGAAAATTCAAGTAATGGTTGCTTGAACTGTGAACCCTTTACGGTATATTTATCAAAATCACCAGTTCGAATTGGGATTTTTTCTGAATATTTTCTATTTGGAATCTGATTAGTTTGAGTTGAATAAGGCTTCATAATGAGGGCTTTTTCCTTCGAAGGACAAATATCTGCACAATTGCCACATCCAACACAATCCTCAGGATAAACTTGTATTCTAAAATTAAGACCATCGACACCTTTGCCAACAGCTTTTTTTGCACTATATCCCTCAGGTGCATTATTTAGCTCTTCTTCAGTTAACATAACAGGTCTTATCGCTGCATGTGGGCATACCATTGCACATTGATTACACTGGATACAATTGTCAATTTGCCATTCTGGGATATTAATTGCAACGCCTCTTTTTTCATATTTTGTTGTACCTGTTGGGAAAAATCCACCTGGTTTAAATACGCTAACAGGAAGTTTATTTCCCTGAAGTTTTAGCATAGGTTTCATTACCTTTTTTACAAAATCAGGTCCTTCTTCTTCAATTTCTTTTTCTGGTTCAAGATTTGCCCAAGAATCTGGATATGATATTTCTTTTATATTATCCATAGCAGAATCAACTGCTTTCCAGTTCTTTTCAACAACATCTTTTCCTTTTTTACCATAAGTTTTTTGAATTGCCTCTTTTAAATATCCAATTGCATCATCAACAGGTAAAACCTTTGAAAGTTTGAAAAATGCTGTTTGCATGACCATGTTAATTCTTCCACCAAGGCCTACTTCTTCAGCGATTTTTACTGCATCGATTGAAAAGAATTTCAGGTTCTTCTCAGCAATAGTTTTCTTTAATGAGTTAGGCAAACAACTCTCCATTTCCTCCAGAGTCCATGGAGCATTTAAAACAAAGGTACCATCATTTTTAATTCCTTCCAATAATTTATATTTTTCAACATAAGAAGGATTGTGACAAGCAATATAATCTGCATTATCAATTAGATATGTTGATTTAATTGGAACTTTTCCAAATCTAAGATGTGAGACAGTTACTCCACCAGATTTTTTGGAGTCATATGCAAAGTAACCCTGTACGAACATATCTGTGTTATCACCAATAATTTTTATTGCATCTTTATTTGCACCAACTGTTCCGTCTCCTCCAAGACCCCAGAACTTACATTGAACAAGACCTTCTGGAGTTGCATCGATTTCTTCAGTTATTGGTAAAGATGTAAAAGTAACATCATCAATTATTCCAATTGTGAAATTGTTTTTCGGCTCATTCATTTTTAGATTGTCAAAGACTGCTTTTGCCATTGATGGGGTGAAGTCCTTTGAGCCAAGTCCATATCTTCCACCAACAATAATCATATCCTTGTTTTGATGTTGATATACTGCTGAAACATCTACATACAAAGGCTCGCCATATGATCCGCTTTCCTTTGTTCTATCAAGAACTGCAATTCGTTTTACTGATTCAGGGATTGCGTCAAGAAAATGTTTTACTGAAAATGGTCGATATAATCTGACTTTTATTAGTCCTACTTTTTCTCCTTTTTCATTAAGATATTTAACTGCTTCTTCGGCGGCTTCAGCACCAGAACCCATCATAATAATAACTCTGTCAGCATCAGCTGAACCAATGTAATCAAATAAATGATAAGGTCGACCTGTTAATTTACTGACCTTCTCCATTTCCTCCTCAACTATCTTTGGAACTACCTGATAAAACTTATTTGAAGCTTCATTTACTTGAAAATAAATATCTGGATTTTGAGCAGTACCTCTTAAATGAGGCTCTTCAGGATTCAAAGCCCTTTTTCTATGTCTTTTTACAGCATTCCAATCAACAAGATCTGGGATATCTTCATAATTTAGCATTTCAATTTTTTGAATCTCATGTGAACTCCTAAACCCATCAAAGAAATGAACGAAAGGAAGACTTGCTCTGATAGATGAAAGGTGAGCAACCAATGCTAAATCATTAATTTCTTGTATAGAACCAGATGCAAGCATTGAAAAACCTGTTGCACGAGCAGCCATTACATCTTGATGATCACCAAAAATGGATAGTGCTTGACCTGCTATTGCTCGAGCAGATACGTGAAATACACAAGGCATAATTTCCCCTGCAATTTTATACATATTTGGAACCATTAGAAGAAGACCTTGAGATGCGGTAAATGTTGAACAAAAGGCACCTGCAGAAAGTGTTCCGTGAACAGCTCCAGATGCACCTCCTTCTGATTGCATTTCTTGGACCTTTAATGTTTGACCAAAAATATTCTTTCTACCTTGTGCAGACCATGCGTCAACAACTTCTCCCATAGGTGAAGAAGGTGTTATTGGATAAATAGCAGCAACATCTGAAAATGCATATGCTACATGAGCTGCAGCTGTGTTCCCGTCAACAGATTTAATAATTTTTTCAGTCTTTTTATTTTCATTCTCTATTTCAGATACTAACCTATTAGACATAATAGTCACCTTTTAGATATGTAACCCGTAATAAAGGCCTATAAATAAAGATTTGGTATATATTTAATAAATTAACAAAAAACTTAGGTTTTTATTCTTCTGTTTCTATCTCAGATTTATACTTTTTATCAACTTTATTAGAAGAGATTATGTATCCTTTCTTTTTTTTACTTGACTTTGCCCAATATGCTAATATTAGAGGAAGAACTAATATTGATGTAATTAAAGAATATACTATTGTCAAAACCATAATTACCCCAAATTTCTGCTGAGGAGGCATTGGGGCAAATAATAGCATTCCAAATCCTAATGTGGTTGTCAATGCAGCAATTAATAATGCACCACCAGTTTTTTCAATTGTTTTTGATAGTGCCATATTAATATTTCCTGTTTTGTCAGCAATATATCTAAACCTTTCAGTTGTATGAATGGAATAATCAATTCCAATTCCAATAGTAAGGCTAGTAACTGTAATCGTTAAGACATCAAGACTATAACCTATAAAATACATAGTTCCAAGAATCCAAATAATTGAAATACCAACAGGTATAATTGTAATTATTCCGAGGCTAAATCTCCTAAATGCAATAATTAAAACAATTGTTGCAAGAATAATTGAAATACTTGTTGATAGAACTTGACTTTCGTTTAAAGAATTTGTAATTGTATAAGTTAGAACATATGGTCCTGTGACAATAACATTTTCAGCATTATACTCTTCAAGGTCATTTTGTAATTCATCTGTTAAAATTTTATAGTCATTATCCTGATCTTCATCATTTTTAACCGAGTTTTTAATTGAAACAGATATTCTAATAACCGTTGAATCAAATTTTCCAGAATCTGATTTGTGTAAAACAATGGAGGTTTGAGTCTTATATTCAACTTCTTCTAATAAATAGTTATACAAATTTCTTACATCTCTATCTGTTTTTGGAATATTTGTGTTTTCATCAATATTAAATTCAGAAATAAGAGATGCATTGTTTTTTACAGCATCAGAAATAATTGTATAGATACTATCTGCTTTGATACTACCATCTGCATTTCTAACAATATAGCTATCATCTTTGAAATTATCATAGGTATTTTTAATACCAATCAAAGTCTGTCTTTGAGCAACATTTCCTTTGATAAGTATATATTCTTGTCCTTCTGCTACATAAGGGAAGTTTGTTTGCATTTTGTTGTATGTTTCCATTGCAGGGTTTTCTTCAGGTAAAAATGAATTAAGGTCAAAGCCTGTTTTTAACTGAGTTGCACCAACAGATGCAACAATTGTAACAATTAAAATTGATGCTAAAATTTTCTTTTGATGGCTTAAAACAGTTTTTGATACTTTTCCCATTAATTTATTTAATTTGAAAGCTTCTTTCTTTTGTTTTTTAAATTTCTTTTTTCTTTTGTCAAGAAGGTATCTAATCGATGCTTGAAATGTAATTGTTGTGATAAATGTATAAAATATCCCGATTCCTAATAAAAGACCGAAATCTCTTAATGGTGGTACAGTTGCAGTTAAAAATGACATAAATGCAATAAGGGTTGTAATCATTGCAAGAAACATTGCATTTCCAATCTCAATTACTGAATTTTTCATCGCCTTTGCAGGATTTTTTCCTAAAGATAATTCTAATCTATAATTATGAAATAGGTGAACCGAATAATCAACACCAAGCCCCATTATAAGCGGAACTAAGGCAACAGAAATTGTTGTAAAAGGAATATTAAATAATACCATTGTTCCAAAAAGCCAGACAACAGATATTAGTAATGTAAGAAGAGGTAGAACCATATACGAAATCCTTCTGAAGAAGAAAAATAAAACTAATACAATCATTACAAATATCATCGGCATAATAAATGTATTTGCTTCCATGGTAATATCATTTAAACTTGAGGAAATTACAGTATCGCCAGTTGCTTCAACTTTCACAAAATTATTTACATTATCAATTCTTTTAAGGCTATCAATTATCTCAGCTGTTTTATCAATTGATTCTTGGTTGTCCCAAGAACTGTTAAGATAAAGTATCATAAGACTTGATGATGCCTTATAAACACCGTTATAATCTTTTGATAAAAAACCTCTTGAGCTTGTCTTGATCTCATTGAAAAATTCCGGTCGAATAAATAATAGTTCCTCGGACACTTCATTTTCAGGGGCTTTATCTAGATAAATCCAATTTTGTTCAATGTCCTTTAATGCAAATTGATCTGGAAGAGTAATGAAATCATTAATATTATCAAAAAGTAAATCAAAATCTTCCCAAGTTATATCTCCATATTTTGAAATTAACTTTTCAGATATTTCACTTAAGCGTGGATTATTTCTTATTTTTTCTAATAAATCAAATAAAAAACTTGTATTTGCAGTAATCCTTAGATATGGAAGTTTGCCAATCGGGTTTTTATAATATCTGGTTCCTGCTTTTAGATTTGTAATTTTGGCTGGTAATTCATATATACCATATTTTGTCCCTAGTCCAAACTTACCTAGTTCATCTTTACTAACTTTAAGTTCGATTTTATTATCATTTGTATTAAAGTTTACAACAGATGAATCCAAAGATAAAGGAATTGACATGTCTTGTCCAGGTGCTTTTAACCACAAATATACTTGTTTTTTATAAGAGTTAAAAAGCTCTCTATTTTTTATATGATTAAAAATATCTCTTAGATTTGGGATAAAGCCTTTTCCAATTTCCCATAGAGAGTGTTTAGGCTCTAAGCAGACAGATATCTTATAATCAATATCTAACCTTGGGTCTGGTTTGATTTCGTTTTCAAAATCAATATACCATTCTAAAACATTAACAAATGGAATTGGTGATTTTAATCTTGATTCAAAAGATGATAAATCATATACTTCAAATGTGAAAATAAAATTATTTTGATCATAAGTTACTTCAAAATTTTTTATATCGACTTCATCAACAGATTTTCCTTTTGAGATCCTTGGGAAGGCATTATAATCTACTCTTTCATTTTCGTCATCTACATTGAGTCCTTTTATCTTATTTGGATTATTTTGGTTAAAAACATCTTTGATAACAGTTGAAATTTGTTCATTTGTACAATTTTTAAAAGGTTCACCAAATTCAAGTATGCAGATTACATCGATAGCAGTAACAATTCCAACAGGGTCAGTAATAGAGTTTGATTTTGTTAACTCTTCTTGGATATATAATATCTCTTTTAATGCATCAGCATCTAATATACTATCAGATTCTTGAGCTTCGATATATAAAAAAAGCATCATTTGTGATTTTCCAAATTTTTCAATAATGTCCCAATTTGCTTCAACTACTTCATCATCTGGTAAAAAATCCTTAAAATCTGTTTTGAATTCAATGCTTGGTAATAGAGCTGAGAATAATAATGTAATTACTATTATTATTGCAATAACCATAATTGGTTTTGACTCAACTAAATTTCCTAACTTTTTTAACATCTTATTTTTATTCCTTTATAAATTGTTTTTCTTCCCCATTTATTTGTAAGAGTTATAGCTATATTATATATAATTGTATTTATAATTTTTAAACCTATCTTTACGATTCTTACCGATTTTTCTTACGTCAATGTCTTAATTAAAAGCAAAATAATTAAATAAGAACGATTGTTTCACAACGACAAACTAAGATGAGGGAAGATAATTATGGATATGGATATTTCAATAATAGTACCAATTGGGGGAATTATTGCTTTGCTTTTTGCATTTTTTTTATATCTAAATGTTAAAAAACAAAGCTCCGGAAATAAAAAAATGCAAGATTTAAGCTCTGCAATAAGAGAAGGGGCTATGGCATTTTTAAATAGTGAATATAAAGTCTTGATTATTTTTGTAATTGTTATTGCAGCATTGCTATTTATTGCTTCATTTATCCCGGGGAGTAACATTAAACCAGGGCTTTCTTTAGCATTTGTTATAGGTGCAGTTTTTTCAGCGCTCTCTGGAAATATTGGTATGCGAATGGCAACAATGGCAAATGTAAAAACTGCTGAAGGGACAAAACACAGTCTTTCAAAAGGCCTCTCGGTTGCATTTTCAAGTGGTGCAGTAATGGGAATGTGTGTTGTAGGTCTTGGAGTTCTAGGTGTTTTTGGTCTTTTTTATGCATTTACTGAGCTTTTTTCATTTGATTTAGAGACTTCAACAAATATGTTATTTGGTTTTGGTTTTGGCGCATCATCGATTGCTTTATTTGCTCGTGTGGGCGGAGGAATATATACAAAAGCTGCAGATGTCGGCGCTGATTTGGTTGGCAAAGTAGAAGCAGGAATTCCTGAGGATGATCCAAGAAATCCTGCAGTTATTGCAGATCAAGTAGGAGATAATGTTGGAGATGTTGCAGGAATGGGGGCTGATCTTTTTGAGTCATATGTTGATTCACTTATTGCAACAATGGCACTTGCTGCAATTTCTGGAGGTTTTGCAATGACAACTTATGGTACAAGTGCTTTATGGCTTCCACTTGTTATTGCATCTGTTGGAATTTTTGCATCACTTGTTGGCGTATTGATTGTTGCATTTGGCAAAGGTAAAAATATTTACGGTGCTCTCAGAAATTCATTGTATATTGCAACGATTTTAACATCAATACTTGCAGGTGTTATGACATGGTATATGCTTGAAGACATGAATCCATTTTATGCAATTCTTGCTGGACTAGGGGCTGGATTGATTATTGGTTTTAGTACTGAGTATTACACTTCTGAGAAAAGAAAACCTGCTCAGAGCATTGCTGAGTCCTCAAGAACTGGTTCGGCAACAGTAATTATTCAGGGTTTACAAGTTGGAATGATTAGTACAATTATACCTGTGATTGCTGTAGCAGTTGCAATGCTTGTTGCTTATTATTTTGCAAATTTTTATGGTGTAGCAATTTCTGCTGTTGGAATGCTGTCAATTCTTGGCGTTTCATTAGCAACAGATTGTTATGGGCCTGTTGCGGATAATGCGCAAGGAATATCAGAAATGGCTGGATTGGGAAAAGAGGTAAGAGAGCATACAGAACAACTTGATGCAGTGGGGAATACAACAGCTGCAATGGGAAAAGGTTTTGCGATAGGCTCAGCTGCAATTACTTCTCTTGCATTGATATTTACTTATACTGTTACTGCAATAAACGTATTTAATTATCCTTTAACACTTAATATTTTAGACGAATCTTTAGGTCCAAACATTGTTGTAGGAATATTTATTGGTGCGATGCTTCCTTTTGTATTTACTGCATTGACAATGGGTGCGGTTGGACGTGCAGCATATCAGATGGTAGAAGAAGTAAGAAGACAATTCAAGGAACTAGGGCTTTTAAAAAGTGATAAAAACAAGCCTGATTACAAAGGATGTGTTGCAATTAGCACAAAACAAGCTCTTAAAGAAATGATTCTACCAAGTTTATTGGCTGTTGTTTCACCAATAATAGTTGGAATTGTCCTTAAACCTGAAGGTCTTGGTGGGCTTTTAATTGGTTCTATATCAACTGGATTTTTGCTTGCAGTATTTTTAGCAAATTCTGGTGGTGCATGGGATAATGCAAAGAAATATGTTGAATCAGGAAATCTTGGTGGAAAAGGCTCAGATGCACATAAGGCAACCGTAATTGGAGATACAGTTGGTGATCCTTGCAAAGATACATCGGGTCCATCCTTAAATATTCTAATTAAACTTATGTCAATAGTTTCATTAGTGTTTTTACCACTAATTATTGCCATCAGTAATTTATTATATTCTTAAATATTATACATTCAAAAAGAATATAAGGAATAAGTATATTCCAAGTCGACTATTATTAGTTTAAAGTAGTGATTTATTATGTATTATAAGACAAAAATTGAAGATACAATCAGAATACCTCCAAATAAATTTAGTGAAGATTTAAATAGTGTAGTAACAGACATTGTACAATCAACTTTTGAAGGTACTATGAGAAAAGAGCACGGTTTAATAATTGTTGCAGATAATATTGAACCTATTGGAAATGGAGTCGTTATTCATGGTGATGGTGCTATGTATCAAAAAGTTGAGTTTGATGCATTAACCTTTAAACCTCAACTTCAAGAAGTATTGGATGCAATAGTATGTGAAATTGTTGAATTTGGAGCTTTTTGTCATATAGGTCCGTTAGATGCTCTTGTTCATATGAGCCAAATTATGAACGATTATGTTGAAGTTGATGCAGAAAATGAGGTAATCACCGGTAAAGAAAAGAAATTTGTATTAAAGACCGGAGACCCTGTTAGAGCAAGAGTTGTTGCAGTAAGTCTTAATGAACTCTCTTCAAGAGAAAGCAAAATCGGTCTAACTATGAGACAACCCGCTCTTGGTGCACATGAATGGATTTATTTTTCAGAGGATGAGAAATCAAAGAAAAAAGATAAATCCAAAAAGAAGAAGGGAAAGGGTAAGAAATGAAGAACCTAAGAGCATGTAAAACTTGTCATGTTTTAACAAAAAGTGATGTTTGCCCAAATTGTTCTCTACCTACTTCAAAGAGATGGAGAGGTTATGTTATTATAAGAGATCCTTCTTCATCACAAGTTGCAAAGAAAATGAATATTAAAAAACCAGGCAAATATGCCTTAAAAGTAATGTAAAAAATGCGTGTTTTACCAGAAAATCTTAGAAAAGAATTAAAGAAGCCTATTGGAAAAGTTCTAAATGAAGATGAGTTAATTGATTTATTAAAAAAAGAAAAATTTATTGTCTCGATAGGCGATATTGTAACATATACTATTTTAAAACATAATATAGAACCTTCATTTTGTATAGTTGATTATAATACAAGGAGAGGAAAATGTGATAATAAAATTGTTAAGAAAATAAAATCTTATGGTGATAAAGAATTTCTTATTAAGAACCCTCCAGGGACTATAACTGATGAATTATGGGATGCTATAAATTATGCTTTTAAAAGTATTGAAAACTTTTCAATTAGAATAGAAGTTATAGGTGAAGAAGATCTTTCTTCACTTGCAGTAATACATATGGCCCCTCCAAACGTAACTATAATATATGGTTTGCCAGATAAGGGGGTCTTAGTTATTAAATCAACACCTGAAAATAAAAAATTGGTCAAAGAAGTACTCGAAAAGATGTGAGTGTTATGGAAATAGAAATCGAATCAAAAAGAAATAATCCTTTGCTTAATAGAACAGAAATTTATTTTACTATAAAGCATGAAGGTGAAAAAACACCTAACCGTGAAATAATTCGTAGTGAACTTGCTGAAAAATTAAATGTTAAAAAAGAAAGTGTTATAGTAAATAATATTCAATCCAGTTTTGGAAATCAAGTTATATCTTGTTATGCAAAAGTGTATACATCTTTAAGCAAATCAAAAGAAATAGAAAAGGATCATATCCTTAAGAGAAATGGTATCGGAGAACCTGAGAAAAAACAAGTTAAGAAAGAAGAATCAAAGGCTCCTTCTGATGAAAAAGCAGTTGAGCAAAAAGAGCAAGAAACCAAACAAGAAGAAACTAAAGAAGCTGTTGAAAACAAAGAACCTTCTGAGAAATCTGAAGAAAAATCTCCTCATGAAGATAGCCCTCAAAAAACAGATGACAAGCCTTCTGAGGAAAAACAAGAAAAAGAAGAAAATAAAGCTGAAGAGAAAAAAGATGAAGGAAAACCAAAGTCTGATGAAGTCCAAAATGAGTCAAAGGATGATCAAAAGAAGGAATGATTATGAAAAAAAGAGAGCATTTTAAGATTGATGGAAATAAAATAGAGAGGCAAAGAAAACATTGTCCAAAGTGTGGACCTGGTGTATTCCTTGCAGATCATAAGAATCGCTTTAGTTGTGGCAAATGTGGTTATACAGAATTTAAGGGAGATGTGAAAAAAGATAACAATAAGAAAATTGAAAATGAAGAACCACAAAAACCTCAAAGTTTAGAAAAAAAAGAAAATATTGGGAATAATGAAAAAGAAGAAAAGTAAATTCTTTTGTTTTTTTAATATGCATCAAAAGATTAATAAACTAATAATTCTTTATCAATATAAAAATAAAAGAATAAAAATAGATTTGATGAGGTATTATATTGGTAAATAACAGGCGATCTGAAATAAAAATAATATCTGAAATATTGCATCTTTCAAGTCAAGGAGCAAAAAAAACTGAACTTTTATATCAAGGTAATTTTAGTTATTCTCAATTACAATCATATCTTAAATATTTGATAGAAAAAAAAATAATTGAAGAAAATAAAGTTGAAAAAAGTGGAACATCTGTTAAATACTATAAAACAACACAAAAAGGACTAAGTTTATTACAAGATGTAGATAAAGTAATAGAACAATTAAAATTGTAATATTTTTATTTTACTATTACACACCTTGATTAGAAATATAAATATATTATTTTTAATTTTTATTTATTCAGTAACATTTAAATAGTAACTAAACTTATATTAAAATAAGATTTTAGGGGGACACAAATAAAATGAAAAAGATAATAATCTCTTTTCTAATAGTAGGAATATTGGTCCTTAGTGGCCTAGGCGCTGTTGCTTTTGACAATGGAAACCCAGAATATGATAACCTTTTCTCAGATACAATAATTGTTTCAGATATTGCAATTAATAATTTTAATGAGAAATATATTGAATTAACAATAAATGAGGATTATTCAAATATTCTTAATCCTGGAAAACCTGTACTTCCAGAGATTACAAAGACTTTTGAACTTCCATTTGCTGTGAAGAATGTAAATGTAATAGTCAATCCTGAGAATATACAAGAACAGACTGTAAACAAAGAAATCCGTCCATCACCTGCATTTTTACCATTAACTTCAGTAAATACTGGTGTAAATGCCGAATCAGTAAAGGACGAAAATCTATATTCAAGTGATAAACCTTATCCATCTGAATGGTATGATTATCATGTTGGTTGTGGATTAAATCAATACGGTCAAAGGGTTACATTTGTATCAATTAAGGCATATCCAGTAAGATATACACCTTCTCTTGGAAAATTAGAAGTTGTTGATAACTTTGATGTAGAAATAACCTATGATGATCCTGATGGAAATATTTTACCACTATTATCAAACTATGATATGGTAATAATTGCTCCTCAAAAGTTCTCAAATGATTTAGTTAGACTAATAACACACAAAAACAGTTTAAATCCACCAATTAGGACATATCTCAAAAATACAGAAGAAATCTATAATGAGTATAGTGGAATTGATAAGCCAGAACAAATAAAATATTTTATTAAAGATGCAATAGAAACAAATGGAATTAAATATGTATTATTATGTGGCGGACTTGATTCTTTAATTTATGCTATACCAAGAGACCATGATAATTATGGAGTGAAAGACTGGCTTGTACCAGTTAGATACAATAATATTTTTGATAATCCAAAGTTTCCATTGGATGATGATGTCGTCCATGATCCTGGTGTAATAAGTGATCTTTATTATGCGGATATATATAGAGAAGGCGGATTGTTTGAAGACTGGGACCCAAACGGTGATGGAATGATTTGCTCATGGGGAAAAGATGGATATGTAAATGATACTGGTGATCAGGCATCAACACAGATTGATTGGTACCCAGATGTAGCTGTTGGTAGACTGGCATGTAGAAGTAATTATGAAGTAAGAATAATGACTGATAAGATTATTAAATACGAAACAGAGGCATTTGGTCAAGCATGGCTTGATGATATGCTTTGTGTTGCTGGTGATGGTTTCCTTGACCAACAAGACCTTGATATACAATGGGATACAAACGGCCTTGATGATGGTGAGTATACAATCTATGCTCAAAGCAATAACCCTGAAGAGATATATGGTCCTGTTGATGAAATTCATTTAACTCTTGATAAGAGCCAGGAAACTGTTTTAACCTTTAATCATGATGATCATCTTAAGTTTGATGAGTATCCATATATACCTATTGCTGAAATCACGTCACCTTCAAATGGAGATATCTTAGGTAACACAGATTACTTTGAGAAACCTGATGAGAAACAAGCTTATTGTAACCAATTCTTAGATTGGGCAAATCTTGAATATACTGATGGAGTGATGCATATAAGAGGTAAATCTTATGATCCAAAACCATACGGAGATGAAACAGACATACATGTTTGGATCGAAAACAGTGCAGAAGTAGAAGTTTTTGACTACACTGTTGAAGGAACAAAGATGTATTACGAAGGAGAATGGGTAACAGGTGAAAGAACTGTTAAAGGAGGAGGGGGAGCTCTCTATTATCTTCCTAGCGAAATTAATGGAAATCTTCTCTGGACCTCAAATGGTCAGTTCACTGGTTATGAAACCTTAAAAGCTGCTTTTAATCAAGGAAGTCTCTTTACTTTCTTCAATGGACATGGCAGTCCAACAGTATGGGGAAATCATGTAGCAGGAGTTCCTGGTAACAGACAAAATTCCCATATAAATGGTATGTTTACAATAAACCTACTTGACCCACCGCCATTTTTCCCAATGGACAAACTTTCAAATAAATATAAAACACCTGTTGCATTGGTTGG
>Ga0272442_10003976_pt1 | contig 20403 bp, 15 predicted proteins | sample SSMForm2O_FD_200262 | JGI IMG/M metagenome (GOLD analysis project Ga0272442, IMG submission 200262) | Marine sediment archaeal communities from Little Sippewissett salt marsh, Falmouth, MA, United States - SSM-Form-2O | ecosystem: Environmental > Aquatic > Marine > Wetlands > Sediment ... | reverse complement strand
CATCATACCAATTAGAATCTGCGTTATCATCAACATAAATAACATCTGACGGTGTTACATCTGATGAGACAGTAAATGAATCTGATGAACTTGATTTATAAGTATGGCCTTCTGAACTAACAAATAATTTTGCTTCAAAGGTTCCTTGCTGATGAGTTTTATAGGTTATGCGATACTTCAGATTGGTATCCGCAGAACCTGCATAGCCATAGCCATGACCATATCCATAATCATAATATTGAGTGGTTCCCTCTAATTCATCATACCCATAAGAACTTCCTCCATATCCATAGGGGACACTTGTTAGATCGAACAATCGAGTAATAGTAAATGTATCTGAAGGATTCTGTTCAATAACGGATCCTGCCATATTAAAGGTGACATATGACACCTCACTACTTCCAGAAAGTATTTTAAATTTGAGATTATTTATTGGAATTCGTTCATCACTTCTTATCGTCAATCGTACATTGTTAAAGGTTATCGTTGTTCCAAGAGACACCGCACTATCGCTTGGGGTTCCTGGAAATACTTGGACACTTTGCGAGGTTGGTATCAGATTAAAGAATAATAAGAATATTAAGAGCAAGGAAATAAAAAATGAAGTTCCTTTTTTTAACGTATTATTTTTCTGCATTATGTATACTATCCTCTAATCTTCAAAGTCTTTAAGGTTCATCATTTAATTTATTGACAATTATAATTTTTAATAAATTTAACTTTATATATAATTTTCTATTTATTTTACAAAAAAGCACATGAGATTTCAATTTTATGCGTAATGAAAAAAAATATTTTAAATAAAATTATAAGAATTTTAAGACATTTATAATCAAACAATTATGCTTTTTCAAGAAGTCCTCCCCTTATATATATTTCCATTTGTGCATCTGAAAAAGGTTTTGCATTTATGATCTTAGTTGTTTTAAGATCCTTAATTTCACCTGTTTTAAAATTAATTGATAGTTCGCTCCCATCTGTTAATAGGTCGCTAATATGTTCCTTTGCAAGAATAGGCATTGCATTATTAATCGCATTCCGTTCATAAATAGATCCGAATGATTCAGCAATAATCACACTAATTCCAAGTGCTTTGAAACAATCAACAGCCTGTTGTCGACTGCTCCCGCAGCCAAAATTTTTTCCAACAACGACAATATCACCTTGCTTTGCTTTTTGTGCAAAATCTTCATATCCTTCAAGGTTATCAAATGTGTACTGTCCCATTTCATTGATGTTTGTGATATGTAAATATCGATTATGAAAAATCATATCCGTATCAATGTTATCTTTTTTTATCACCCATGCTCTTCCAGAAACTTTAATTGGGGTGATACTTGCTTGTTTCTTTGAAATCTTAACATCAACGGATTTTTTATCATAAACTGCTGGTTCTCCGGGTTTTTGTATATTATCAACTGTTGTGATCACCCCAGAAACAAGGGATGCTGCAACTGTTTCAGGACTTGCTAAATATACCTTTCCTTTTCCTTGTTTTCCAACAAAATTTCTATTTCCCGTTGATACTTCAACTTCAAATTCACCGGTTTGCCCTATTTGACCTGCTGCGCATCCCGCACACCCTGCAGATCCAATCAGCGCACCTGCTTCCTTGAAAATAGAAAGTAATCCCTCATCAAGACAGTGATTCCACATCTCATCAGTTGCTGGAACAATTTTTAACACACGTCCGGGTGCAATTTTTTTACCAGATAATACCTTTGCAGCTGCCCGTAAATCTTCCATTCGACCATTCGTACAAGAACCGATAAAACCAGAATCAACAGATACCTCTCTTACATCAGAAACCGCTACCACATCCTCAGGATGACCTGGTTTTGAAATGTGTGGTACTAAATCAGCAATATCAACTTCAATAACCTTTTCATAATCAGCATCATCATCAGCATAGACTGGGTTAATCCTTTTTCCAATCGTTTTTGTAAAAAAATCAATTACATCGTTATTTGGTGGAAATAATAAAATAATTCCCCCCATTTCCGTTGCCATTGATGCAATAGTTATGCGACCATCTAAGGAAAGGGAATTAATATAATCACCATATATTTCTGCGGCATACCCAAGTAATCCATTTGCACCAAAATGCTTGATCATCGCAAGAACGACATCTTTAGCTGAAGCATGTTTTCCGGGCATGCCCTTGAGTATTATTTTCACTGTTGGTGGGACCTTAAACCATACCTTTCCAAACGCCCAGGCATGCGCAATATCTTTATCCCCCATCCCTTGACCAAATGCACCAATTGCACCAAGAATGTTTGCATGAGAATCTGTTGAAACCAGTGTTTGACCTGGTAGCACCAACCCTTGATCCATGGCTAAATGAGTGCCAATTCCTTGATCAATATCATATACTTTAATTTGATTTTTTCGTGCATATAATCGGCAGATATGCTGATTTGCTGCATATTTCTGATCGCATCCTCCTGGATTACAATCAAATGTGAAATATGTTTTTGTAGCATCATGAATCTTAAGATTGTTATCTTCAAGATTTTTTACTACATTTGCCCCACCAAAATCTCGAGCAACCCGGGCATCAATAGCAATATCAATATTATCTCCCACAAGTGGTTTTGATTGAGAATGATTCTCAAAAATTTTCTGAATCATTGTTTTACCCATTCATATCAACCTCCATATCTTACCTAATAAAACATCATATTTCTTTTTCATCAGGACCATCATAGATACAATCCACAGTAAACATTTTCCTCATCGGTTTAAATTCAGTCTGTTCCTCATAGGTATGAGCGGTTAAACCAGCAACCCTTCCAAGTAAAAAAAATCCTTTCCCAAGACGCCAATCAAAACCCATATCTGATATAATAGCAGCAATTGCTCCATCAACATTTATTGGAAGTGCTTTTCCTAATGAACCAGTGAGTTCTTTTTCAATGGCCTGTGAAAGCTTCATATGATCCCCTGCAATATGTAATTCTTCAGCAAGAGCAAATAATCGCTGTGTTCGAGGATCCTTTGTATGAACACGATGACCAAAGCCTAAAATCCGTTGTTTGTTCTTTCTTGATTCTGTAACTAACTCTTTGGCGATCTCATCAATTGATGTATTATGCTGTTTCATCTGTTTTATTCCATCTTGTAAGAACCGTGCACCCTTCTCAATAGCACCACCATGTGCATCACCAATAGAAAGAATCCCTGCCGCAACTGCAGTTGGAAGTGGTACGCCACCTGAAGCAACCACACGGGTGGCCATCGCAGAAGGAGGAGTGACACCATGATCGATACACGCGGTAAGAATCGCATCTATCATTTGACCATGTTCTTCACTTGGAAGTTCACTTTTTAATAACAGATAGACGACATGAGAAAAAGGTACATTTCCTATAAGATCCTCTTGTCGATACCCGCGTGTTACTAAATGATTTGGTTCTACTTTTGTTATTTTTGTTTTCCAAGCTTCCATCTTTTCATTATCCCTCCAACACTTGATAAATATTATCTAAAACCGTACCATCAAAATATTTTGTCATACCAATAATTTCATTTCCTAGACGCGGTTCGGTCGGCCCTCCGGTCGCCTCATAGGCACTATTTTTTAATGTTTCGATATCCACTAACTCAATTTTTCCTTTCACCGCATTAAGTAAATCAATTCTTTTCGGATTAATAGCAATTCCTTCATTGGTTACAATAGCATCAATGATATCGCCTGGTGTAGAAATCGTGGTAACCATCTCTCGCACAATAGGATTTGTCTTACGAAATACCGGAGCAGTGATAATCGTTAAATGTGCTGTTGCTGAAACATCCTGATGGCCTCCTATCCCATGAAGCATGCGACCATCGCTATGGGTGTTGACATTGACATTGAAATGTGTATCAACCTCTGTTGCACCAAGAACAACGGTATCAAGACGATCCGTATTTCTCCCCTTCATTGAATGATCAGAATATTCACCAATCGTTGATTGAGCTTCAATATGTTCTTTTACAAAATTTACTGCAACCGTATCAAAACATTGACAGGTATTGACCTGCTTTAATACCTTATTTTTATACATGTTAACAATAAACTCGGTAAGCCCTCCGGTGGAACATCCCGCTACCATTTGTTTTTCCTGTAATCGCTCTCCAAGATATTTTAATGCAGCAAGTGAAATCCCACCCGCACCTGCCTGAAAAATCATATCGTTTTTTATGATGCCTGCAGCATCCATCAAATCAACACAATTTTTACCAATCTGTAGTTTCATCGGATCGGTTGTAATCTGAAGGGACCCACTTACTATTTTTTCAGGGTCTCCAATTTGATCGACTTCAACAATATAATCAACCAATCCCTCATAGATTTCTCTAAAGGGACAGGGATACTCAACAAGATTATCTGTTACGATTATGACCTTATCAGCCTGCCATGCATCGGATTGAGAATAAGCAATATTTCCAAAAGCACTTTTTCCTAAAACCCCTGTTGCATTCCCCCTATCATCTGATCCTGATGCAGCAATAACGGCAATATCTGGATGCAGCTCTCCTGAGCGTACGGCTGCCCAACGACCTCCATGAGATCGAAGAATAACTGGTGCTTTCAAAGGATTATTTTTTGAAATAAAATCTCCAACCACCCCATTAACACTGCCCTCAATACGAGTGACAATCCCTTCCGAGATATAATCAATAACCGGTTTATGAACATTAAAGAGAGCGGTTTGTGCTAATCTTATATCTTTTACTCCAAGATCTTTCACAGATTCAAGGGTTTGATTAATAATATAATCTCCATTTCGAAGTTGATGATGAAAGGAGATGGTCATCCCATCTTTCAATCCACATTTCTCTAATGCTTTGGATATGCTTTGTTCGACTTTTGATGCTCTACTGTGTTTTTTTCCACCACCATACGGTGTAAATGTTCTATTATCTAGTTCAGTTTCTATAAGTTTTCCAGCAGCATTGGTAACTTTCATTATTGTTTCACCATGGCTTTTTTAATTTGAAAGTCGATAAAATCACAGTGATGCACAATATATGCTTCAGGACTTCTCTCACATTTTTCTCCCTCATGGGAATGCGCATAGATTATAAGCACAATTTCATCAGGAAGACCAAGTTCCTGAGCAAGTAAGGAACCTGATACTGGATGGCGGAATTTCCTTCCATATGCACCTTTCACAATGCTTCCATTAACCCATTCATATTCGAGGAGTTTACCAACATCATGAAGAAGGGCACCGGCAATAAGAAAATCAAGATGAAGCGGTTCATCTCTTTTATCATATACTGCTTTTACAAGTCCGGTTATTCTTTTTGTATGATCTGTTAATTTACCTGAATGTTCAAATAAAAGAGTAAAAGGAACATCGTCAAGTGTTTTCCATCCACCACGATCGGAAGCGGTTTTCCAAACAGTTACCACTTGATCTTTTAATTTTTCATCTTTTATCCATTTTAATTCTTCAGAAAATATTTTATTAATTTCGTTTTTTTCAACCATAGGTTTTCCCCCTGTGATCGTATAGTTTGAATGGTAAGTAATAGTTTCATATTAAACATTTTCCTTATTGATTCATAAAAAAAAAGATTCTTGTATTAGAAGGTAGGGGAAGGAAAAGAATAGTTGTTGAGAGGTAAACGGTTGGGTATCCTTGGAAAAAAATGAAGTTTCCTTCCCTATCTTAAACCCATATTTCTACATATCTTGATTCATTTAAGTGTCTTTTTTGCATCTGTATTATTAGTTGAATAATTACATAGAAAATCCATAATTATATATAATCTATAAAACAGATAATAATTGTAAAGAAAGATTTAATAACAAAAATAAATAAAATTACTGTTAGCGGAATTATTATGATTTCCTTGCCCTTTAAGAAACTACATATTTCAAAAATTGATGCTATCATCGTTGTTATACTTGTAGTGATAGCTGGTTTTGTTCTTTCTAGAGCAGGGCATATTTCTGGACCGATTGAAGAAATTATTCAACCTACAACAGATACGCAACCTGAAGAGGTTGTTGAACCAGTTGTTGAAGAGATACTTCCACCTGAATCAATTATACCTGGTTATATGCGATCCGTTTCTCCTGATGAAGAAGGATTGCATTATGATAAAATCAGTGTTTGTAGAGAATGGTGGTACTATTCAGTTATATTTGATGAAACAAGTAGTCTGGCTGGTTGGGTAGCATCCGTAAGTTTTAATCACATGGCTCGAAGTGATCTATTAGGAACCAGCAAGCCTGACATGCTAGTAATAACCCTTCATGGACCCAATGGAGAAGAGTATGGTGGGGTTATCAACAAAGAAAGAGGGTTTGGCATTTTAAAGCAACCAACCCTTCAAGCAAAAACCCCTGGTGTGAGTGTAACATATGAAGATTCCTGGGTTGAAGGTGAAGCACCGGAATGGTTCATCCATGTTGAAGATAAGGATATCGATCAAAATCATGAGATTATTTTTGATTTTCGATTTTTTGCACCATATGATCCTCTTTGGACAATTGGAGAAAATGCGTTTGATAAAACAAATCGAAATCTTGCAAGTTATGTATTTACCGGATGTAACGTCACAGGAACTGTTTTCATAGATGGAACATCCTATGCGGTTCAAGGCATAGGCCATCATGAGCATGCATGGTCTCCAAATATCGTATCAAAAGGATTAATCAATGGATGGGACTGGGTGCATGTCACCCTTGAAAATGGATGGAGTCTTTACTTCAACTCATTTTATAATACCCCGCAGGCACTTACAACAAAAACACCAAACATTAATCCATTTGGTAGTCTTTTTATAACAACCAATGATGGAGAGACATTAACAACATTTCAAAATATTAATCCTGAAATCACGATGGTAGATGAAGAAATTTTTACGTTTGTGTCGATGCCATTAAAAATACATCTTAATGGACAACCCGGTGTTGTACAACCTCTCTTAGGTACCTTTGATATTTCATTATCAGTTGATATCAGTGTTGATAATACCTATGAAAAAATTTGGAAATTTCCTACCTATGTGGGTATGAACGTCGGTAGAGCAATTGTCGGTGGTTCTCTTACCTGGACCGATGATGAAGGAGAGCATGTGGTTGATTTACAGGGAATAGGTACCATATGGAGCATGCGAGCATTTCTTTAAAGATAGACAAAAAATCATTCGAAACATTTATTATAGTAATTTAATATATAATTAGTGAGTAGCTCAATAGAATTATAGGGGGACATCTATGAGAAATAAAATAAAAATTGCTATCGGTATTTGCGCAATTATTTTCCTTATTATACCCAGTACCTGCTCGTTACCGATGCCATCAGAAAACGTAACTGTACCAATAAATGATATCGCATCAATTGGAAGTTCTTATAAGGGATTTTTACGGATTTACATTGCTGAGATTGAATCACGATGGGATATGTATACTGGTGAGCCTTTTGAATACGCGTTTTATGATTATGCATTCAATGAAGAAATTGAGATTGAATATCTGAATACCTACCAAAATCTGGTGACCTGGCAGGGGGATATCCAAGAAGATAATATCATAATCATTGCGGCAATTTTCAATGAGAAGTCCTATCGAAATTACGCTGATCCTCCAATGGGTAGACCATTTGATGCGTATTATGTTGATGCTGCTGCAGGGGTAAGACCTGGAGAAACAGAATCAAATGTTAAAAATGAAGCATTCACCCATACCGTGTTCTGTGAAGTGGGATCGCAAACGACCTGTGTTCATTGTCCCGATATGGCCGATGTATTAGTATCCATTTATGATGCAAATGAATACCCTTTTTATTTTATTGAAATGGTTACAGATATGAGTTCTCAAGCAGCTAATAGAATGGATGAATATAATCAAAAATATAGTCCCACCGCTTTTTATAGTGGAGGCTATGAACTTGTAATTGGTGGAGGAGCCGATATCTTTCAACATAGTGAAGCGATAGAACAATGTGGAAAACAAGGAGTTAATGATCTTGATTTTATCCTTGGTTCGGAATGGAATGGTGATGGAACGGTCGATATTACGATTAGTATCACCAATAATGAAGAACTTGATAATACGCCTCCAGATTTACCGACGATGGAAGGGCCTGAAAGTGGAAAGATAAACCAGGAGTATACCTATCAGATTCATACCATTGATCCCGATTCTGATGATGTCTATTATAAGGTTGACTGGGGAGATGGAACTATCTCTGATTGGCTCGGACCTTTTACATCAGGAGAAACCACAACAGCGACACATAGTTGGAATGAAGAAGGATCCTACATTGCAAAAGTAAAGGCAAAGGATGTTAAAGGCGATGAAACCGAATGGAACTGGTTACGAGTTACTATGCCTAAGGCTAAGGGATATCATCTACTATTCGAACGCTTATTCGAACGATTTCCCCTATTAGAATACGTGTTTTTTTAAAAACAATACATTCCTTATCACTTCTTTTTTTTTGATATGTTCATGATTCATTGATGTTAAAAATCAACTTGATACAAATAAAAGAGAGACCCTGTGTGTTGCTCTTTAATTAATACGCATTTTTATGATGATATACCCTGGCGTATAATCATTTCTTATTACATCCGAAACATTTATTATTAATGTTTACCTATAATTATATATTATAAATATTAGGGGACATACATGAGAAAAAAATTAACAATAGTGTTAGGTATTTGTGCAATGATGGTTCTTATCTTACCTGGTATCAGTTCAATAGCGATACCATCAGGAAACAACATTGTACCAGAACAGCATATGACAAACATGGGAAGTCAATATAAGGGACATTTACGGATTTATATTGCTGAAATTGAATCACGATGGGATATGGAAGATGGTGCTCCATATAAATATGCATTTTATGATTTTGTGTATGATGCGCCCATTGAAATTCCCTACTTAGAAACCTATCAAGATTCGCTTACTTGGCAAGGTGATGTCGATCTTGATAACATGTTAATTCTCGCAGCTGTTTTCAATGAACAATCCCAGCGAAATTATGCCGACCCGCCGCTTGGAAGACCCTTTGATGCCCATGCGGTCGATGCAGCAGCAGGAGTACATCCTGGTGAAAGCTATACCAATGTAAAAAATGAGGATTTCACCCATACTGTCTTTTGTGAAATTGGAACTGCTTCCTGGTGTCCATCATGTCCTGATATGGCAAGTGAAGTCAAAAAAGTATATGAATCAGGAGAGTACCCGTTCTTTTTTATCGAAATGGTAACTGATATGAGCAGCCAAGCAAGTACACGAATGGGCGATTATAGTCTGAAATGGCTTCCAACTGGTTTTTATGATGGTGGACTGGAGGTCGTTATCGGTGGCGGATTTGGTTCAAATTATCATAAGAATATCATTGAGCAATCTGGAAAAAGAGATGTTCATGATCTTGATTTAACCTTACAGGCTGATGCTGTGGGAAATGATGGTGTTGCCATTAGTATTAGTATAACCAATAATGAAGCATTGCCAAACGCTGCACCGGATGAACCAACCATCAATGGACCTACTGAAGGAAAAGCAGGACAGGCCTATCAATTTGATTTCCGGACAACTGATCCTGAGGATGATTCGGTGTATTACATGATTGACTGGGGAGATGGAACCATTACTGATTGGCTTGGACCATATGACTCAGGAGAGACGGCAACCATTGAAAACAATTGGGCTGAAGATGGTGTCTATATTGTTAAGGTAAAAGCAAAGGATGTTGAAGGATTAGAAACAGAATGGGTATGGCATAAGATCACCATGCCAAAACAAAAGATGATAAACTATCCTTTTGTCGAGTGGTTACTAGCTCAATTTCCACTACTAGAAAAACTATTTTTCTAGTTTTTTTATTTTTTATTTTAACCAATACATTTAAATCTTTTAATTTAGATAAATAATAAGAGGGAAGTCTCTTGAACAGAACCATTACCATCCTAATCATTTGCTTATTTCTTTTGCCATCATTAGGAGGAATCACTGTATCATATCAAAACGATTCAAAGTATGAGAACCTTAGATTCGTATGTACTAATCAAAATGGATTTAATGAGATAAAGTATCAACAATATATTCAGATGATTGAGTCTAATAAGGATTCATCTAAACAAGACCTTGAAATTAAATCATATCGACAAACAATAGTAGTTGATAAGGGTCTTATGAAATCTCCTTGGCCAATGAAATGTCATGATAAAAGACATACTGGAAGAAGTCCATACAATACAGCAAATAATAATGGAGCTGAATTATGGAATTTTTCAACATCAGGCTTCATTGAAGGTGGACTAGTTATAGACAATTCTGGAATTATTTATTTTGGTTCATTTAACACCTTTTTATATGCATTATATCCTAATGGAACACTTAAATGGAGATTTGATACGGGTGGTTTTATTTGGTCAACCCCGGTTCTTGGTGGTGATGGAACAATATATGTGGCTTCATATGATAATTTTTTATATGCAATTAATCCCGATGGATCGTTGAAATGGAAATATAATGCAAGAGACTCAATATCAACCTCTCCTGCAATTTCTGAGGATGGTACGATTTATTTTGGTACGATGGGATTTCCTGAGGATGGTGGATGTAAGGTATTTGCTATTAATTCAGATGGTTCTAAAAAATGGGATTTTCAAACTGATTACAAAATAACATCAGACCCTGCCATTGGTGAAGATGGAACAATTTATATTGGATCTGGTGACACATATTTTTATGCAATTAATCCAGATGGAACATTACAATGGAAATTTAAAACAGATCATTATGTAAAAGGACCTGCATCAATCGGAAGTGATGGAACTATTTTTATTGGTTCCTGGGATGGTTATTTATATGCATTGTATCCAACTGGAGATCTGAAATGGAAAAGCAAAATTGGAACAGGAACAGAAACAAATCCTTCGTTAGATCTTGACGGAATCATCTATATTGGTGGTTCTTTTTTATGGGCAATAAATCAGAATGATGGATCGATAAAATGGTCCTTTGATCTAGGTCCTGATCGATTTATTCATCAATCGAGTCCAGCCATATCCGCAGATGGAATCATATATTTTGGTACAAATATTGGTGAATCATCAGGTGGGGAGATAATTGCTGTAAATTCTGATGGTACTGAACAATGGAGACGAACAATAGCAAATAATTGGATTGAGTCCTCACCTTGTATTGATGAAAATGGTATTGTATATATCGGTTCATCATCCGTTGTAGATGCAGATTCTTATGGTTATCTCTATGCTTTTGGACCAGGTGATGTGAACAATCCACCAAATAAACCAACAATAACTGGACCAAATAATGGAAAAACTGGTGAGTCCTATACATATACAATAGCTGCATCTGATTCCGATGGTGATGATATTTCGTATTATGTTGACTGGGGTGATGGCAGTAATTCTGGTTGGCAGGGGCCCTATGAATCTGGAACAAGTATCACCTTATCTCATACTTGGAATGAAGACGGAACATATAGAATTAAAGCAAAGGCAAAAGATACCAATAATATCGAAAGCGAATGGGCAACACTTGAAGTAAGTATGCCAAAGCAAAAGATATTTCATCATCCGATTTTAACCTGGTTACTTGCTCAATTTCCAAGACTAGAAACCTAATTTTGCTAGTTTCTCATCTATTTTATTTATTGATAGTAACCTCACTGTTATCCGCATCCAAAAAAACCATGTCACCTGTTTTAATTTGACTGATATCAATTTGATCAACGCAAGGGATTCCTGCAAGAATCACACCCGTTGCAACAATGGTTTCTGTTTCTTTATTGATAATCCCTGCTGGTGCCACTCCATTTTTTTTCAGCCCATAAATCACATATGACCCAACTGTTGATCCTTTCCCATTGGGAAACACAAGGATTTTATCTTTCACACATGATCCTTCAAGAGGATGATTTTTTTCAATAACCACGCCGGTGTTGATATCAATACCTCCGTAAAAGCCAATGGGTTCAGGTGATACTATGGCCTCTCCTTTCGTATTGCCGGGTGCAATCATTCGTCCTTTCATGCTAATGCCTCCTTGATGAGTTTATGCATATTATTGTATACGACTTCTTGTTTGCAGAATCCTGGTAAATAATTTGCTGCCTTTCCAGAATTTACTGCAGTTGTTTTATATCCCATCTGTTCTATTGGTGAAACGACCATGCAAGTATCAGCAACAATTTTTCCTCCCGCATCTTCAATGATTTCTGTAAAGCCCATTCTATCTGATGCTTCTTTCATCAGCCGAGACGTACAAATCCACACGGGTTTTTTCAATTGTTTCCCTTGTACCTGTTCTGCAAGTGTTGCGATTTCGCGTAATGATGCATGTGGACAACCAAAGATAATAATATCTGGATCTTTTCCTTGGTTCAGTGTCTCATAGGTCTCATCAAGGTCTTGTTGACTGACATGAATGGTTTCAAGATTCTTGTTTTCAACAAGATCTGCTTCAGGTGTGAGTCCTTCAATATGATAAAGAGCAACCGCACCGGATGCCGCCATAGCAGCACCAAGTGCTTTGAGAAAATCAGTATTTACATCAGGAATTCCAGTGAAATAAGGGATCTTGTTTTTGACTTGTTTTCCCACATAATACCCAAGTGCTCCAAAATCAGCCGCATAGGAAAGGTTTGCATCAACGGTAATTTTCATGGTCGGTTGACGGTTTTCCCAAAGATGAAGACCATAATTGGGTGTCAGACCACAGATGGCAGCAGCAAGTGCTGAAGGGCCACCCTCCCTATTAGTTCGGGCGCCAATCACAGAGTTGGAAAAGGATACTGCTGATGATTCTGACCAGGCGATATGCTCCCGAAATCGCGGAAGATTTCCTGCAAGATAAGGTGTACAGGTTGATGTCACTACAATACCCATGTCTTTAAATGCATCCATTATCCTTAATTGATTCTCAGCAAAATCTTTTGGAAAACCAAGCTCTTTCCAATGTTCTAAATCCATGCCTGCTGGATTTAAAAATGTAAGTACTTTTACTTTCACATGCTGCTTTGCGATATCTTCAAGAAATGCGAGTCCCGGATCACCAATGGATTTATATGAAACACCCGCTACCTGAACGGATCCAACAGGGATCATCTTATCAGCATTATAAATCTCTCCAAGTCGAGTAAGTAATCGAAATAATCGTCCCATTACTTCTCCTTGTTCACCATTTAATATCGCTTCTTCCTTATTTGTTAAGTACATGATATCAAACTCTTTCCGTTTATTTTCAATAAAATAACCCTAGATCCTGGATTATTTTAGGAATAGTTGTAAAAAAGGCAATTCATTAACCTTTAAAATATTTATAGTCTATTTTCATCGCTAATTTGCAATAGGTATCCACAAAAAAAAGTATTATATCATATCTTGCAGTTTTTCACAGTTCTTAATAATCATATCAATCTCATCTTTTCTTGCATGATCAATATGAATGCCACCAACAGCAACAACCGTTGTCTTATATTTCCTGCAAGCTTTTACTGCAAGAGGCTCTAACACAAGATAATCATAATGAGAACCTAAACGAATCACCTTTGGATCTTCATTAGGAGTGCAAACAATAACCCCACCGATATGAGGCTGCTCTCCACCACCGAGAATGAAAAGAAAATCAGGACCAATTTTTTGTATGTCAAGGTGTACCTGTAATCGGCCCTCACCTGAGGTAATCATAAAGATCAACCTTGTGATATTTTACAATCTCATATTTTGATTTGTCAACATGACTTGGGATTGTTGCATCAAAGCCCATTTTTGTTGTTAACGTTTTCTTCCCTTTTTCATGTTTTCCCGAGGGATCAAGACTGCTGCCTGGCTGATCTTTCATCAGAACCATATCAGTATCCCCCTGAAATCTTGTGGCGAGTGCCCATTCAACCGCAAGTGGATTATAGATATCAACATCTTCATCAACGATGGTGACTTGTTTCATACTTTTATGGCCATTAAATGCTGCTGCAATGGCTTTTTTCCCATCTTCTTCCTGTTTCTTCTTGATCTGCACGACACTATGTAACCAACTTCCACCACCCATGGTAACATATACATTTTTACAATCAACAACGTTATTTACTTCATTATAAATCGTTGGTTCTTTTGGCATACCCATCAGTGTTTTATGTTCAAGTCTACCTGGAATTAAAGCTTGATACATAGCATCCTTTCTATGAGTGATGCAATCAATAACAAAAACGGGTTCTTGCCGCTCAAAATCACGTGTTTCAGTAAGATCTACAAAAGGTCCTTCTCTATCTAATTCCCGAGTAAGTCGGCCTTCAAATACAATTTCAGATTCAGCTGGTACTTCAAGGTCTTTTGTTTTACATTTCACCAAATCTGTTGTATCAAGAGCATTAGCAATCGAAAATTCATCCACACCAGAAGGTGGTCCTAATGATGCAGCAACCATGGTTGCCACGGAATTACCGAAACAAACGGCCATTTCCAAATCACCTTCAATTTTATCATATGTTGTTCGAGTCTGCCTTTTTTTAATGAGACGAGCGGTAAACTTGTTTTTGCCAATTTCCATAAGGCGATGATAGGAAACATTTCTTCCAGTATCTGGATCTTTAATCGTTGCAACCGTTGCAGAGCAATATCTGCCTCCATCTCCCTGTAAATGATACAAAATAGGAAATTTCGTTAAATCTGGGTCATGAACCACAACTTCATGACAAGGTGCATTATCAACAATTGCAGGTGCTACTGGATGTTGTAACGCATCCACTAGTTTTAATAACAATGTTTCTTTTGTTGTTTCAAGTCCATCTGAAATTATATCTCTATTTGAAGTAATTCCTGCAAAAACAGGAAAATCAAACCCAATGACCTGATCGAAAATAACCGGTTTTTCGTTCATTGAATAAATAATATTAGCAATTTCATACTCATGGGACACTGGTTTTGTAATACGAGTCAGCATATTTTTTTCTTCAAGATGCTGGAGAAATGGTCGAAGTTTCATTCAAATGACCCCTCTCGTTTCACTCCAATTTGGGTTTTCACGGTTTGAAATCCTTCTTTTTCTATTGCGTTTGCAACTTCTTCCTGTAAATTTCTTCCAGGGGTCAACGCAATCATGTTTCCCCCAAGACCGCCACCAGTTAATTTTGCTCCATACGCACCATAATCTCGAGCAAGTTTTACTAGAAAATCAAGTTCTTTAGAGGACACTTCTATCTGTTGTAGAAGTTTATGATTCTCATTCATTAATTTCCCAATCTCATGGTAATCTTCATCCATAAATGCCTGTTTGGCTAAATACGCAATATTTTCGGCACGATCAAAAATAGGTTGATATTTATCAGGATTAGCTTCTTTTCTTTCCCGTACCCCTGCCACTGCTTTTGTGGTATCCGCAACTTTTCCCGTGTTACCAATAACGATTTCAATAGGATTCATCAATGATATTTTATCCATTTTATTTTGTTCTTGTTTTTCAAACCAGATAAGGCCACCAAAGGTTGATGCAGTATTATCTATACCTGATGGAGTGCCATGATATCCTTTTTCCCCTTCATAGGCAGCATCATTGATTTCATCTTCTGTTAAATGGAGTTGATAAAAATCATTTAATGCGCGAGCCATCGCCACACAGGAGGCAGCACTTGCCCCAATTCCGCTAGCTGCATAGAGCGTGCCAGCAAGTTCAACCTGAACACCTCCATTTGAAAAATCAATGTTCATTTTCTCAATGATTCTTCGAATGGAATCTTTTTGCTGGTCAAATTTATCTTCTTTATAACTGGGTGTTGCATCTCTATTATCGACCAAATGTATTGTCGGTTCTTCATAAGGTTCAGCTTTTGCTATGGTATATTTTCCAATTGCAGATACAATTGCAGGTACCCCATAGACAACAAAATGTTCATTAAATAAAATAGCTTTTCCAAAACCAATTCCTTCGGTTTTCATATGCATCACTAGATTTCCCTGAAAAATATTTTTCCGTTCATAATCAATTTTTATCTGGTAATAAAACCATGAGTATAAATAATTTTATTTGTAATTTTACGGCAAATTTAATGAAAAATTGAGGGTTTTTTAATAGAGGTATATCTACTTTCATTCAATGCAAACAGTAGACCAATAAAACCAGTAAAAATATCTGTAATAATAAAACCTACAAATGAGACAACAAGAATCTCTGGTCCCTGGACTGGAAATAAAGAGGTAAAAATAAAAACAGCTACTGCCTCACGCGTTCCTAATCCTGCAAAGGTTATTGGAATGAAACCTGCGGCATTTGCAATAGGAAATAATAAGAGAAAATAAAGATATGGTATGGGTAAATCCAATCCCAGAACAATGAAATATTCTTGAGTGAAAATAATAATCCACGTCACCATGCCTACTAGAACTGGGGCAATAAGCTTTTTTACCCTAGGTAAATCAGTATAAAAGGAATTAACAAATTGATAAAAATAATCCTTTAATTGTGATGGGATCAATAAAGAGATAAACCAACGAAAAATTTTTTCCCCTCTTTCTTTTTTAATAAATAATAATAAAATGATTGTTAAAATCAAAATCCATAGAATTGCAATATATAATAAATCCGGAAGCGTTCCAATCACAAGAATCGCTCCAATGACAATCATTCCATACAAAGATAGGGTATGTAAGGTTGTTTCTAAAAAAGAATTGACAAATAGTTTCCCATAAGGATCCTTAGTTTTTTCTTTCATATATGGAATTCTCATAAGTTGTCCAATATACCCTGGAGTAATGCTTCCATAAAAATAACCAATGAGAAAGATTTTCAAACTTTCCCAATAGGATAAATGAATATTATGTTCCTTTTGAATCATTTTCCATGCAACATTTCTTACAAGGATTCTTGGGATGGTTAAAGGAAGTGCTAAGAGGATAAATAAAGGGTTCAGTGAGAGAAAAGCCTTAATGATTTCATTAAAATTTAATAGATATATTGTATAAATGAAAATAAAAATCCCAATGAATGGTAGAAACCGTTTTGCATATGAAAATATCTTTTTTACCACTGTAAATACCTAGCCGATTCTCGATTGATATAAATTTTGATTGACTTCACTTTGTTAGATTTTTTCTTTTAATTTTTTTATTGCTGAGCGTTCAGCATGCATAAGTTTTGTTTCTTTTGTAATATAGCTTTCACTATGTGTTATTTCTGGTCTATGGGTAAATGCATCAGTAATTACGTTTCCATCAATATTTTTAGGTATTGGCACGTTCTGTAGTGCTAAAATAGTTGGAACAATATCCATAATTGATGCATCAACCCGTTTATTTGCAATATGCTGTTTTCCATACATAAAGAAAATCCCATTAGGTCGATGATCGCCAATCCAATCATAGAAACCCGGTTTGGATAAAATTGATAATTCCTTCTTTCGAGAAGACAACGCTGATCGAATACCTTCCGGTGGTTGTAATAATTCTTGTGCACTATATTCTTCTTTTAAATCAAAAATAATGTCAAGAGGATCATTAGCTGCATGTTCTCCATAAATGTCTTTTGCATCATAAATATTTTTTATAATCGCTTCTCCAGAATCTGAATCTTTAATTGATTGTAAAAATACGGTTAGTTCCTTTTTTATGCGATCATAATCTTTTTTATCGACATATCCCTGAGGATATTTTTCTTTAAGATTTATCCGAATTCCTCGTGAACAGACTGAGTGATACATGGCAATGGTGTGATTCATATCAATTGAACTGGCGGATCCGGTGGATAAAATAAATTTTCTTCCCATCTTACTTCTTACAATTCGTTGCATCGGAACAACATGAAAAATAATTCGACTCAATTTATCAAATAACATCGCTATGATCGTATTCAAATTGATAGATGGATTTGAGTTTGTTTTAATATATCCTTTATTGTACAACGCATTGTTAACATAAAAATATTTTTTAGGAGTACCAAATCCATGATCTGAGACAATAATAAAGATAGCTTCAGGATATGTTTTTATCATTTTTCCTATGTATTCATCTGCTTTTTGATAACAGGATAAAATCAAATCTTTTCTATTCCATAGTAAATGTTGGATATCATCTGTTCCTCTGAATACCACCATAGTGAAATCCCAGGAAAAATCTTTCATGAGATTCATCGTGACAATACCATGTGATGTTGTCAATTCATTGACTTGGTTTGCAAATTTTTCTGGTGCATATCGAGCAGTTAAATTTTTTGGGATGTCATCAACAGCGACTTGTTCGAGTAAATAGGATCCGATTCTATCATCACGGAGTTGATTTTTAATCTCTTTTGGATAGGTATATTCCGAGTCAAGAGAAGGAGTGAGTAACCCAGTAATCATAATTCCCTTAATTTTTTCTGGTGGATACGTTCCAGGAACATTGACAACAATACTTTCTTTATCCGCACCAGTTAACATATTCCATATTGCTGGAACCTTTCTCATACGAGAATTAACGATATTTTTTACACAAGTATCTGTTCTAAAAAAATCATATATCCCATGTTTTCCTGGTTGACAGCCTGTCACCATGGATACCCATGCTGGAGCACTATAATATGGAGTTGTTGATCGAAGATTTCCATACACACCCTTTTTTATTATCTGTTCAAACGTTGGAAGTTTTCCCTGTTGAACCCATGGTTCAATAAGATCAAGTGTCCCACCATCAACTCCAATGAGAACAACTTTTGTTTTATTGGTCACATATCATTACTCCAGAAATATTCAAATACAGAATACTGAAATGATATAAATCTTTTTTACTTATATCTCTAGATATATAATAAAATTTATTTAAAAATGTTAATAAAAAATATTAAAAAGTAGTACTTGTTTTTTAATATTAACTTTATCTTATGGGGGAGAACAGTGTCTATAGAACCTATCAAAAAAAACCATACAACAATATCTATTCAAAATACACTATCAATAGCATTCATCGCATGCATTCTTATTGTACCATCAATTAGTTCAACATCTATCAAACCAAGCTATATCGTTGAGAGAGAAAAAGAAATTCTAGATAGCAATATGATGAATGCTGATTATCAATTAGATAATGCATTTGTGTATAATCTCACCTATGCATTAAGTCAAATAATTTTTACCGCATATGATCATGAAAATGAAATTCCTAAAGGTCGTTATTTTGGATCAAAAGGGGAAAATAAAGCAGCTGAAATACTAGCTGAAAACATGTCTGCTATTGGGTTGTTCACTACAGTTGAGAAAATTCAACCACGACCAAACATACAAAATGATGATATCGCTGAGCTGATTGAAGTCCTTGAGTATGATATCACCATTAATGGTGCAACAATTGATTGTTATCCTGCTCCATCATGGATTCATCCGAATGCTCAACCAAAGGATATGAATACAACGATTGATTTTAAAAACCTGGAGTTTAAACAACTTCCTCTTCATCCATTTGTCATTGACCAAACCTATGCAGAAGCTGAAAATGATTTTGTTTTTATCATTCAGGATCAATGGAATGATCCGAATTGGTCACTTCCTATTGTCGGTCTGACAAAACCATTTCTTGATCCATTAAAATCATATATGTTGTTTCATACCACCAGTTTATTAAGAATTATGTATCAAACACAATTTTTTGTTAAAAATTATCCAAAATGTAAAGGATATGTTCTCTATGATTTTAATGATCATTGCTATGATATGATTTATTTCGGAGGTTCATTTAAAAATTATTTACCAACGATTTTTATTAATGGATCCATTGGTAAACCGATATGGAAACATCCAGAAGAGTATACCATGGGAATACATTTAAAACAACAATATAACACATCTGTTGAAAGTTATAATGTCATCGGACAGATTAATGGAACAGACCCATCAAAGACAATCATTGTGTCATCTCTATATGATTGCTGGTGGAACCAAGGAACCGCAGATTCCGCAATCGGTATGGCAATTGTTGTAGGGATTGCTAAATATTTTATTGATCATAATATAACACCAACATATACAATGAAATTCATTGCTTTTTCTGGGGAAGAAACGGAATTTAGAGGATCAGATTATTATGAAGCACTTCATACGGATGAAGAAATTTTATATGTTGTCGATTTAAATCAACTTGGATTTACCCAGAATGAACCACGGTTAACCTTTGATATTGTTGCTAATAAACTTGGATTTTTAAATGATATCTATGAGATTGCGCTTAAAACAAATTATGTCAAGAGGACAAGTGATGGCACAGATATTACAAAAATTTGGATGCATGGTATCCCCAGTAATCCTCTATCGTTTACCTTAAATAGACCTAATTGTAAGTGTGTTTCATTTTTTAAGGATGGGGGATGGATTCTTCATCATCGCAATGGCCAAAATTATACTGAAGGAGATGTATTTAAATATTATAATAAAACCGATGTAGCCATTACTGGTGAGT
>Ga0272442_10003974_pt1 | contig 20407 bp, 15 predicted proteins | sample SSMForm2O_FD_200262 | JGI IMG/M metagenome (GOLD analysis project Ga0272442, IMG submission 200262) | Marine sediment archaeal communities from Little Sippewissett salt marsh, Falmouth, MA, United States - SSM-Form-2O | ecosystem: Environmental > Aquatic > Marine > Wetlands > Sediment ... | reverse complement strand
CGCCCCGCTGAAAAAGTAACAGCCCAAAGGAATGATCTGGTTCCGAAAAGAAGAAAAAAATACAAAATGCCGGCACGCGTGATTATTAGGCAAAAAAAGAGGATTTTTCTTAAAAAAATACGTAGTCACCACAATAGTCACGGGGGGGGCGAAATTGATATAATATATGTAGTGATCTAAACAAGGGCTGCGTGCTGCGGAGGCTCGCAGCTCTTGTTCCTGCTCAAATCCTCATTCTCAATCCGCAAAAGGCTCGAATCGCCAAGAATCTACCTGTTAAGATTCGATCGGATCGGCACGATAATCCGTGTGCCCCTCACAGAAACCGTACTGCATACTTTTAGAATCGGAAGTAGAGTCCAGCGGAAAGAACTGGGTAAAATTCGAGGGCATCCATGTCATCTTGTATGTCTCTTTCTTCCTTTGCCAAATCGCCTTGAAAGGTCGGATCGCCGGCCATCGTCCCGGTCGCACGGAGCGTCACATCGAGGGAATTGGCAAAGGCGACGCCAAAGTCACTGTAAAATCCCCACCTTCTGCCCCGACCGACCGGATTGCCCCAGCCGATCCCGATATAGGGAGCCAAGCCCTCGATATCCACCCGGCCGGACAATCTGCCGACTTGAGCGGGCGTGTACGTATTATCACCGATCGTCACATTTTGATTGACCAACGTGTCCAGATCAAACTCATTGTCCATCGACAAAACGCCACCCGTAATGCGGAACGGCCCATCGAAGATATGCCAATCCAACAATACCGAAAAAGAACGAAGATCCATGTCAAAGTCATATTCAATGCCGGCTACGTCGTCGTCGAAACTGAAATCGAGCATATTGAAACCGGCTCGCGTGTTGATATCGGTCGCTACCTTCTTCGTCAACTCTCCACCAATTCCCAGCGTGCCGCCCTTGGCCCCGATCGCCCATTGTCCGGTATCCGTACAGCCTGCTTGACAAAAAAGAAGAATCGACAGAACCAGCCACACGATAGCGTTTCGTTTACCTTTCATCACGTTACCTTTCCGTGTAAAGTACGACCATTTCCTCGTCGGCTTCCGCGCCGGACGCTTAAAATGAAGCACGAGCGGACGCCCCCCCAAATCCGGGGAGCAGTACAGATACCCTATCGGCTACCAAGGGGCAGCACCACCGTAAGAACGCAGAGTTTTTAAAAATGTCGTGTTCTTAGTACATAATTTAAGAACAGTATTGACGCAGTCGTTCAATTATCGGTCTCCATGAAAAATCATTGACAAAGCAAAGTACAGAAGACATAATCTCCTGCATCTCCAGTAGTAATTGTAGGTGGATTATTTTGGAGTTAATTCAGAATATTTAGGAGAAAATGAAGATCATGCGAACCATAACACGACTCAGTTTGATCATCATAGCCGCCATTGCAGGCTGCGGGCCCAGGGGGAACCTCACCATCGAGGAGAAACGCCAGGCCATCGTGGACATGGAAAAGGAAACGCTCGAGAGACTATACAAGGAGTCGCCTCAGACCAAAGAGAAAAGTGGGAAGGCCGCCGGCTACGGGACCTTCAGCAATGCCAACGTCAATCTGATCTTCGCCAGCGCCGGAGGTGGTTTCGGTTCGGTGGTCGATAATGCCACGGGCCAGCGCACGTATATGAAGATGGCCCTGGGCGGCGTCGGCCTCGGTCTGGGAGTCAAGGACTATCGCGTCGTCATGGTTTTTAAAGATAAGGCCACGCTCGATAAATTCATCGCGAGCGGCTGGGACGTCGGCGCGCACGCGGACGCCGCCGCCAAAGCCGGCGAAACCGGTGGGGAAGTCAGCGGAGAAGGAGACATCCGGTCCGGAGTTGATGTGTACTCCATGACGGAATCCGGTCTGGCCTTGCAAGCGACCATAGCCGGCACGAAGTACTGGAAAGATGACCAACTCAATTAATACAAGGCACTGATCCGACGATAACCATCGTGCATGGATCGCGTGTGAAGAGCACATGATAGCGGAAGGACCGTTACACTTAGTTATTGAAGGAGCATAACCATGAGGGAGAGGCTATTGCGCTCGGTTAGTATTGTTTTGCTGCTGGGAATCACCGGCAGGTCCGTCGCGGATGGGATCATGTCCGGGACATTTTACAGTGAGGGAACGGGCTCGAATGGCGTTTCACATTCGACGGATCCCAGTGAGATGCGGTCAGGTGCGCGGTCTTCGCAATCTCCAGCGCTGCGAAGCAAATTCTTCGATATCGGCGCCGAGGTGTACCAGTATGAATATGAAGAACCCGGCCTAATGGAGAAGGAAGGTGTGTTTTACGGAATCCGCATCGGTTTTACCGATCATACCTGGGTATCCACCTCCTCACCATCACATCCGGCCGACGGCGGCTTGATGTTTCGAGCGGACGGCCGGCTTGCTTTCGGCCAGGTAGACTACGAGGGCTCGCTAACGGATGGGACTCCTCATACGATTGATGCTATCGATGACTGGGTCTTCGAGGGAAGGCTTGTATTGGGCAACGACTGGCTGCGCCGAAGCGCATTGCATACCTTATATGCGGGAATCGGCTACCGATATCTAAATGATGACGCGTCGTTCGATCCGTTTGGATATGAGCGAGAATCGAATTATCTGTACGTCCCCATCGGATATCAATTTGACGGTGGTCACACGACTGGGTGGTCCTTCGGATTCGGCGCCGAGTTCGATGTTTTTCTTGTGGGCAATCAAAGGAGCCACCTCAGCGACGTCGGTCCTTCGTACACCGACATTGATAATCGCCAGGAATCCGGTTACGGTTATCGAGCCTCTATCAAACTTCAACATAAAGGCAAGATGGGTATCTTTGTCGTTGAGCCTTTCATCCGATACTGGGATATCGATAAATCAGAACCATCTCAAGGCTGGTTTGAACCGGCGAATGAAACCACTGAATACGGCCTCTCGATCCTCTGGATGTTCTAAGTTTTGTGGAAAGAGAACGCCGCCGAATCATCCCATCTATATTTTCACATATCGCCGGCGGCAACAAATGTTACCTTCGTATTGGGTTTTAACGGGTGCCGGCTTCGATGAACTTGATCAGGTTATAGACCACCAAACTGTACGGGATGGGCTGAGCAAAGCGCTCGGCTAACTCGATCACGGCGCCGTTGAGAGCGTCGATTTCGGTTCTTTTCTTTGCGGCAATATCCTGCAGCATCGAGGATTTGTGTCCGGCGGTATCGGGCACGAGTGTGCCGTAAAAGAGATCGAGAAATTTTTTCGCCGAGTCCCAGTGCGTCTCGTAGCCGGCCCGCGTCATGATGCTGAAAGTTTCCTCAATGATATTGTTCATTAACGTCCGGCTGGATTTCTGTGCCGCCAGCTCCCCATAGGTAACATCGAGAATGGCACCGACGGGATTGAGGGCGCAATTGTAGAGCATCTTGGCCCAGATATCCTTGCCGATCTCCCGGGTTGTCTGGCAGGGAATGTCCCCCGCGTGGATCGCTTCCGCCAGATCCTTCACCTCGGTAACCGATGCACCGAACAAACTGCCGATATGTATCGCATCCGCGTGGACCGTCACGTCCACCTCATTCGGCCGTCGCCGCCGGAAACCCGTGATGACGCGTGCGTTGTAAACGATCGACTTTTCAAAGGCCGTCAGAAACGCCTCGGCGTTGCCCCATCCGTTCTGAAACAGGACGATTCGGGTGGGGTTCGCGAACAGGGATCGATGCCGGGAAAGGTCTTTGGCGGCGTCTAACGAATCAAATGATTTGGTGCACACAAGGATGAAGTCGTAGGTCTCGGCGGTCAGCGCCCCAAGGGATGAGACGCATCCGAAGGTTGAGGAGGCCGCGTGATAATCCCCGAAAATTCCCGTTCGGATCAGGCCCTTGTCTTTCAACGCTAAGACCGTCTTCTCACGTGCGATAATGTCAACATGGGCATGAGATTTCAGCATGCAGCTTGCCAGTCCAAGACCGACCGCGCCGCCGCCATAGACTAATGCTCGCATAGCTGTGGCCTGATGAATTCCTCGACAGTCACTTGATGTCATCACACGTTTTCCGGCACGACGAACGGCTCGCGGTAGTTGCGCGACAGATAGGCATTCGCCTGGTCGCTGAAGTCGCCCACAAACGTCTCCTTCTCAGGGTCCATCGTGAGCCAGGGACCCATGATTCGCGGTGTCTCGTGAACGTTGACGACGTTCATGAGCAGGTGCTCCTGAAAACGCTCGAGCGCATCGAGCAGCACTTTATTCGACTTGAGAGACTGCACGATGTCGTCGCGCGACGCCTCGCGTCCGATTCGATAGGAGATATTACCCATGTGACAGGCGGCGGTTGAAAGGTGGCCTTGAAGGATATCGGCGTTCAGATCGCTGACCTTCCGGCTGCGAACCGCCTTGATGAAATTGGCGTGGTGACCGCCGCCGCCGGTAACTTTGAACTGTCTGATCTTCTCACCCTTGTTATCCCAGGCCCAGCCGCCGGCGAAGTAGCCGCCTTCACACTCAATCACCACGGGGGCGCGAGTTTTGCGATAGGTGGCGTCCATCGCCGAATCCCCTTTTTGCCGCGGGAGATTGCGCATCTCGAAGATGATCGGGGCCGGGTCGTAATCGAAGTACGCCACCTGTGTGTTGGGCGTCTGCCGGTCGTCGTCCCAGAGGAACTTGCCGCCGAAGCTGATAGCTCGCGGGGCCATCGTCGTATACCCCAGCGCCCATCGGCACATGTCGATGTAATGAATGCCGTTGTTGCCGAGGTCGCCGTTGCCGTAGGGCCATTGCCAGTGCCAGTCGTAATGCAGGTTCTTTCGCATGAGCGGAGCCATCGGCGCCGGTCCCGTCCAGAGATTATAATCGACGTTCTCGGGGACGGATTGTGGACCATTGACCTTGCCGATCGGGCCGCGCGGGCTGAAGTAATAGCAGCGGGCGCGAAGCACCTTACCGAGGTTGCCCTGCCGGATATACTCGAACGCCGCCGCCAGTTCTCCATCCGAACGGCGCTGGGTGCCGGCCTGCACAATTCGATTGTATTTCCGTGCCGCCTCGACCATTTTGCGACCTTCCCAGATATTGTGCGAGACCGGTTTCTCGACGTACACGTCCTTGCCGGCCTGGCACGCCCAGACGGTGACCAGCGCGTGCCAGTGGTTCGGCGTAGCCGTGATGATCGCATCGATGTCCTTGTCCTCCAGCAGCTTGCGGACATCGATATAGGTATCGACCTTCTCATTACGTTCTTTGAACTTCTTGGCTTCTCGGTCGATGAAGCTACGGTCCGCGTCGCACAGGGCGACGACCCGGACGCCGGGGATCTTGCTGAAGTATTTGATATGATTGCTGCCCTGACTGCGAAATCCCACGACCGCGACACGTAGGTCGTTATTCGCTCCGAATACGCGCGAATACGACGCGATTGCCGCTACAGTCCCCCCTGCGAGTGTCCCTTTAAAAAATTTACGACGTGTAAGCATTTTCATGATCGTTCTCCATGTTTGCGGTTTTTAAAGATACCGATTCTACGGATTTCAAATCATACGCTACCAAATCCATCGGTAAAAAGCAATGGCTCTTTTCGTTTTCAGTGGGCACTATAACAAATGAGCTGATTCTGATATCATAGTGGCCACAACACCAGTTATCTTAGGTAGATATGAACATAAGGCTGTAATGTCAGGAGAAAACACGATGAATATACGAACATCCTTTCGATTAGGAGTATATGCCGTCTTGGTGACTCTGGTATTGCCGGACTGGAGTGCAGGGATGGACCTTGTTATGGACGGTAAGACCCAGGCCGTCATCGTCGTGCAGCAAGCCTCGGAGAGCAAAGAACGCAGTTCGATGAAATTAGGGAAACGACGAACCGGCGGCTTTCAATGCAACGATCTAACAGCCGCGAACGTTTTGACCGACTGGATCGAAAAGATCACCGACGTGAAACTGGATATTGTGAACCAACTCGATTCAGACAAGCCGGCCATTTTTGTCGGGGCCGCGGCAATAACCGCCGGCCTGGATCTGAGCGATATGGATAGCCCGACAAAGGAGGGACTGCGTATCCTCAGCGATGGGAAAACCCGGGTGCTTATCGCGGGCCAGAACGAAACCTCAACGGTGAAAGCAGCCTGCCGGTTCCTGGAAGAATTGGGCTGTCGATACTTTATGGATAATCCACTGGGTGAAGTCTATCCAAGAAGCCAGACCGTTACGGTCGGCCGGCTTAAAATCACCGAAAAGCCGGGCCTGATGCTCCGCAAAATATGGGGCTCAAAATGGACGGGGCAAACCCTCTGGAAAGTCTGGAACGGATTAGGGGGAATACCCATGTCAACCGGGCACGCCTGGGGCAAGTACGTCAATGAGAATCTGTTCGAGACGCATCCGGAGTATTTCGCTTTACGAAATGGCCAGCGAAAAAAAGGCGGATGGTATTGCACGTCCAATCCGGAGCTTCGCAAGATATTCGCCGAAGGAGTGATTACCAAAGGCGGCTTTAATCCCTCGGTCTCTCCTCCGGATGGGACGGGGTACTGTCAGTGCGAAAAGTGTCGTGCTCAGGACGATCCCGGCAGTACCGAACCTTCTTCGGGCGGCCCAAGCATGACCAACCGGTACGTGGATTTCCTCAATGACGTGGCCGGGCAGGTTGCAAAGGTTCATCCGGATTGGCTTTTGAGTTTCTATTGCTATGCGGACTACACGCAACCGCCTACGCTGAATCGCAGATTATTGCCGAACCTGGTAGCCTGGATCGCTCCAATACGTTACAGCCGGTATCACCGCATCGGCAGTCCCAGCTCGCCCGGCCGAAGGCAGCTTGAAGCGGTTATCGACGGCTGGGCCACCGCAGCCGAACGCATCGCGTATCGCACGTACAATTTTAATCTGGCCGAATGTCTCGTTCCTTTCGCGAAGCTCTCGGTCTGGAAGCATGATATCCCCTATCTCAAGAAAAAAGGCTGTGTCGGTATCAACTTGGAATCTCTCGAAAATTGGGAGATTTACGGTCCGCATCTCTATCAGAGCATCCGCCTGGCCTATGATCCGGCTGCCGATAGTGACGCCCTGATGGACGATTATTTCTCGAAGTTTTACGGTCCTCAGGCCGGACCACTTATGAAAACATACTGGTTGAGTATCGACGAGGCATTTGCGAATATGAAATGCGAGTCCGGCAGCTTTTATGCATTGCATATAGTCTATACTACCCAGCATTTGCGCAAACTGAGCAGTTTAATCCAGAAAGCTTCGGATGTCACCGCAGACGACGAAACCTATTCGGCCCGCGTAGCGATGACCGCTCAGGGCTTAAAAAATGCCGTTCAGTACATCCAATTGCGAAATGCGATGAACAGGGGAGATTTCGCCGCGGCAAAGGAAGTATACGACGAACTGTATGCTCGTAACGAAGCCGAAATGAACAAAGGCTACGGCAACCACTACACGCTGAACTATCTCAAACGCTTTGTCGGCACATACATTCTGGCCGGCGCCGAAGCCACAACCTCACCCAATAAAGTCTTGCAGGTATTGCCGGATAGAATGAAACTGGCATACGATCCCGATAACGAGGGCATCGAACGAGGCTACTTCAAGTCCGATTTTGACGATTCGAAATGGGTACAAGTCGCTACATATAGCAACACGTTGAACGCTCAAGGTCTGCCGGATGTTAAGTCTGTGATGTGGTTTCGCACATCGGTAACCGTTCCATCCACTCATGCCCGGCTTAGCTTGTTCTTCACCGAGGTGGACGGCCAGGCGGCAACGGTTTACGTTAACGGAAGCGAGGTCGCCGCCTTAGGTAAAGAAGCCCGCCGAAAACCGTTTGAAGTGGATATCACCAGCGCAGTCAAGCCGGGCGAGAATGTCGTCGTCATCAGAGTGGATCACCGAAGGATCACGGAGCTTTCTCTCGGCGGCATCGTTCGCCCGATACTGTTGATTGAAAAACCGCAAAGTTGACAACCGCAAAATTGGAAAGTACGAATTATGTTACTTAGGCATTCTAAAATCCATCATCCACGAATAGTTGGAATTCTCCTTATTTTTGTCTATATGTCGAACGGTATTCTTTTCGCAACCGAACGCACAAAACGTATTATCCCTGAAGAACACCCCCGGCTGCTTGGCTCGCGCGCGTATCTACAGTCGCTGGCGGCCAGCCGGCCCGACGCCTACAAACGCGTTGTCAGGGTGGCGCGCGAGCAAAAGGCCGATGACCATGCAAAGATGATATCCATGGCGCTGGTCTGTGCCATTGAGCAGGATCGGCAACTCGGGGAGAGTGCCGTTCGGATGGCGATGAAGTATGTCAACGGGCCCATTAAGAAGGGACACATTCCCTTCGCACACGATCTCGCTCGATGTGCCATCGTCTATGACTTATGCCACGAATACTGGACGGCGGACCAGCGCGTACAGTTCCACAAATATATGAATCAGACGGTTGACGCGAACGTTCGCTCCGAGACCCACGTGTTCCACAACGGATGGTACGGCTACAAACACTGGGGCATCGGCCTGGCTTGTTATGCCACGTATTATGAGAATAAACATGCGCCCGAAATTTTAGACGCTCTCGAAGAAGACTGGCTCACGCGGGCCGCCCCGGCGTTAGAGCTGGCCGGTGACGGTGGCGGCTGGGCCGAAGGCTACTACATCAACTACTGGCTCTACGAATGGCTGTTCTTCTGTGAAGTGGCGCGTCGATGCGAAGGCGTCGACTATTACGCCCAGGCGCCGAAATTCTTCGAGAACCGGGCCATTGCCGGCATGTTTGAGACGTATCCGGGCCTGAGCACCTACCGTTCCCGTAGGTCGATCCCTATGGGCGACGGAGGCGGCCGCCGCTTCGGTGGCGATCGCGACAAGACCCTGTCGGCCAGACGCATTCTTGTGAACCGCTTCGCCGAAAACCCGGACCACCAGGTGGTCCATGCGTTCAACGAGCTGACGCCGCGGTCGAGTGTCGGGATCTATGCCTATAAGGATTTTCTCTGGCGCGATGCGACAATCGAGAAAGGCAATCTGGCAGGCTTCAGACTGTCTCATATTAGTCCGGGGCCGGGCTACGTCTATGCGCGCAGCTCCTGGGATGACGATGCGACGTATTTCTTTTTCAAGTGCGGCGACCGATTCACCGCTCATCAGCATCTGGACGTCGGGCATTTTCTCATCTACAAACACGAAGAGCTGGCCGGCGACGGCGGGCACTATGATTCATTCGGCTCGAACCACGACGTCAACTACCACCTACGCACCATCGCCCACAATACGATACTGCTCCACGATCCATCCGAGACATGGCCCAACATTCGCGCCGGAAACGTCACGGGCAATGACGGCGGCCAAGCCCATGACTGGCCTCACCATAATGGAGCCGTCACCGACCCAGCGCAATGGCACGAAGGCCGCGAACTTTACGATATCGCAGAGATCACCGCGTTCGAGGATCAAGGAGCTTATCTGTACGTTGCCGGGGATTGCACGCGGGCCTACTCCAGCAACAAAATGGATTGCTTCACGCGCCAGATTGTTTTTCTCCGGCCGGACACGTTCATCATTTTTGACCGCGTCGAGTCCAAAAATGCAGGCTTCAAAAAGACCTGGCTCCTCCAGGCCATGAAAATCCCGACCCGGATCGATGATCTTCTGGTGATGACAAACGGCAAAGGCCACCTGTTTATCCAAACATTGTTTCCGCGTGATCCGGACGTCAAAATCATTTCCGGCTCAGACCTGTACCGTTATGACGGGCTGAACTACCCTCCCTCACGGGACACCGGCCCCGCCCCGGAATGCCGGATCGAGGTCTCACCCCCCGAGTCACGCTCCCGGGATTATTTCCTACACGTCTTGACAGCTACGGATAACAATACTACCTCTGTGTCCAAGGCAACTGCAATCATTACCGACGACGAAATCGAAGTCTCCATGGGTCAAACAACAATCAAATTTACTACGACACAAGTCGGAGGTGGTATTGACCTGACGGGATCCTTACGATCGTTTGCGAATGAAATTATCTCTCAATCCGCCTCCTTGTCTTTAGAATAACAAATAGTCCGTAAACTATGAATCTGTAGGCTGTTTGCCTGGGATTGGGTGGCATCCTCAAAGCCGAAGGCTTTGGGGATGGTCAATATCAGAAGCCATCCCCAAGCTGCGCTTGAGGCTGCCACCCTCTCAGACGGTCAAACCAAGCTTGACATACAGCGAAGTGCTTAAATCCAAAAGAATACTCTTATGGATTAGGGGAAATTCTTGGACCGATGTTACTTAGATCGATGTGTTTAAAGCCCATCGCAAAGGCCGGTGACTCGGATTTGAGTCGGAAGTCGAACTTCTCCGGATCGACAAAAAGAGGGTCCGCATACAACGAGTGATTATCTTTTCCCGTCTTCTTCCACTGCTCGAAAGTCAGGCCGTTAAATTCGACCTCGTCGAGCTTGAGAGTCGGATTGTAGTAAACGTTCCAGTCCATCTCGAAGGTGCTGGTGACTTCGCGAGTACCGCTTTTGTTCTTAGGATGGAAATAGAAAGTGTATGGCTTGTCGCGCCAGTTATTATCCAGCAGAACGCCTTCTTTCCAATAGACAATATTGTTTTCAAAGAAGACACTTTTGTGCGGCTCGATCCGGCTTCGACTCAACTGCTGCAGCCGACCGAACGCGAATACATTGTTCCGGACCGTCACTTCCTTACAGAAATGAATGTTATATCCGGCGAACTTGGTGTTATAGACGACGTTGTTTTCAATCATAATGTGTGTAGATCCTTCATCGTTATAGATGCCCCAGCCGCCATAATGATTCGCATTGACATCGTGAATCAGATTGTTGCGAAGCACCGTGCCGGGCGAGACGCCGAGTGTATAGATGCCCCCTATATCGGAAAGCAAACCCTGGCCGATGTCATGGATATGATTGAACTCGATCACGTTATCTCTACTCAGGCTCCGCTGGTACCCCCAGTTCCATCCGATCGAGATGCCCGTGTACCAGCCGTGGTGAATATCGTTGTGAACGACGCAATTGCCGTTGGTGTGCATCAAAAGAATCCCAACGGCGGACGGAAATTCTTCACCGTAGTGATTCAGGGAATTGTCTGCGATGATGTTGTAACCGGTTCGCTTAAGTGGATGGTCATTCTGGGTGCCACCGTTCACGCGAAAGCCGCCGGCTCCGATATAGCTGATGTCGTTATGAGTAAACCGGTTGTTCTGACAACCCTCGGAGACCTCGAAAGCAAATATCCCGATATTCCTGATGGTACAATGATCGAACGTGCAGTGTCTCGCCCCGGTAAGAGAAACCGCCGCCGGGACGCTCGCCGAACCCTGTCGGTCATTCGAGTTACCCGGCGGCAAGTTCCAATTCGTGTACATGAAAGACAGACCCTTAACGTTAATATACTCCACGAACTTTCGCCGGACAGGCTTGCCTTCAAAACGCATAAAATCCGCCGCCAGCGGCGCAACGACCTCCGCTGTCGTCATATCTTCCGACGGCATCGGCTTGTAATAGAGAACGCCCGTCCTGCGATTGAGGTACCACTCCCCCGGCTGATCCAGGCCCTCGAAAACATTCTCAACAATGTACCGCGCGCCGCCACTCGTGAAGTCATCCGTGAAGACCTTGCCAGCTTTATGCTGAAATGTCACAATGCGGGTTCGCGTGTCAATCGACTCGATAGGCAGATGCGAATCCGTCCAGAAGTGATAGACGATCACCTCGACGTCGCTCAGGTTAGTCCAGTCCGGATTCATATCGCCCGGGGCGAACTCGAAACTTTGGCAATCCGTGTGGTAATGCACCTCGCGTCCGCCGTCAGGAAATCCCGCCACCCGAAAGAAACCTTCATTTGGAATGCGCGCCCGCCGGCGTTTTTGGCCGTTCACATAGAGTTGCCGGAATCTCCATGTGCCGGCCTTCAAAGCCGGCAATTTTACAGACCAGATCCCGTCTTTGAAATTCTTCCAACCGGTTATTCGCCGGCCTCCGCTAAGGACGGGTTTTTCATCCTTATAAGCGGTGTAGGTGATGGGCTTATCCGGAGTCCCGGAATCTTCTGGCGTCAGTACAATGCCTTCTGTCAGAGGATATATCCCATCTCGCAAATATATGGTGATTGGTCCATCGAAGCGTCCGAGCTTTTTCAGGGCACGTATCGCATCGCGTGCCCGCTCAACAGTGGCAAACGCACGCCCAGGTGCCGTCCCGTTAGCGGCATCGTTGCCGCTCGGAGAAACATAGAACGCCGTTTCCGCCTTGACATCAAGAGCCAAGCCGAAAGTCAAACAGAGACCAACAAGAAATATCCATCTTAAAGTAACGCGCATCTCTTATTCCTTACGAAAAAGCTATTACCCTTTGATGTTTACGCAATTCGCTGTCAAATCTCTCTCCACTTGCCGGGGATCGGGACCGGATAACGCCCTTGTGCATCGGCCTGCAAGGGCGACGGACTGTCATAAGTGAGATCAGCCACGTTCGAGCAAAATTTGAAATCGGAGGCTAACATCTCGTCCCAGGTGATGATCTTGCCGGAATGGATGGCGGCCCGCCCCATGATGGAGGCCAGATTGGCATAAGCCGCTCGGCGAACCTCGTTGTGCGGCCGATCGTTTCGGATCGCGCCGAGCAACTCGTCCCATTCGACTTGGTACGGACTCATTTTCTCTCTGGGCGGTTTCCAGGTAATATTGTCTTTGTCCGTTTGCTGGTCACTGTAGATTTGCACCGTCGGTGCGTGAACGTTGCCTGAGAACTGGGCCGCACATTTTGTGCCGTGCACGAACGTAGCGAAGTCGTTATGACAGTTCCGCATGGACCGACTATTGACCTGCGCCTTGGTCCCGTCGGCGAACGTGTACTCGATGGCGTAGGTGTGGAGGTTCTGGCTGCAATCGTCACTGTTGGGCTCGCGCCCACCAAGTCCTTCCGCCCTGACCGGCCAGCCATCCTTGATCCAGCAGCACTCGTCCACCTGATGAATCATCATCTCGATAAACCACGCCGAGGAGACCCACAGGAAAAAATACGGCCGGCGAATCTGCCAGAGCAGCTCCTCACTCCGGTCCCCTTTGAACGGTCCCATCCGGGCCCCGGGATCCATGCGATAGGCGCGGACCAATTGAATCTGTCCCATCGCCCCATCGCGAATCTTCTCGATCAACGCCTGCCGGGAATAGGAATGCCGGCACATCAGCCCGCAGCCGATCTTGAGGTTCTTTTTCTTCGCCTCCTCGCCCAGACGCAAGATTTCTTTTGTTCCCCCCGGGTCGGGCGCAAACGACTTTTCCATAAAGACATTAACACCCTTCCTGACGGCATAGGCGACGTGGGTCGGCCGGAAGGCCGAATGGGTCGCCTGGATCATGACGTCGCCCGGGCGCAGACAGTCGATGGCCTTGCGATAGGCATCGAAACCGAGGAAACGCCTCTCCGGCGACACATCGACTTTGTCACCAAACTGTTTGCTCAAAGCATTGTACGATCTGGTTTGCTTGTCCTCGAAGACATCGGCCATGGCGACCAGCTTCGTTGGGCCGGTCGTCGAAGAAAGGGCGTTTCCGACGGCATCGCTGCCCCGGCCGCCGCACCCCACCAACGCCAGCCGGATCGTGTTATCCTCGCCGGCGTAGGCTCGAGACAGAACAACGCCGGATAGTACAGACCCGGCGGTGATTTTGCCACTCTGGATCAGAAATTGCCGGCGGGTAGAGGTATCAGATTTCGCTGACGAGGATTTCAACGTGTTCTGTTTGGTTTGTTGTTTCATGACGGCTCCTTTGAATATGATCTACAGACTTATCTTTCGACAAGCCACTATACCTCATTTCAGACCGTCATTCAACGCGGATTTGATACCCGGTGGTCTTTCAAATTTGATTTGATAGTCATGAAGGGTGGCAGCCTCATCCCTTGGGGTAGGAATGGCAATATGCCAAAAGACCATCCCCAAGCTGCGCTTGAGGCTGCCACCCATCCACAGATTATGGAGCATTACGCTTTAAGCACTTTGGTCATCCGCTTGATCGTGTCATCGACTTGCTCGGGGCTCAACATGCCTATCGTCACGGCATCCACCAGATTATTTCCGAGGACAAATTTGAGCGAGGCGTCTTTTGCCGCGGGTGAGACCAGCTCGCCAGCTCCGAAAATTTTCATGCCGAGAACAACCTTCCCATTGGCCCTGGCCTGCTTGAGCACCGACGCGACTTCCTCAGCCGATCCATCCATAGAGGCGCTTTTGCCCACGTTGTTGATGCGTGCCAAAACGACGTCGGTCCAGGGATGAGTCGCCGCGACCTTCAGAGCACCCAAATCATGACACGAGACACCAACGGCCCGAACGGCTCCCTTTTGTTTCATCTCGTCCAACTCGTCGCGGATGCGTTCGTACGTCTTGGGCCATTCGGTATCCGTCATACAGTGAATCAGGCAGATATCAAGGACCTCCGTATTCAGCTCCTTACGGAAGCGATCCACTTCCTCCTTCGCCCCACCTGACGGCATATTCCAAAATTCCTCCCGCGGCCAGATCTTGCTCTGAAGAATGTATTTGTCCCGCGGCACGCCATCGAGAGCCCTCCGAACGTACGGATGTATACCATAGAGGTCGGCGGCGTCTATGAAACGAATGCCCTGATCCAGACTATGACGAACCAGCTTTGTAAAGGCTTTCGCTCCCAGGCGTGCATGCTCCGAGGAGCGCGCGCCGCCATTGAAGCCCGTACCATGGGCCAAGCGCGTGGTTTTGATGCCCGTACGACCCAACGTCACCATTTCCGTCGCCCCGCCCCCACGGGCCGGTTGGGCTTCGGCACTCGTCAACCACCGGGGCCCGGCGACAACGGCGCCGACGCCGGCCAGAGCACCGGCCATAAGCTTTCGACGACTGAATCCGGAGTTAGTATTTTTTAAAGAGGTTGTGTGATCATGCATGGGACAGCTCCTTTCGCGATTCACCTATCGAATCAATACCCTCATTTGTCTTCATTCGCTCTTCGACGCGGGAACCTTTGTTGATTCCCGTCAAGAGCCCCACCGTTTAGGGTTCAATACGATTATCGAACCAGACAGTTCAATCGAATACTATCATAAGCTGATGGGGGCCGTAGTTCAACCTAAAATAAACCCGGGACAGCATGAAAGTTTGATGTGCACGTTTGATTTGAAGTCGCCGCCACAACGTGCATCTTCGCTAATACTCACTCATCCTAAAATCCATATCACAATCCGGGATATATTTTAAAAAAAGTAACGAACAATATGAACAACTCGACGTCCAACCGGATATACAACATACATAGCCAACTTATCATTGAGTCTTCACCAGGGCCCCTGCTTCGATACCGCCTTCCATCCGGGTGGGGGCTTTTATCTTTTTGAATAGACTTACAGAATCTCATGCTCACCTCTAAGTCCATAAGCACCCCTACGGTCTTCGACTTCATTTCTTTTCAACGGCGAACAAAGATCCGTAAAAACTCAGTTTGCACAACAACCAGCTCGCTATATAATGGTTGAGGTTTATTTGTCGTTTTAGAACTATGGATAACTTGAATTACGGGATTATCGGGAACTGTAAAAGTGCCGCGTTGATTGACCATTTCGGCAGTATCGACTGGTGTTGTTTGCCGAATTTCGACTCGGCCTCTATCTTCGCAAGGATTCTGGATCGGCAAAATGGCGGTTATTTTCGCATAGAACTTCAAGGCGAATACCGTATCGACCAGCAGTATCTGAGTAAGACAAATATCCTCGTCACGAAATATTCCTGTCGCGAGCACGCCTTCGAGCTAGTCGATTTCATGCCTCGTTACAAGACCGAGGAGGGATTATACCATTGCCCGCCGGATATTATCCGTTACATCCGGCATCTCTCGGGCAAACCGCAGATTCGCATTCATTACCAGCCTCGACCCGCCTACGCCCAATATCCAACAAGGATTGAGATCACAGATGAATTCATCAAGCATTTGACCATCAAAGGACAATATGAATCCGTCTATTTATACACAGATTTACCTTTCGAAGATGTGGTGAACGCCCAAACCCTCACTATTGAACGCGACTGCTTTCTCCTGCTGAGCTATAATCAGAAGCTCATTCGACCGGACCTCGACTGGGTTCAACTGGAATTCGAGCGAACGAAGGTGTATTGGCTGGGATGGGTGGCCAAAACCAAGGTATTCACGCATTATCAAATAGAAGTGGTGAGGAGTTCTCTGGTTCTAAAACTATTGGCCTATCAGAAGACCGGAGCCATTCTCGCCGCGGTAACCACCAGTCTTCCGGAGACCATCGGCGGCGTTCGTAACTGGGACTACAGATATTGCTGGATTCGGGATGCATCCATGACCATCACGACACTGGCAAGACTGGGGCACTTCAACGTCGCCAAACGTTTCCTGCAATTCATCCTGGATATCGTACCTTACAAAGACGAGAAGATTCAAATCCTCTACCCAATCGACCATCGGGGCCGTCTGGCCGAGAGAGAGCTACCATGGCTGGCCGGCTACGAACAATCACAGCCTGTGCGAGTCGGTAACGCCGCCGTTAAACAAAGGCAAAATGACATCTATGGTGTTCTCCTGGATGCTATCTATCAAAGCTTGATGATCTTCCACCATTCGTTGAATAACAAAGATGATATCTGGACAGTGGTCAGAACGCTTGCACGCCACGTTCGAAACAACTGGAAGAAGTTGGATTCCAGCATCTGGGAGTTCAGGACGGAGCAGAAACATTACACCTTCTCCAAAATCCTGTGCTGGGTTGCCATGGATCGCGCCGCCCGTATCGCCCATTTCTTTCAAAAGATGGATGACGCAGAAAGTTTCGTGAAGACGCGCGAAGAAATGAAGGCCAATATTCTGAAAAAAGGCTGTGATCCGGCCGCCAGGACATTGACGCAGTCTTACGGCGGAGCCTCGATGGATGCCGCCAATCTGTTGGCCCAACAGTACGGTTTCCTGTCGTCCAAAGATCCTATCTACGTCAATACGGTCTTGCGAACCTTTCAGGAACTCTGCCAAGATGGGCTGATGTATCGCTACAAAACCCCGGACGATTTCGGCGTGCCCCAATCGTCCTTTACGGTCTGTACCTTTTGGATGATTAAGAACCTCTACCTCATTGGCCGGGAAAAGCAGGCCATAGAGATGTTCGATCGCGTCCTGCAATACAGTAATCACGTCGATCTCTTCAGCGAAGACATCGATTTCTCGTCAAAGCGACTGCTGGGTAATTTCCCTCAGGGGTATTCTCATATTGCCCTGATCGACACGGCCCTGACACTCTCCGAGAGCCCGGAATGGCTCAAGGAAACCGAGCATTTCCAACCTTAACCGCTTCAGATGACAAATCATGTGGTAAAAGAATGGACTGGGCTTGACAATTCAAATGATTTGATAGATAACCGTGTAAGGCCCGCATGCCGTCCGGGTGGCGTATGAAGACTTGTTAAGGAGGCAAGCGAGAGATGGAAGAGCAGGAGATTGAAAAAACACTCATGAAGTATCCATTCTACCAGAAGTGGAAAGAAGGGAAACGGACGCCCAGAGCCTTCGCCGCTGATATGAGAGCTTCCTGGGACCAGCTCATCAAAGATGAGGATTTGACCCCCGAAACACTCTACGGCGTTCTGCAACGGGAGACCGGCAAGGACTACAACCGGAAGAAGTGGTTTGAGTTCTGGAAATAGATACCGAATGTAAGGCTTCGCCGGAACCGGCTTGATTCGGCTCTCTTCGGCAATATGCCGATGTTGAAAGGTATGTACATATGGATGTGAATTTAACGCCTGTGGAGAAAATCGCCGTGCAGGCATCGCCGTTTGCGGCGCTGTATCCACCGACGGAGAAGATCGCAACGATTGTCGTGGAACACTTTCCCGCACTGGGCAGGCTGGCCGCGATGCGCTTCATCGAATGGGTCCAGGCCCATCCCGGCGGCGTGCTCTCTCTACCGACCGGCAAGACGCCCGAACATTTTATCAAGTGGGTTCGCCGTCTGCTCGGTGGATGGGACACACCCGACGTTCGGCGGCTTCTCGAACAGGCCGGCGTCGATCCGGCCCGAAAACCAGATATGAAAAGCCTCCACTTCGTGCAAATCGACGAATTCTACCCAATAGAAACATCGCAGCATAACAGCTTCAACTACTACGTCAAGCACTACTACATCGACGGCTTCGGTCTCGATCCTCAAAAAGCCCTGCTCATTGATCCGACGCAAATCGGTTTAAAATCCGGCCAGGCACTTCGGGATATCTGGCCCGACGATCATGTGGATCTGACGCTCCGTTACCGCCAGGCCAACGGCGAGCTCGAACGAAGACAAAAACACATGCTCGAAGCAGTCGATCAGTGGTGCATGGAATATGAACATCGCATTCGCGAGCTGGGCGGCATCGGTTTCTTCCTCGGCGGGATCGGCCCGGACGGTCACATCGGATTCAATATCAAAGGCTCCGACCACCACTCCACGACGCGTTTGTGTCCGATCAACTATGAAACGCAGGCCGCCGCGGCGACCGATCTGGGCGGGATCGAAATTGCCCGCAAGCGCCTTGTCATCACCATCGGCCTGCGGACCATCACGTACAATCCCAATTGCATCACGATCATTATCGCCGCCGGACAGGCAAAGGCAAATCTTGTCGCACAAGCGATCCAGTCCGATGATCATATCCGCGTTCCAGCAAGCTGCCTGCGACAACTGACCAACGCTCGCTTCTATATTACGGGTGGTGCGGCTACGGGTTTGCTTGAACGAAGGATAAAAATCACTAAAAAAGCCCGCCAAGTGACCGACGCCGAGGTGGAAGAGGCCCTGGTCGATCTTGCCGTAAAGAAAAATACATCTTTGCTCGACCTGACGGATGCCGACATACGATCCGACAAATTCGTCTCGACGACGCTCGACAGACGAGAGGAACCGCTGCACGAGCTTGCACGAATGGTACGTGACCATCTGATTTCGAAGATAAGCAATGGGGTGCGCGTCTATAAGCACAAGTGTTTCTTACATACGGAGCCACATCACGACGACATTGTGCTCGGCTACTTCGCCCAGGTTGTCCGCCATTTCCGTCGGCATACCAATACGCATCATTTCATGACACTGACCAGCGGATTCACCGCCGTGACCAACGACTTCATGCGAAACCAGATGGCGAACCTCCTTCAGTTTCTCGGCATTGACGAATTCCGAGCCCTGATTAAGGAAGGTTATTTCGCTCGGGGCAATACAACGGATCGCAATCGAGATGTTTGGGAATATCTTGATGGCGTCGCCGCGCGCAACGAGTACCACAAGGCCGAAGGGTGTGCCCGCCGGATGCTGCGCAATCTCGTCGAATTGTTCGATGAAAGCTTCCTGGACAATATGGAAGGTCGCATCAGTGAACTGGAAGACCACTTCGCCACCGTCTATCCTGGCAAGAAAGACCCCGACTATATCCAGAAACTCAAAGGGATGTGCCGAGAATGGGAGGCGGAATGCCTCTGGGGCTACTACGGCTGGCAATGCCGCAACATCAGGCATCTGCGGTTAGGCTTCTATACGGGAGACATCTTCACCGACGAGCCGACCATGAATGAAGATGTCATGCCCATTGTCAGCGAGTTGGAGCGGATCCAACCGGATGTCGTGACTGTGGCTTTCGACCCCGAAGCCAGCGGACCGGATACGCATTATAAAGTCATGCAGGCGACCGCCGAAGCCCTCCGCATCTACCTAAAGCGCAGTGGCAAAACCAATCTAAAGGTCTGGGGCTATCGAAACGTTTGGTTCCGCTTCGATCCGGCTGAGGCCAACGTGTATGTCCCCGTGACGATGGCTATGTTCGCCACGGCCCACGATGCATTTATGAACTCGTTCAGCAGCCAAAAAGATGCCTCTTTCCCGAGCTATGAATACGACGGGCCGTTCTCGGAGCTCGCCCAGCGCATTCAGGTCCGGCAGTACCGCACGATCAAAACGTGTCTCGGACGGGAATGGTTCCACAATCACCACAGCGCTCTGATCCGTGCCGCCCGCGGGCTGGTCTTTCTGAAAGAAATGACGCCGGAAGAATTCTTCCATTCTTGTCGCGAATTGCGAAAGTCCGTCGAGAACATTTAAACCGTAGGAGATGATACCATGGTTCAACATAATCTCGCTCCCTCTCTATCGTGCAGCACGTCAAAAGCGATTCACTACGTCTTTCTTGGCATTGTGACCGCCGCACAAGCAGGGATCGCCTCACCAACCGGTGTATTCAACATTCGCGATTGCGGTGCCGTGGGGAACGGTAAAACGCTCGACACGCATGCCATCCAGAAGGCCATTGACGACTGTGCGGCGAAGGGGGGCGGCCAAGTGCTTCTGCCACCGGGAAGATACCTGTCGGGTACCGTGCATC